>ERZ772926.1170-NODE-1170-length-13028-cov-7.889617_pt1 | contig 13028 bp, 13 predicted proteins | sample MGYA00511136_ERZ772926 | MGnify/ENA primary metagenome ERZ772926 (study PRJEB29015, sample SAMEA2737917) | human oral metagenome | biome: human oral; feature: human-associated habitat; material: dental | place: China | collected 2153 ... | reverse complement strand
CGCGAAGCCGATTCTCCTCGGCATCACGAAGGCGTCGCTCGCGACGGATTCCTTCTTGTCGGCAGCCTCTTTCCAAGAAACGACGCGCGTTCTCACGGACGCTGCCATCAAGGGCAAGGTCGATCCTCTGATCGGTCTGAAGGAAAATGTCATCATCGGCAAGCTGATTCCTGCAGGAACCGGCATGGGACGCTATCGCAATATCGCGGTCGTCGATCCGAATCCGCCCGTTCCCGAGCCGCCCGAAGGCGACGATGAGGAAACGGCGGCTGATTCAGAGGAGGCGTTGACGGAGGAGTCGACGCTCGATGCGGAAGAAACTGTCGAAGAAAAGGAAGAGAAAGCGACAGAAGAAAATATCGGCGCTTGAGATTTGACTAAAATGTACAAAGCCCGCGAGCTTCAAGCTTGCGGGCTTTGTATGTTTTGGGCAAGATGGAGTTTCTCTGAGATTACAAGAAGTCGAGCCGAAGGCCGGATGATCATTGCAAAAAGGCATAAAAAAACAGCCCTCAAGGGACTGCTTCTTTCAAAAAATGGTCGGGATGACAGGATTCGAACCTGCGACCTCATCGTCCCGAACGATGCGCTCTACCAAGCTGAGCCACATCCCGACAACGTTAGCTATTATACTATGAGACTTCAAAAAATGCAATAGGGAAAAGAAATTTTTTTACCGAAAAGCGCAGCAGTGTTCGTGAGAAAGGAGCATCGGCCTGTCTGCATATATATTTATGGATAAATTTGGGAAATCCTAATTTATTTGAGGAAAATTTTAACAATGTCTAGTGGAGAGAGGACTTCTATGCTATAATAGAGAACGATAGGGAATTTCCTCCATGTTGTAAGTTGGATGTCCGCGAGGGGTTGCCTAGATAGCATGGAAGCATAGAAGGGATGGATGAACGAGTGAAAAGAATGTCAGACAAGAAGCTCGCGGCGCTCCTCGTCGCGGGCGGGCTGTGCGTGCTCACGGGCACGGCGGGCGCAGCGCCGATGGATTCGCGCACGAGTGCAGAGAGGGAGCTTGCCGCATCGACGGCAGCTGCGCGTGACGGCGCGGAGAAGCGTGATGCGGGCGTCTCGACGGGAAAGATGGTCGTCTCGGTCAGCCGCATCACCGTCAACGGCACGAAGCGTATGACGGAAGATGCTGTCAAGGCGCTTCTGCCCGAGCTCAAGAAGGAGCGCGTCAACATCCGCAAACTCTCGATGCAGATCCAAGCGGTGAATGACACGGGGGCGCTCGTGCTCGCCACGGAGTTCCGCCCGGCAGGTGCGGGAGCCTACGACGTCACGATCAACGTCGAGGAGAAAAAGAGCGATCACTTCCGCGTCAGTGTCAGCAACACGGGAACGAAGTACACGGGCGACTGGCGCACAGGTCTCAGCTATGTGAACACGAACCTCTCCCATGCCGCAGATACCTTCGGCATATCCTTCGTGACCTCGCCGAGCGAACTGTCCGATGTCAAGGTCGGCGCAATCTCCTATCGCCGCCTGCTGCCTGAGCAGCAGGGAGCCGTCCTCCTCAACGCGAGCTACGGCGACGTCAAGCTCGAAGGATTCCAGAACATCAGCGGCCTTTACGACCTCAACATGGGCGGCAAGAGCACGAACGTCGACCTGCACTACCAGCAGAACATCGCCTACACCTCGCGCGAGAAGGACCTCCTCGACTTTGGCCTCTCCTACAAGAAGAACAAGACCGACTACGACTTCAGATTCGGCGGCACGCCTGTCGGCTATGAGAACGAATACAATGTGCTCATGGGCTCCGTGCACTTCATCCACAGCGAGAGGCAGGCGAACAGCTTCTTCCGCTACAACGTCGGCCTCGCACACAACTTCTCGGGCAGCGATCGTGACTACGAGCGCGTCATGCCCGGCAGCGACACGCACTTCACGCTGCTCAGAGCAGGCGCGAACTACCAGGTGCGCTCGACGAGCGACTGGATCGGTGCGCTTCGCCTGCAGGGGCAGTACACGAACAATCACGTCGTTGCCGCCGAGCAGATCGGTGCGGGCGGACAGATGAGCGTGCGCGGTTTTGACGAACGCGCCATCGGTGCGGACAAGGGCATCGTCGGCAGCCTCGAAATCTACACGCCTGAGATTGCCAAAAACACGCGCCTCGTCGCCTTCACGGACTTCGCGAGCCTGTGGAACAACACCGACAGCCGCACGGGCACGGCGTTTTCCAGCGACCGCATCGCCTCGGCGGGTCTCGGCGTGCGCTACAACGATGCGAAGAGCGGCTTCTCGCTCTCCTTGGACTACGCGAAGATCCTTCGCGACGCGGACAAGGTCGACCTCGGCGCATCCAAGCAGAACGGCAAGCGCTGGAATCTGATGGCAAGCATGGACTTCTGAGGGGAGGAAACACTCGATGAAATGGAAAAACAGCTTCAAAAAAGGCTCTCTCGCCGCATTTGTCACGCTCGCCCTCACAGGCTCGGCTCTGGCGATGCCGACGGGAGGCACGGTCGAGAACGGCTCCGTCAATGTTGATGCCGCGAACTTCGGCGCGAACGATGCGATCGCCAACGTGGCGAACGGCGCGACCATCACGCCGCAGACGAACAGTATCATCAACTGGGAAGCATTCAATATCGCGCAGGGAGAAGCCTTGCACTTCAATACGACGAACGCTGCGCTCTTGAACCGCGTGACGGGCGCACAGATGTCGGAACTGCTTGGACAGATGACGCAGGTCGGCGGCAACTTCCTCTACCTTGTCAACCCGAACGGCATCCATATCGGCGGCACGGCGAGCTTCGATGTGAGCAATCTGACGCTCTCGACCCTCAATGTAGCGAGCGAGGATTTCCTCAGCTATGTGACAGCTGCGAAGCCGTATCTTCCTTCGCAGCAGGATGCAGCGAAAGGTGCGAAAACGATCACTGTTGATCAAGGTGCGCACTTCAATGCGGCGGGACCTTTGATGCTTCAGGCGTCGAAAGTCACGGTGGCGGACGGCGTGACTTTCGTGGCGACGCCTAGTCCTATGCCGCATGCTTTCTACATCAGAGCGGCAAAGTCGAATTCCGGTTCCGACAACACGACCAAGACGGAAGCGGGAAATGATGTCGTATTCCGCGGCGAAGCCAAGAATTTTGATATCATTTCGATGCTCGGATCGAACATCACCTTAGACGGTGCGAAACTGGCAGGCAAGAATATCATCATGAATGCCGTTGGCACGTTTACGATAAATCCTGTCGTTTCGGAAGACAGCTATACGATGACGGCAGCGCCGACGAACACGCTGACGGTCAAGAACACGCAGATTGCAGGCGATGAAGTCGAGCTGCTCGGCGGCAAGGTGGATGTGGCCGATGTTGTGAAGTTTGGCTTCGATGCAGGCTCGAATGAAGCGCATCTGATGGTTGCAGCTGCAAAGAGCTATTCGAAAAACAATAAGGATAATAAGGAGACGATGGAAGCTTCTACTGAGCAAGGCAACGATGTAGCGTTCCATGCGACGGTAGAATCCCATGCAGATCGAAACGCGGAGGTGAATATCGGCGGAGCGACTGTCAATCTTGACCGTGCGAAGTTCCGTATGCCACAGGGAACTCTTTCGGCAGTGGCAATCGCAAGCGCTGAGGATTCCAATGCAGAAGTCGATCATGTGCGGACGGAAAAAGCTGTGACGAAAGCGACTGCAGCGAATACCCTGCAGGCAGACGGCATGACGATCGAAGGCGATCATACCAGAACGAACATCTACGCGGGCAGTGTCGATCTCAAGAATACGACGATCAACACCTCAGGCGATGTGGAAATCGAAGCCTATAGCTCGCGCGAGTGGAATATGCAGGCCGGTACGCCTCCTGTTCCGGACAGGGTCACGACCACGCTCACAGCTGCTCCGACGAACATGCTGACGCTCAAGAATACGCAGATCACGGGCGATAAGGTCACGATGTTCGGCGGCAAGGTGGATGTTGCCGACGATGTGAAATTCAGATTCAATGCGGATAATCATGACGCTGACTTGACCGTTGCAGCTGCAAAAAGCTATTTCGATGACAATCAGGGGAGTTATAAAGTTGCCACGGAACAAGGCAATGATGTATCTTTCCACGGCACGGTGGAATCCGGCGGGAACTACCGTACGGATATGGGCATCGGCGGCGCGACGGTCAACCTCGATCGTGCGAAGTTCCATACGCCGAATGGCGAACTCAGCGTAAATGCAGTCCAGAGTTCCGAGGACAAGGCGGACGGCACATGGGAAGATACAGCTACATCGGCAAATGTCGTGCAGGCGGACGGTCTGGAAATCGTGGGCAATCGAAACGATACCGAATTCTGGGGCGGCAAGGTCGAGCTGAAGAATACGACGATCAAGACGCCGGGAGAGGTTCAGGTTTACGCTTACAAGACATTCGCGGTAAAAGAAGGCAGCATCGATACAGAGGATATGACTGCAGGAGCGGACAGTGTCGTTCAGCTGACGAATACCAAAATTTTGAACGAAGGATCCGATCCACAGGCGTACAGCAACGTGTGGGTTCGCGGCGGCAAGATCGAGATGAACAATTCGGAGCTTGCTTCGGAAGACGAGATTCGCCTGACGGCGTCCAATTCGCTCCATGAAGTTCGGGAGGGGAGAAAGATCCCCAAAGAACTTAAGATGGAGGCGAACGCCGAAAATACTGTCCGTCTCTCCAATACGCAGCTTCACGCCAACCAAGCCTCATGGCAGCCTTCTTCCGAGGCGCGATATACGCCAAAAGGCAGCATCAGTATCTATGGCGGCAAGGTGGATGTTGCCGATGATGTGAAATTCGGCTTCGATGCAGGTTCGAATGAAACGCATTTGATGGTTGTAGCTGCAAAAAGCTATTCTGAAAACAATAATGGCACAATGGAAGCTTCTACTGAGCAAGGCAACGATGTTGCGTTCCACGGCACGGTGGAGGCCGATGCAAATCGTGATGCGGAAGTGAACATCGCCGGCGCTACCGTCAATCTCGACCGCGCGAAGTTCCGTATGCCCAGAGGAGACCTCGGTGTCATCGCGATGCAGAGCACGAAAGGCGAGCATGGAGAGGTCGCTGGAAAGTGGAACGAAAAGGATACAACGACCGCAACAGCGGCAAATGTCGTGCAGGCGGATAGCTTGGAAATCGATGGCAACCTCCGCGGCACAGCGATTTATGGCGGCAAGGTCGATCTCAAGAATACGACGGTCAAGACGCCGGGCAAGATTGAGATCGAAGCCTATACTTCCCGTGAATGGACGGGGCAGGATAATGACCGCATTACGACGGAGGATGTACAGACGGGTTCGGATAATGTCGTGCGTCTGGAAAAGACGAAGCTGTTGAATGCGGCACCGGCTGAGGCGAATCAGGCGCTCAAGTGGGTATATGTTCGCGGCGGCAAGGTAGAGATCAAGGATTCGGAGCTGACTTCAGATCATAGTGTCGACGTGTGGGCACTCAAATCCGCAAAGGTAAAACAGACGCTGGATGAGCCGGCAGCGCCGTTCTTCCCGAACTACACGACGATAAAAGGTGAATATCATACCGACGCTTCGAACAGTGTTGAGATCAGCAACTCGAAGCTTCATGCCAATCTTGCTTCTTGGAATACATACAAGAAACCTGATTGCTATGTCAGCGCTTGGGGTGGCAAGGTGGCGCTGATGGGCGTAGATATCAAGGCGCCGAGGGACGTTTTTGTCTATGCGCTGAGAGAAGCGAATTCAGAGGAAACGGCCGATGGAGACAAGGGAGAAATCAAGAGCGATACGGGCAATGTCTTGGATATGCGCGGCGTGACGATTGAAGCTGGAGGCGTGGTAGAAATCTGGGGTGGCAAGACTCAGATGAAAGCTTCTTCGGTTCAGGCGGGCAAGATCGACATAGCGGCGGCAAGCAAGACGCGTACTGCCTATCCGTTCAGAGAGATATATCCGACGGCTGAGACGAGCAATACGCTTTATCTTGAGGACGTAAAGCTCAAGAGCCAAGCGAATGCGATGGACTACTCTGATTACGCTGGTGATGCTGATCTTCAAGGTGGACAGGTCGCCTTGAAGAAGACGGAGATCGACGCCGCGCGTGCGACCATCCATTCGGGGCAGATGAAACAGGGGGATGACGGCAAGTTCTACTTGACGAAGGGCACGCCGCTTCACATGGACAGCACGAAGATCGAAACGCCGTCCTATATGAGCAGGAGCGGTGCAGTGAACCTCGTCAACGGCAGTGAGATCAAGGCTAAGGGAGCCTTCTTTGTCGCCGCCGAGAGTTACGACGACAGCACGGGCAAGGCGACGGTCACGAAGGACACGAACTTGTCGCTGTGGCGCTCGAAGGTGGAAGCTGACGATCTCGGCCTTATGACGGGAGGACTGAACGCTTGGAAGACGAGTGAGGTCAAGGCGCAGAATCCCATGAACGAATATGCAGCCTATCTCGTCCGCAAGGACGGTTCGTCCTTCACGATGCAGCGTGACGAGGGCTCGCATATCATCGAGGGAGGCGCAGAGATCGCAGCGCCGCGCGTGAGCGTTGTGACAGCGCCCAAGGAGCCTTCTTCGCCACTGTTCCCGCTGACGCCGGATAACGCGCAGCTTTCCGAACAAGATCAGGAGAACATCGCGGCGGGCAAGTACGAGGCGCAGGACATCATCGCCGCACAGACAGATACGGAGGCGCAGAGCAAGGCGCTCGCTGCAGCCGTCGGAAAGATCAACAATGTCCCGAACGCATCGAGCCGCCAGAAAGCGGGCGTCGTCACGGGCATGATCCAAGCGATCAACGAGATGAACACACTGACGACAGAGGAGAAGCATGCGCTTCAGGTCGCCGTCCTCGACGCCTACGGTGCTGTGCAGGAAGCGAAGACGGAAGGAAGCAACCGCACGCAGCAGGCGAACGGCGATGCCATGCGTCTGACGACGACGGAAAGCGCCTCCGCCAATATGCCGACGGCAGAAGAGCCGCAGGACGCAGTGCATTTCGCAGGGTAAGTTTCCGCTTGACACAGTATAGAAAGAGTGAAAGAACGGCTTCTGAATCTTCGCGGAAGCCGTTCTTTCTATGCGTTTGTTTACTTCGCGATATTTCAGCTTGACAATACTCGCTGCCATGCATACTATGATAACAGTAGCGGAAGATGAGGAGGGGACGGTGCGGTGAGAATGCTCAAGAAGGGCGTTCGAGCAGAATATTGGGCGTTGATTCAAAGATTCCGTCTGATTGATGACACGTTTTTCAACGTATGCTTTGACAACTATATCGAAGGAATGCAGCTTCTGTTGCGCATCTTCTTCGGGTGGGACGATCTCGTCGTCAAACATGTCGTCGCACAGCGGAGCACGGATAATCTCTACGGTCGCGGCGTGCGCTTTGACGTATTGGCGGAAGACAGCGAAGGGAAGATTTACGACTGCGAAGTGCAGCGTGCGAACAAGGGAGCGATCTCGCGCAGAGCCAGGTACAACAGCAGCATGATGGATGCACGGGAATTGGCAAAGGGAGAGGAGTATTCCAAACTTCCGGAAACATGGGTGATTTTCATCACGGAGAATGACATCTATGGAGCCGGCTTTCCGCTCTATCATGTGGAACGAATTGTTCAAGAGCTTCAGCGTCTGTTTGATGATGGAGCGCACATCCTTTACGTCAACGGGGCGAATCGTGATGACACGCCGCTCGGGCGGCTCATGCAGGACTTTTTCTGCGAGAATCCGGAGCAGATGAATTACAAGGAGCTGGCTGAACGAGCCGACTACTTTAAGGCAGGAGCAGAGGGGGTAAATACCATGTGCGAGCTGATGGAAAAGTTCGGTGAGAAGAAAATGGAAGAGGGGCGTCTTGAAGGGCGTCTTGAAGGACAACGTAGGATGCTTGATATGGCGCGGTCTTTGGTCGCGTTGAATGTTCCCCTCGATGTAATTGAGAAGGCGAGCGGTTTGACGCGTGCAGAAATTCTGGCGTTGCAGGACACGTCCTCCAAGTAGTGCGGAAGTGTGAGGCTGCTGGAAAATGGGCGTCGTTATGGGCATGATGCAGGCGATTGACGAACGGCAGAAGAGCCGCAGGACGCAGTGCATTTCGCAGGGTAAGTTTCTGCTTGATGCAGTATAAAAAGAACAAAAGAACGGCTTCCGAATCTTCGCGGAAGCCGTTCTTTCTGTGCGTTTGTTACATGGACAGACATACGACAATAAGAAAATACATTGACTTTTTCCATCTGCTTCATATACAATAGATGCACATTGGTCTTGCACGTTTTTCGCAAGGCTTGCTTGAAGGGGGCGCATATCTTGGTAAATGTGTTGGTCAGCGGAGCTTGCGGCCGCATGGGACAGGCTGTCGTCAAGGCAGTGCTCGCGGATGCGGATCTTTCCCTCGTCGCTGCTGTTGACGTGCATGGCGGCGGGGATGCGGGAGAGATCGCAGGCTGCGGTAAATGTGGCGTGACGGTGGCGACGGATCTCGCGCAGGCGCTCTTAGAGGCAAAGCCGGACGTCATGGTGGATTTCACGCGGCCGGACGCCGTGTTTTCCAACGCGATGCTCGCCGTGAAGCATGGGGTCTCGCCCGTCATCGGCACGACGGGCATGACGGCGGACGAAAAGGCGCAGCTCGAAGCGCTGTCGTTGGAGAAGAAGACGCCGGTCTTTCTTGCACCGAACTTCGCCATCGGCGCAGTCCTCATGATGCTCATGAGCCAGCAGGCGGCGAAGTATATGCCGCACGTCGAGATCATCGAGCTGCACCATGACAACAAGCTTGATGCGCCGTCGGGCACGGCCTTGCAGACGGCGGAACTGATCAAGGAGGCGCGTGCGTCCGTGCGGCAGGGGCATCCCGATGAGAAGGAGAAGCTTCCGGGCGCACGCGGCGCTGAGGTCGACGGCATGAGGATTCACAGCGTGCGTCTGCCCGGCTTCGTTGCGCATCAGGAGGTCATCTTCGGCGGTCTCGGTCAGACACTGACGATCCGCCATGACTCCATCAACCGCGAGTCGTTCATGCCGGGCGTCGTGCTCGCTTGCAAGAAGGTCAGGGAGCTTGCGGGTCTCGTCGTCGGCTTGGAGAAGCTGCTCGATTGATGTCGGCAGGAAAAATTACAGGAGATGGCAGCATGAAGAAATATAATGTGGCAATCATGGGCGCGACGGGCGCCGTGGGGCAGGAATTTCTGAACCTCATCGAAGAGCGCAAGTTCCCATTTGCAGAGCTTCGCTTGCTTGCGTCCTCGCGCTCGGCGGGCAAGAAGATCGCCTTCATGGGCAAGGAATACACGGTGGCAGAGACGCGCGAGGATTCCTTCGAGGGCATTGACATCGCGCTCTTTGCGGGCGGCGGCGCGAGCAAGACATTTGCACCTGCCGCTGTGAAGGCGGGCGCTGTTGTCATTGACAATTCGAGCACGTTCCGCATGGACAAGGATGTGCCGCTCGTCGTGCCCGAGGTCAATCCCGAGGCTTTGAAGGAGCACAAGGGCATCATCGCGAATCCGAACTGCTCGACGATCATCATGGTCATGGCGCTGAAGCCGCTTCGCAATCTCGCGCCCATCAAGCGCGTCGTCGTCTCGACGTATCAGGCCGTTTCGGGCGGCGGCAAGGAGGCGATGGCGGAGCTTGAGGAGCAGGTCGAGGCCATCGTAGCGAAGAAGCCCGTGAAGGCGGAGATTCTGCCGGGCGCATCGCTCAAGAAGCACTATCAAATAGCCTTCAACCTGATTCCGCAGATTGACATCTTCAAGGAAAATCTCTACACGAAGGAAGAAATGAAGATGATCGACGAGACGCGCAAGATTCTTTCTGAGCCTGACTTGCGCGTGACGGCGACGACGGTTCGTGTGCCCGTCTACCGCAGCCATGCGGAGTCGGTCAACATCGAATTTGCGGAAGCGGTCAGCGTCGAGGCAGCGCGAAAGGCAATCGCCGCCTTCCCCGGTGCTGCCCTAAACGACGATCCCGACGAGCAGGCTTACCCGATGCCGCTCTTCACCTCGGGCAAGGACGACGTCGAGGTCGGGCGCATCCGTCTCGATGAATCGGTAGAGCACGGTCTGAACCTTTGGGTCTGCGGCGACCAGATCCGCAAGGGCGCGGCGCTCAACGCGCTGCAAATTGCCGAGTACATGATCGAGCATGAGATGATCGGCTGAAGATGCAGATGCGAGCATTTCCGATGGGAGGGACAGCAAGAGATGGTCAGCGATGAAACGATGATGTTCCGCTTCGGCGCGGAAGAGAACAAGGCTGAGGTCATCATTCGCGAAGCCTGCGAAGCGATGGAAGAAAAGGGCTACAATCCGATCAACCAGCTTGTCGGATACCTTCTTTCCGGCGATCCTGCCTATGTGACGAGCTACAAGGAAGCGCGCAGCAAGGTGCGAAAACTGGAGCGCGACGAGCTTTTGGAAGAACTCGTGCATTTCTATATCGAGGCGCATCGGGAGAAGAAGGCGTGAAGAAGCGAGTTCTTGCGCTCGACGTCGGCGACCGTACGATCGGCGTCGCCGCAAGCGATGCGCTCGGTCTCACGGCGCAGGGCGTCGAGACGATTCGGCGCAAGTCGTGGGACAAGGATTTCGCGCGTCTCAAGGAACTGATGGAGCTTTACGAGACGGACACCTTCATCGTCGGCTTGCCGAAGAACATGAACGGCACGCAGGGCGAGCGCTGCGACGTCGTGCGCGACTTCGCGCAGAGGCTGCAGAAGAAGTTCAAAGGCAGCCAAGTCGTCTTTTGGGACGAGCGGCTTTCGACCGTGGCGGCGGAGCGCTCGCTGATCGCGGCCGACGTGAGCCGCGCCAAGCGGCGCAAGGTCATAGACAAGATGGCGGCCGTGTTCATCTTGCAGGGATATTTGGACAATCTGGGGATGCGCGTCGGCGCAGTCCCAGAAGAGAAATGAGGAAAAAGATATGTCGGACAAGGAAAAAGAAATTCTGGACGAGGAAGCGGATGTCATTGTCGAGATGACGGACGAAGAGGGAAACAGCTACTATTACCGCGAGGAAATGATCATCCCTGTCGGTGATGACAAATTCGCGCTGCTCATCGGCATCCATGACGAGGAAGAGGAAGAGGAGCATGCGCACAGCTGCGGCTGCGGCTGCGGCGAGCACGATGAGGATGTCCTCATCGCCAAAGTCGTCATGGGCGATGATGGTGAAGAGGAATACGTTGAGCCTACGGACGAGGAATTTGACGCCGTGCAGCGTGCTTATGATGCGCTGATGGATGACGAAGAGGAAGACTGACGATTCATGAGAGGAAGTGCCGACGCTGATGAGGCGTCGGCTTTTTCTGGCTCTATTTATGTTACGGGGATACATTTTGTTTCTAAGTAACATAAGCTAAAAAAGATGTTACGAAGATACATTTTGTGTCTAAGTAACATCTTTTTTATTTTGAAGGAAAGAAGGTATTTTATGACGCAGGAGGAGTTTATTGTGTATGTCGATAATCTTCCCGACATGAGATCCTCTGTCCGTCGGTATCAGCGACTCCATTCCTCTTTTTCTGCATCAGTTTCCTTTGCAGAAAGAGTTTTCGACTCTTCCTCCGAATAGAAAAGATCCAACTTTTCAAACATCTTCAGATAAAGTCCTGCCAATGCGTCCTTATCGATCAGTGTATCGTCCTGCGTGGAGGTGGCATAATCAAAATAATCAAAGCTTCGCAAGCGACGGCTCGATGTCCGTATGGCGCGTCGTCAAAACCGTCGCCTCCATGAGCAGTCCGGGGCTTCAGGTCATCATCATCTTGGCATCCTTCCTCATCTATATGCTGACGAAGAAGATTCCGCAGCTCGTATCGGGACTCCTGAACGGCTCGCCCCAGCTTTCAGGCAGCGATATGACGGGAGCATTGAAGAGCGCGGCGGGAACTGCCGCAAGCGTCGCCGCGACGGCAGCCGGAGGCGCAGGAACAATCCAAGCCGCAAGCGTCGCCGCGGAAGCTTTAAGACAGCCCGGCTTACGCGGCACATTGACGCAACTCGCAAGGAACACGGCCATGTCACATGGTCCGATGAAGCATTATCGAGGGGCGCTTGATGCCATGGCAAAAACTGTACGAACTACAAAGAAATTGGAAAAGGAAATCGAAAAGGCAATAAATGACAATCCCAAAGAATGACACTAATAAAATAGAAGGGCAGCTGAGCTGCCCTTCTGTCTAAAGCGTCCGTCTGTAAGAGGTGTAATCCTCGGAAGATTGCTTTTCCAAACGCTCGACGCGATTGCGTAACGTACGGTTTTCTTCTACAAGCGATGTCATCATAGCGTATATCTTTTGTATCTTTTCGTACATATCTCTTTTTTCTGGTGTGACCAAATCCATATATGGATCGCCTTCGACACTATCTGCGATTCGTTGAAGCCTAGCTATCTCCAACTCTGCTTTTCTGTTTTCTTCTGCATTTCCACTAAACAATCCCATGTAAATCACCTCCGTCAGTGTAACAATAGTGTACCACAAATTCCGCGCCTCTCACAAGAGGCTTTCCATCCGCATTTCGCACTTCTGAAAGGAGCGTGTCCATGACAAGGAAGATCACACTGTTTCTGCTGTTTCTCCTGCTCCTTCCGGCAGTCGTCTTCGCGCAGCCGACGTTTATCAATCCAACGTCGGGTGTCATCACCTCGCCTTTCGGCTGGCGCATCCATCCGATCACAGGCGCAAGCCGCTTCCATTCGGGCATCGACATCGCGGATGACTACTATACACCCGTCGTCGCGTCCGCTCCCGGCGTCGTCACACATGCGGGCTGGATCGACGGTTACGGCAACGCTGTCATCATCGAGCATGAAGGCGGCTGGTCGACGCTCTACGGGCATTTCGCGGAAATCCATGTCATGGCGGGCCAGACCGTCAGCACGGGGCATCTCATCGGTGGCCAAGGCTCTACGGGCAACTCCACGGGACCGCACTGCCACTTCGAGATCTGCGACCCGAACGGCACGCCCGTCGATCCCGCGTCGATGCCTACCCTTACAGGGTTAGCATAAACACGCAGTAATGCGCTCCCACTACC
>ERZ772926.1169-NODE-1169-length-13030-cov-13.881464_pt1 | contig 13030 bp, 10 predicted proteins | sample MGYA00511136_ERZ772926 | MGnify/ENA primary metagenome ERZ772926 (study PRJEB29015, sample SAMEA2737917) | human oral metagenome | biome: human oral; feature: human-associated habitat; material: dental | place: China | collected 2153 ... | reverse complement strand
CGGCAGGCGTTCGGGGTTGTCCGGGCGCCCCCGGGGCGGGCGGCACCGGGCCCGTGGGAGGCATCTGCCCCCCGTAGCCGCCTTGGGGACCTGTGTTCGGTTGCCCCCCGTAGCCTCCGCCTTGGGGACCTGCGTTCGGTGTGTATGGGTTGGTCATCGTCGTTCCACCTGGATTCCGGTTGAGGGCATTGCGGGGGACTCGATGGTCGGGCCCCCGGCGCTCCACCCCATTGTAGGGGGAGCCTCCCCCGCCTGGGAGCGCTGGGACGATCGGTCCCGGAGGGCGGACTAGCCGATCAGGTTGAGGATGCCGACTATCGCCGCGATGCACACGACCATGATCGCCCCGGAGGCGATCAGCATCTTGCGCTGGTGGGCGTACTGCTCGGGTGTGAGCTCGCTCTTCTTACGGACCAGAGAGGAGGGGTGGTGTCAAGGGGTGGTGGTGATGAGTTGGGTGAATGCTTCTTGTGGGGTGAGGTAGTCGAGGGTGGCGCGGGGGCAGGCGACGTTAATGCGGGTGAAGCCCTCGCCGCCGGCTCCGAAGATCCGGCCGTCGTCGAGCCAGAGCCCGGCCTCGTTGAGCATGACCTCGTCGAGCTGCTCGGGCTCGAGCCCGGCGGCCTTCAGGAATTCCGAGCAGTCCAGCCACAGCAGGTAGGTGCCCTCGCAGGGGGCGGCCTCGATCCCCTCGATCCGCTCCAGGCGCGCCTCGACATGGGCGCGGGCGGCCGCGATGTGCTCGCGCAGGGCATCCAGCCAGGCGTCCCCACTCTCGTAGGCGGCCCGGCAGGCCGTCAGGCCCAGGGTATTGGGCTGGGAGTAGCCGGTGGTGGCCAGCTCGCGGCGGAAGGCCCTGCGCAGGCGGGCATCGGAGATGAGGATGTTGGCGACCTGCAGGCCCGCCAGGTTGAAGGACTTCGACGGCGAGGTGCAGGTGATCGTGTGGGCGGCGGCCGCCTCGCTCAGGGAGGCGAAGGGCGTCGTCGCGAAACCCGGCAGGGCCAGGTCCGCGTGAATCTCATCGGCCACGACGACGACGCCGTGGCGGGCCGCGACCTCATCAAGAGCCGCGAGCTCGTCCCGGCTCCAGACCCGGCCCACCGGGTTGTGCGGGTTGCACAGGAGCAGCAGGCGCGAGCCGGTCGCCTCGATGGTGGACTCCAGGGCAGCCAGGTCACGGCGGTAGACGCCGTCGGCGTCGCGCACCAGCGGGACGGCGGCCACGGTGCGCCCGTTGTCCTCGACGACCTCGCGGAAGGGGTAGTAGACGGGCTCCTCGATGAGGACCGCCTCGCCCGGTGCGGTCAGAGCTCGCACGGCCAGGGCCAGAGCAGGGACGACGCCGGGGGTGACGGTGTTCCAGCCCGCCTCCACCTGCCATCCGTAGCGGCGGGAGAACCAGCCGGTCAGGGCTGCGTTGTAGGCGTCGTCGGGGTCGGAGTAGCCGAAGATGCCGTGGCGGGTGCGCCACAGCAGGGCGTTGGTGACGGCCGGCGCGGTGGCGTGGTCCATGTCCGCCACCCACAGGGGCAGGACGTCCTCGGGACGGCCGCGCTCGGCAGCGAAGTCCCACTTGAGGCTGGCAGTGCCGCGGCGATCGGGGACGACGTCGAAGGAGGCAGCATCGACTGCGGGTGCGGTGGAGAAGGGGGATTGGCCCGCCGGTGAGAAAGCGGCTGCGGGGGAGGGGGCGGCCGTGGGGGCCTGGGAAGGCCGGAGGCTCGGGCGGATCGGACAGGTGGAGTCAGCGGAGTCGCTGGAGCTGCTGATGGGGGTGAGGTGGGCGTGCATGACTGGGGTCCTCTCGGGTCCCCGGGTGCGGCGACGTGCGTGAGCGCAAGGTGACAGTGCGGTGCATCGGCGCGGCGCTCCGGGGTGGCCGGCACACGGGCCGGCCGAGGTGGCGGGTTGCTGGAGGGATGAACACGGGGGCGGTGGGGCCTCCGCGGAGTGCGACGAGCCGGTCTCAGGCGGCTCGGACTCTCACCGTTACGTGTCAGACAGCGACGGCTGGCGCTGTCAGCGCATGCACATTCGACCCTCGCCAAGGGTGCGCACCATCATCGCGCGGGCCTGCGGCAGAGAAGTCATCACGGCCGGGATTCTAACGATCCGTTGGAGCGGAGCGCAAGCACGCCTTATGGTACGCCGTGTCAAGTACGTGGACGCGTTCCTACCACATAGCAGAATATTGAGGATGCGCAATGGTGAGCGCGGATTTAGAGGTGGATACCTCTACCCCTGGATTCGGTGGACACGATGTCTCAGGTCTGCAACAATCTCATCGCCGTCAGATAACGGGCCGGCATACATGTGCCAGTAGTTCGTTTAGACGGGACATCGGACGAATGCGTCCACGAGAACATCCCTACCCCTTTCATCATGGATATATAGGAGCATCCCATGGATATGATGAGTCAGGCCCTCCAGCTTTTCGTGAAGTTCGCGACCATTGGAGGTGGCTTGTGGACCGTTTGGGGGGTTATCACGCTGGCGGGAGGCCTGCGTGACCACCAGGGTCCGCAGATTCAGTCTGGTGTTTGGCAGGCTGTTGGTGGCGGCCTGATTGTGGCTGCGGCGCAGCTCTTCTCGAATATCGCCCTGTAGCGTCAAAATACAATGGCGCTTGAAATCAAGGTATATCGGGAGATCACTGCCTACCAAGCGAAAGTTATGATGGGCATGTCATGGCGACAAATGGCGTGCTCAGCAATAGGAATTATTGTTGTCGGCGGAACATATGCCCTGTGCTTCTGGGCGGGGCAGTCCGATCTGGGATCCTGGATGGCCGCACTTCTGACCATGCCTTTTGTGGCGGTCGGTTGGGTGAGGCCAAAAGGTCTTCCTTTTGAAAAGTATGCGCGTTATTTCTGGAGGTACAAGTGGGACCCCCAGAAGCGACTGTATGCGCAGGACTCGGTGTTGTCGACAGAAATAGCCGCAGAAAGGTCAGCTAATGCTGTTCGCAACTCGAAAGCGCCAAAGCAGCGAGTCATCCGAGAACTCGAATGCGGAGGATGGCAGTAAGCCTGATCGGAAGGCTCGCAAGCAGAGTAAAAAGCGCCGCGAGAAGAATGATGTTCCTCGCCGTAAAAGGAACACCGCTCAGGCTGTCATCCAGTATGAGGCGATGGTCGAGAACGGCGTGTGCTCGCTTGGGGGGAACCAGTACTCCGTGACGCTGAAGCTGGCGGATATCGACTATCAGCTGGCTCCGGAAGAAGAGCAAGCCTCCTTGGTGGAGTCGTATGCACAGTTCGTCAACTCCTTTGATGCTGGGCAGAGCATTCAGTTGACGGTTATGAATCGTCAGCTTAATAAAGCTGAGCTGGCGCAGAGTGTCGAGTTCGCTCCTCGCGGTGATGGGCTGGATGCCTATCGGTGGGAATACAATGACCTGATTAACGCGAGGCTGGCATCCGGCCGCAACAACACTGTGACGGAAAAGTATGTCACCATCACGGTTGAAGCCGATGATTTTGAGCACGCCACCAACAAGCTGGCTCAGATATCATCAGATGCGATCGCGCAGCTGCGAGCTGTTGGTGGGTGTCGTGCAGAAAGAGTCTCTGGTGAAGACCGGATCCGGATTCTGCATGACATTCTGAGGCCGGGAGAGCCGTTTCGTTTCGAGTATACCGACCTGATCGGAACCAACCTCACCACGAAGGATATCGTCTCGCCGTGGGCAATCGATTTCTCAGGTGACGGGAACTCGATCTGTTTCACTGGTGAGAAGGACTCGTACTACCAGGTACTGTGTCTGCGCGACCTGCCCTCGTGGCTCTCTGATCGTCTCATGAAGGAGCTCTCTGAGATCAACTCGGAGCTGGCGATCTCGGTGCATTTCCGGCCTCTCGATCACGCAGAAGGTCTGGATCTGGTCAAGCGGCAGATCGCGGAAATGGACATGCAGCGCTCCAACGAGCTGCGAAAGGCCCGGAAGCAAGGAAATGGTGAGGAGTCGATTCCTCACGAGCTGGTGGCTTCGCATCAAGAGGCAGTCGATCTGCGTGATCAGCTCGAGTCGAGTAACGAGAAGTTGTTCACGACCACCATTGTCGTAGGGGTCGCTGGTGCGACGAAGGACGCGCTTGCGGAGGCCGTTGAAAAAGTGCGGGTCGCTGGACGTAAGCACTCATGCCCCTTTGAGACGTTGAAGTGGATGCAGGAGGATGGTTTGAATGCCGTTCTTCCGCTCGGCGTGTCTCGTCTACCGATTTACCGAACTCTGACAACGGCGGCAGTGGCTGTGATCGTTCCGTTTACAACGCAGGAGCTGCTGCACAAGGGCGGCCTCTTCTACGGGGTGAACGCAATTAGTCAGAACCTTGTGGTGGGATCACGCACATCCACGATGAATGGAAACTCCTTCATTCTCGGTACGAGTGGTGCAGGAAAGTCGCAGTTCGGAAAAGGCGAGATCATGCAGGTCTTCCTTGGACGTCCTAACGACGATCTTATTATTGTTGACGCTGAGCATGAGTATGCGCCCCTCGGGCAGGCCATCGGAGCCACGACTGTCGAGATCAGCGCAGGATCACGAGCATGCATCAATCCACTGCATATCGACAGAGACGCGCCGGCGGATGATGGGAGCCCCGTCAAGCTGAAGGCGGAGTTCATCCTTTCTCTCTGTGAGGTGCTTATTGGAGGAGTTAATGGACTGAGTGCGCCTCAGCGCTCAATCATTGACCGCTGTGTGACGCGTATATATGGGCAGTTCTTCCAGGACAAGAGAATGGCTCCGCCAACTCTGCTCAACCTGTTCGACGAACTGCGGCGCCAGCCTGAGGAGGAGGCGAGGGCGGTTGCAACTGCCCTTGAGCTCTATGCGGCGGGGTCGTTCTCGGGCTTCTCGCAGCAGACGAATGTGGACACGTCGAACCGTGCGATGATCTATGACATCTCTAAGCTCGGATCCGACATGAAGACGTTCGGTATGCTCGTGGTGCTGGAGCAGATTTGGGCACAGGCTCAGGTCAACCGCGCCAAGGGCAAGCGGACCTGGCTGTACCTGGATGAGTTCCACCTTCTTTTCAGTAACGACTACGCTGGCGCGTACTGTCAGATGATCTACAAGCGTGCCCGTAAGTACGGCCTTTTGCCGACCGGCCTGACGCAGAACATTGAAGAGCTGCTCATCAGTGAGCGTGCTCGTCTGATGCTCGCCAACTCGGACATTCTTGTGCTCCTGAACCAGACCCCGACGGATGCCCAGACTCTGCAGGAGCTCTTCAACTGGTCTGATAAGCACCGCTCCTATTTCCAGAACATCCCACCAGGGTGTGGGCTCTTGAAGATGGGGCCGGCGATGGTGCCTTTCGATTCGAGGATGCCAACAAGCTCCAAGTTGTACCAGCTGTACACAACTAAGTTCGGTGAAGGAGTGTAGGTCATGGCTAACGTTCGAGTCGACCTTCGTAATCGAGACGCTCAGTCACTGACGGAAGACAAGTTCTCAAGCGTCAATGTTGAGTCCCGCGGTTCTAGTGCTCTCACGTCGGCGCCGAGGGAGGCCAGGGCCACCTCCGTCGATGGAGGCACAGGGAAGACCCCCAAAGACGGCGCGCCCGGTAGCGGAGGCGACGGCAAGGCTTCAGGCAGTAAAAAGAAGGAAGCCCCTCAGAAGAAGGACGTAAAAAAGCCTTCCTCTAAACACGCCCCTAAGAAGTTCAGCGACGAAGTTCGTAGTTCTATACGTAATGGTACCAGGATTGCGACCAAGACCTCGATCGTAGCCAACAAGGCCTTTGATCAGGTTGATAGTGTTACCTCTCCATTCGGTAGCGATGCGTCAATGGCGGATGTTGGCGGAAAGATCGCCAAGCAGAAAATGATGAGCGCGGCAGCTAAAACGCCGAGGACTGCGCTTACTAGTTATCGCATTGGAAAACGTGCCGTAAAGAAGTCCATCGAAGTTACTCCGAGAGTCGCTCGGATCACATCGAAGCAGGTCCAGAAGGCAGCACGGCTTACGTCGCGGGTTCGAAAGGCTGGACTCAAGAACTCGGCCAAAGCGGCCAGGAACAAGATTGCCAAGGTTAATGGCAAGGTTGCTGCAAGGGCTGCCAACAGGGCTGCGGCAGCGGCGTCGCGAGCGGTCGCACATCTGATTGCAAGGATCGTCGCAATCATAGCCGTGAAAGTGAGTGCTTTGCTCGTTTTCATGTTGCCCATCATCGCCGTCATTGTCGTGGTAGCCATTGTTCTGTCCTTTCTTCCTTCATGGCTCGGAGGCTATGAGGAGGAGCAGAAGTCAAAGGGGGGCGCGGCAGGAGTTGTTGCGGCTGGTATGGGCGATGACTATCCATACAAAGGGATGGGTTCGTCGTCAGCCAACCCGGATACAGGATATTTCTATGGAAACTGTACAGACTTTGCGATCTGGCGAGTCAATCGCGATGAAGGCGTGACAAAAAAACCGTGGAAGTATGTGAATGCCAATACGACTCCTGCTGGGGGTCATGGATATCAGTGGGGAAATGACTCTGCTCTGCCAGGTTGGGAAAAAGTGAGTAAACCTACTCCAGGTGACATTATTTCCTTCCAGCCCGGCGCCCAGGGGGGACGCTGGAACGCAAGTTTCGGACACGTCGCCTACGTGGCTCAGGTCGGTGCCGACGGCAGTATGGTGACGGAGAACTATGGAGATGCGGAATACTTTTTGGAGAACTACACACCTGATATGGTGAAGCAGCTGGTGTCGTCCGGGCAGGCGGTTATCAAGCACAACCCTCACTCCAAATTAAAGGTTAAGACTGAGAATGGTGTGACGACGGTCGATAATGCACAGTATGCGGCGGCTGGTACAAGCGCTGGTGACGCTCAGGCGTACGCCAAGACGCAAATGAAAGCCTATGGCTGGGATGATAAGCAGTTCGCCTGTCTGGTCGAGCTGTGGAACCACGAGTCGGGATGGAACTACACTGCGGACAACCCGACGTCTGACGCCTATGGTATCCCACAGTCTCTACCCGGAGAGAAGATGGCGTCCGAGGGTGCCGACTGGGCCACTAACCCTCAAACCCAGATCAGATGGGGATTGAAGTATATTAAGGAGAGACCTGACTATGGCTCTCCGTGTGCGGCGTGGACGTTGTGGCAGCAACGTAGTCCGCACTGGTACTGAGAAGGTGAGTGATCATGGATCGGCGACAGAAGCGTCTTGTGGCAACAATCATTGCGGTGTCGTTGTCGCTGGTTGGCGCCTTCGCTGGGATAATCGTATGGTCGGCATCCCATCGAGGTGAGTCTGAGGCGAGGGCAAGCTCGGCTGCGACATCCCCGGTGCCGTCATCGGAGGCGACCCCGTCGCGTTCTGCGACATCCTTACCGTCTCAGGTGGATGGCTATGCCTCAGAGTTTCGGCCGACGTCCGCTCAGAAGGAGCGCGCAGTGAGGGCCGTGAAGGCAGCAGCTCAGTGGTCACAGTCGGAGACGGAACAAGAGCGGTTCAAGCGATTGTCGAGTGAGTTTTCCGATGACGTCGCGAAGCAGGAGTCTGCCTGGGAGAAATTATACGGCAGCGTCGATAATGCGCGTGTCACCGTGGACTCCACTGGCGATGCCAGCGTCACTTCGCATGACGGCAAGACCATGAAGCTGGGAGTGATGGTCACCTATACGGTACACATTCCTCATGGCAACGGCAGTGAAGTGGTGTCGTCAGGAACTCGCTTGTGGGTAGCCGAGCTCCCCCTATCGGGTGATGGAAAAGTAACGGGCTTGGAAGAGCCCAAGCTCTGAAGTCGGAACAGGACATTCACTATGAGACTCAACAGCGATCTTACTCCGCAGCAGTTGTGGACTATTGCGGCGGACAGTGAGCATCGGGATCGAGATGTTCTCGACGAGCTCGTCAGCCACCCCAACTCCTACCGCGCGCTCAGCGACTGGGCGTTAGCCGGTTTGGCTGTCGAGGATCCTAGGTCGCTGGATGTTCCGCCTCAGCCGGATGCTGTGGAGCCGGTGCAGAAACGAAAGCGACGCTTTCCGGGTCTCAAAGCGAAAAAGCGTGGCGGTGGCAGCCAGTCCGGAGACGCAGCACCAACGTCGTTCTCACCGCCTGCGACGGGTCCGGGTGTGATGGGGCCTGGCCGGGTGGAGCCGACCGTGACGCAAGCAGCACACGCCGGGCCTGGTCCGTCCCATGCGACGAGTCGCACGCCGTACGGATCTGCGCCGTCACGTAAGACGGCGAACCAGCAGGCGACAACTGAAAACTCTGATCCTCAGACGGTGCCCATCGATGTTCAGAGTGAGTATCGCCGACGTCAAGAGTATCGGTCTCGCACGGTTGAACGACCCCGCAGCTCGTCACAGGATTCGGATTCCTCGGCCAACGTCTCTCATCTGCGATCGCCTGAAGTTCCTCAGGCCTCCGCGAGTCATACTGCCCACGTGGGTCAAGCACCGTTTTCCCCAGATAGCACTACTCTCCAAGGCGGTAGCGGTGTTCCATCGCGATCTGGCATCTCGGATTGGGTCAGTGCCGGTGAGCGACTGAGTCAGAGTGTGCGATCTCCGGAGCCAACTGAGCCGCAAAGACAGATGGATCCTCATGATGTGCGTAGCCTTCCTGCGACATGGAGTTCATCTCCCCCTCCAGGGACTCCTTTAACCCCGTCGGCTCCTAGGGATCGGCCTCAGCCCACTCACCCGCCAGTCGAGAATGGGCATAAGCATACGGGTTGGGCAGCTAAACCAGCACCCTATGGTGTTGTTGCGGCGCTTGCCGCACTGCAGGTGCTCACTGTACTGGCTCTGTTGTTGGTTGTGGTGTGGGGTCATTAGTCAATAATGCAAATGGAAGTCAGGTTCGTCAAAATGAAGTTGAGGTAGAGTTTCCATGGATGACATGATAATCTACATGTTCAAAAAACTGTTTGAGTTTGACACAAGCGAAGCAACAGGCCTCAAGCAGACGCTATCGGAATACAGTAATGACACGTACAATGTTGTCACGTCATTGCACAACACGGGCATCAAGCCGGTAGCGTCTGTGATCATTTCGATGCTACTGGTGCTAGAGTTGGCGAGGAATGCCAGCCGAATCGAAGCGGACCAGCAGCTCGGCGTTAAGATTATTGCGGCCACGATGTTCAAGTCAGTGCTCCTTGTGTGGGCTGCCCAGAACGCCATGATGTTTCTTGATGCAATTAATCAGGTCGTTCAGAGTGTCGCTAATAATATAGAAGCGGCTCAAAAGTCGTTACCGCAGCTTCCTGACATTTCCGATAAAGTGTCCAATGCAGAGATGATGGACAAGGCGGGAATGGTGATGCTGCTCATTATTCCATTCATTGTCGCAATGGCTGCCGTCCTAGTTGTTAAGCTCATGGTGGTGCTGCGCTTTATTGAGCTATACATTATGACCGCATTCGCATCATTGCCGATTGCGTTCCTGGGGCACCCGGACACGAAGTCGATGGGTATCGGATACCTTCAAAAGTATGCCGCCGTCTCGATGCAAGCTGCCACATTAATGCTGGCGACTAAAATCTATTCGTACCTACCTGTGGTAAATGCGATTAATGTCGGTGAGCCTGACGATTCTCTGAGTGGATGGATCGTTCAGAATTATGCGACGTTCCTTTTGGCGCCAGTGCTCTTAATAATGCTTGTGATGAGCAGCGGTAAGGTGGCCAAAGCGCTGGTTGGTCAGTGAGAACAGAGAATGCATGCAATGAGTTCGTTCAGAAGCAAAATTGATTTTTATGTAACTCTACTGACATCTGACCAACCAGTGTCTCGGTGCTTCCGATGGTTGCTGGCATACTTGGTCGTCTACTTACTTGTTACGTACGTTGTGGGGAGGGTGGCTGGAGACTGGCCTCGGTTCCTGGTTGGAGGAATTGGGGTTTTAGGGATGGCTCCTTTTGTAAAGATCGTGGCGTCAAAGGGTCCTAAGGTGTCTGATGATGCAGGCCAACATAGGTAAAATGCCCTGCGCGCGCATGCCGCGGTCGGGTCTGCCAGAATAATAATGAGGTTGGAAGGCGTTCCACGTCTTCTTGCCGCGGCAGTCCCCCTCCGAAAGGCGTTATGCTGGGCGTGAATAACGCGGTGCGGTGAAAGGTGAGTCCTCATGATTACGATCACGGTGAATCCCGACGGAAGTGGCCAGCTTTCCGGCGACGGAAGGGGGCAACGTGTCAACGCCGGGAGCGTATCTCAAGCACGTGAAGAGCTTCTGCGTCTCGTTGCATCGATCGCCGCAGAAGCGGGTATGAGCGTCACTGTAGCGGCCGTTGACGAGAACGGAACGCAGTACATTTCTGTCGACGCCTTCGGCGCAGTGACGCTACTTGATGAAACGCTGGTTGTCCGAGAGTATAATGAGCCGTTCGCCTCAGATCTGACAGTGGCAGGAGGTGTTGAGCCTCCAGCCCTGCAGCCAGAGGAAGGTGCTTCAACGAGTGAGAATTCGTTGGTGTCAGAGATCGGTGGCTCTGTCGATTCGGTCGCTTACTCACGTCATTCTCCGTTCGTGGCAGAGCTTGAGGGACAGAGTCCGCTCGACTCGCGAGTGTTGAATGTTGACGAAGGTGAAGGTGGTCCCGAATTTTTGCATAACGGCGGCGCCTATGAGATGGATTTGCTGCCTCCACGAATCTATCCGAAGCGAACTCGCGTAGCTCAAAGCGCCTCGTCACCGTATCGGGTTTTGTCTCCACAATCCGTGTCGCCTGATGGCGATGAGCGACTAAATGAAGATCCGGGCCGCCTATCCCATACCTCTGTTCCGAGTGAGTCCACGTCCAAGTCGACTCCGTCTAGCATTATCGACTACTCTTCCCTGCTGGGTGTCGATGGTCACAAGAATAATGATTCTGACAGTGACCCTGGTGCTGTTGGGGCTGACAGTGAGGGTGATCCGAGTAATGTGGGAAAGGGTGTCCCAGGCTCTGCATTCCGGATGGACCTTTCAGTATTTGGTTTGCCAGCAATGGGAGAGAATACCGTGGGTCACGATGACGCACAGAGTAGTTTCCCTGATGCATGTGCGGCATACGATGATGTTGAAATACCTTCCAGTTCCTTGTCGGGGCGAGGTGTGGAACTTTCCGGTTTTGCTAGGGCTGAGGATCTTGAGTGGGGTCCGGAGTGGATTGAGGAGCGTATCCGGGAGGACATGTTTGAGTCGGTGGATCCGATGCCTCCTTTGGGTGTGGGTCGGGTGGTGCCGGAGGAGTACTTTGAGCGGTTTGGGGGTGTGTTTCCTGAGTCGGTTCTGTATATCTGGAGGCGTTTCGGGTTTGATGGTTTTGGGCAGGGCCGGTCGTGGATCACGGATCCGGTTGAGTGGGCTCCGGTGGTGGACGCCTGGCTGGAGGGGATCGAGCTGCCCTTCCCGTCCCAGCGCTGGCACTGCCTGACACGCACAGCCCTGGGGTACATGCTTCTGTGGGGGGAGATCTCCGGGCCGGCCGTGGACATCGACGTCATCAGTGGTGAGATCTCCCCGAACTCCAATGAGGCGGAGAACATGACTGATCCGGTGGTCAGGGAGCGCAGCGGCTGCTCTGTTTTCGTCATGCCGCTTGAGGATGTGTATGACGATGAGGTGTCGGGTCGGCCTTTGGCTGTGGAGGGGATTGAGCGTCTGGGGGTGCCTGGGGCTGACGAGGTGTTCGGGTTCGTGCCGCCGTTGAGCTTTGGTGGTCAGATCCGTGGGGATCGTTTGAGTGTGCAGAAGGCTGTGCCCTACCTGGTGGGGCTGGCGCAGTCCACGCCCAGGTACCTGGGGGTCGATCTCATGGCTGCCTGGGGTGGGGCCGCCACCCAGTTCCTCATCGACCAAGGCGCCATCCCCAACAGCACAAGCACAGACACCTCCGGTGGCGCAAGCACCCCCGACACCCCCGGCGACCCCAGAAGCCCCGGCGACCCTGGTGGGCAGGACGGGTCTGCTGGTTCTGGTGGCCCGGGTGGTCCTGATGGTTCTGGTTTTGGGGGTGGGTTGTGAGCAGCACGGGTTCGCGTCGGCCTGGTCTCGGCGGGGGCTCTGGTGTGTCTGGCGCTGGTCGGGGTCTGGTGGCTGGGGACATGTTTACCCCGGGGTCTGCTGGGGGCCAGTCGGTGCTGGTATGGGAGGGACCTGCCGCCTTGAGGGCGGCTGGCGTCCAGGTGGGGGCTGGTCAGTGGTGTGACAAGGTGGACCCGGTGGTGGTGTCCTACCATACGGGTGGGAAGAATCGCTCCTCGAGTGGGTTGCCGCAGGAGATGACGCGTCAGCTCGACGGGCAGTTCACGGCTCTGAGCCTGATGAGCGCCAAGGAGATCCTGGCTGGTATGGCCACCTTCGACGAGCGCAAGCGCTCCCCAGCCAGCCACACCAGAATCCGCCAGGACTTCCAGAACAAGCTCGCTGACAACCTGTCGCACCGTCATGGGTTTGCTAAGGATGTGGCGGGGTCGTTGGCTTCTCGGGCGATGAAGGAGCTGGCGGTGCTACACAATCCTGATCAGCTGTTGTCTGGTCCGCAGGGGCCCTCGCTGGTGGGGGGTGTGGTGGCTCTGGGGGACCGGGCGACGAACTCGGCGGTGGGGGCGCAGACGGCTCAGAGGCCCAGGGAACTGATTCGTGATGCGGCTCAGGCGGCGGTGGACGCGGGTCAGGGGGACCGGCTGCTGCAGATGCAGGTGGTGCTGACTGACTCCCCGGACCTGTCTAGGGACCTGAACGAGAAGTTGAAGGTGTTGGAGCCTCGGAGCCTGGCTGAGCGGGAGGCGGTCTCCCCTCGCGGGCCCCCACTGACCCCCCAGGTGCTGTCCGACCGCCTGGCCCAGGCCCTGGACAGTGGCCCTGACGGGTTGGAGGACCTCACCCGCGATGAGCTGCGGCAGGCCCTGACCCAACCACCAGGACAGACCCCAGACCACCCAGACACCCCCACCCCAGACAAGCTAGGGACACCCACCCCGGACGGGCTGGACACACCAACCCCGGACGGGCTGGACACACCAACCCCGGACGGGCTGGACACACCAACCCCGGACGGGCTGGACACACCAACCCCGG
>ERZ772926.1168-NODE-1168-length-13033-cov-6.856372_pt1 | contig 13033 bp, 9 predicted proteins | sample MGYA00511136_ERZ772926 | MGnify/ENA primary metagenome ERZ772926 (study PRJEB29015, sample SAMEA2737917) | human oral metagenome | biome: human oral; feature: human-associated habitat; material: dental | place: China | collected 2153 ... | reverse complement strand
CAGAAGATATGGAAGGAATCTTGGTTTCTGCTAATTATACTGGATTTGCTGGACAGCAGACTGAGGATTTTATTAATAATGAGATTAATCCGATTTTGGATAGATATAAGGATGAGATTGTTGAGGATAGGGAAGAATTGAGAGTTTAATGGAAAATAATATAATTGATTATGAAAATTCTTGGAAAAGGAAAAATGAAGAAAGAGAATATTTCAATTCAGAATTTTTAAATAAAATAAATATAAAAAAATATAAAGATGAAGTTGAAAAATTTGATGCTTTAGCTATAAAAAATCGTGCAAAATATAAAATTTCTAAAAAAACAATTGACGAAATAAAGGATTACTGTTTTTCATATTTGCCAATGCTTACAGGGATGAAAAAGGAAGTAGTTGGTGAACTGTTAAATGAAAAATACAATATTGATGAAATGGAAATAGACATTCCAAATAAATTGTTTTTTGAAGATGAAGAAGTAAAAAATGAGCAGAAACATTGGTTTCAAATGTATAAAATGTTATTTGGAGAAACAGAAATTGAAGAGTTTAAAAAAGAAGATCTGATTCCAATTGCGGAAGATGAAGAATTTATGTTATTCATTGAAAGAAGAACTGGAGAAGTGTATATTAATATTTATGAATTATTCTTTTTTTGCGCAATTTCTGATAGTTTTGATGAGTTTTTAGATGCAATTAAAAAATAAGTAAAAGGTGATTTTATGAAATTTATAAAAAAATGGAAATTACTATTTTTATTGATACTTTGCATTACAATGTTAAATTCCTGTGCAGTAGTACTGGGAACAGCAATATTAGCACCTACAGCACTAATAGGAGGAGCCTGCATAATTGATCCAGGTAAATGTCCATAAGGATGTCGAAAAATAAAAAAAATCCTCTCACAAGAATCTAGAATACAGTAAGAATAAAATACAAAACCTGAAATCTATACCCATAAATTCCTTTATAAATAGGATACAGGTACAGAGTAAATTATTCACAGCTTCCAGGAACGCCTGATATTTTTATTTTGAAACATAATATTGCAGTATTTGTGAATGGGTGTTTCTGGCATAGGCATAAAGATTGTAAAATTGCGATTTTTCTTGAATATTGGGAAAAGAAAGCAAAGAAAATTTTTGTCGCAAATATTTTTACTTATTAAAGAAAAAATTCTAAATAATAAAAATAAAACTGTATATTTTTTCTATATTTGATGAAGAAAGTATACAGTTTTTTGTTTTAATAATTTTCTGAAAATATGATATAATTTTAAAAAAATTACAATAAAAGGAGAAATTAAAATGGCAAAAAAATTTAACTACAAACCATTAATCGAATATACAGATTATGCTGAAAGAAAATATATAAAACCTGAAAAAGCAGGAGATTTAAAGGAAGATATGGAACTTTTTAGAAAAAAAGGACAAGCTGCACGAAAAATTTTTACAGAAATTGCCAAGTCTGTGGAGGAAAGTGTGGAAGGATTTCATTTGCAGAAAGTTAGCAGCTGGATGAATCAAGGACAGGTTGCAAGACCTTATCTTTGGGTGTTTTTGAAACAGGATGGAGATACCGAAAATGAATCTGGAATTGCACTTAGAGTCTTTAAAAATGAAAAAACTAAAAAAGTGGGAATTTCATTAGAAGTGAGTTTTGTTGAGCGTAAAATTGGGGAAAATACCCTTGAAAGACAGAATAAGGTTTTGGACTTGCCAATTAAGAAGCCACTTTATTATTTTGTGCAGTTTTCAAAAAGTAAGGAAAACTGTATGCTGGATAGAATTGAAGGAAATGAGAAAAATAGGAAAAAATTACTTGAAGATATGAAAGAGGGAAATATTAGAAAAGTACTTGTTAAATTTAACGTGGAAGAAATTGAAAAATTTAAAACGTTGGAGGATTTGTCAAAGGAATTTTTAAAAGGAGTTAAATTGCTTATGCCGTTTTATTTGAAAACAAAGGAGATTTAGGGAGGGAATGATTTTGGATTTTGATAAAATGTATAATTGGATATTGGAATTTATTAATTTTCTTTCGTGTGAAATTCGTTCGCTGAAAAAATATGACAGATTTTTACAAAATTTTCATCATAAGTTTAATACAAGTGAAAAACAGATGATTATTAAATTTATGAACGAAGATGGAGTATTTAACCAAAACTATAATTTAACGGAATTTGAAAAGAAACTATTAAAGTATAATTTAAATAAAATGGACGGCGTATCTGACAAAGATTTAATTGAAATTTCTGAAAAAATTAAAAGCAAAAAAGAAAAAGATAATGAAAAAGGGTATGAAAAATTTATTGAAAATTTTTTGGATATTAAAATTTTTAAACTATTTGGAAAAAATATAACTTTGTATTCTAAAAAAGATGTGGAAAATTCAAATATATTAAAGAGAATAATCAAATTAATGACACATAGGCTAAAAAATGAATTTAATGTAATTAATAATTTGATGTATATTTTTGATATGAAATCTTCAAAAGATAGTATTGCATTGAAATTGTATGGTTGTTTATATGTTGGTGTGTTGATTTTTGGTTATATTTTATATTTGTTTTTAAATGAAATTATGATTATGTGGATACTTTTTGTATTTTTCATAATATCAGAATATATAAATGTGTTGCTAAAAGAAAAAAAATTTGAATGGAATAAAAATAATGAATCGAGTTTTTTAATGCTTTTTTTTATTACAGCAATATATGTTTATGCTATGTTTTTTAAATTTGAACTTGTATACCAGTATATGATTTTAATTTTAGTGATATTTTTTAAAATAATAGCAATTTCGCGTTTGAGATATAAACGATTGAAAAATTTTTCAAAGAAAGTTTTAGATGTGTTTGTTTTAAAAAAGTAAGGAGTGATGATTTTGGAGTTTAGGGAAGCATTTGAGATACTGGAAATAGAGCCGACAGATGATAAAAAGAAAATAAAAATTGCATATTCCAAGATGTTGAAAAAATATCATCCTGAAGATTTTCCTGAAATGTTTATGAGAATTAATGAAGCATATAGGATTGCTTTGGAGTTTGAAAAATCTGATTTTGATGAAGTGAAATCAGAGAATGAGACGACTGAGAAAAATAATGAAAATACAGAGTTTTTTGAAAGAGTGAAAAAGAATTTTGAAGAAAATAAAGAAAAATCTTTTTTTGGAAATTTTGAAGATATTTTTTCTGAGAGAAAGAATACGAGTGAATTTGAAGATATTTTTTCTAATAAGAATAATTATGAAAATGAAAAAACTTTTGAAAAAAATGAAGAGGAAAAAGAGAATACAAATAATTTTGAGAAAAAAGAAAAACAAAAAAAATCAATATCTGAGTGGTTGGAGCAATTCAGAAAACTTATTTTTTCAGAAAATCGTCCATTATATGAATATGACATACTTTTATCTGAATATCATTATAATTTTGATGATTTTGAGAAGAGACAAATTAGGGAAATTTTGGAGAAAAATAACGATTGGAGTAATATAACTGAGATTGAAAAAAAACTTTTGATTTATAATCTTGGTGATTCTAATGAAAAAAATGACATTGTTTTGGATATTTTGGGGAAAAATCAAAGAAAATCTAAGACAAATAATAAAATTTTAGATGAAATTACAAAAAAAATTAAGAGTAAAAATATTTTGGAAAATGAAAATGGATATGAAATATTTATTCAAAATTACTTGAATGTTATGGTTTTTAAGGTATTCGGAATAAATATTGCGTTGTATCCTTTTGATGCAACAGGAAAAGATAAAAATGTTTTTAAATATATGTTGCGTAGAATTGGAATGCATATGATGAAAGATGAATACGAAAGTAAAATTAAAAATTCATATCGTGAAATTAGTAATTCTATGAAAATTTTTAATAACAAAAATGAAGAAAACTCAAAAAATAATTTTAAGTTTGTAATGACAGTAATGAGTTCAATAATGATGGTATTGTATTTGATTTCGATAATTTGTTTGAAATTTTTGGCTTGGATGGCAGCGATGTTCACAATAATTTGTGTTATTTATGTACTTAAAGATGTGGCGATGATAGGAATTATTTTGTTTACGATTATAGATTGGCTTAATATTGTGAATGAAAAAGAATTTAAATGGAGTAAGAAATATGGGATATCAAGTTATTTATCTATTTTATTAATTAGTGGAATAATTTTGATAGGAAAAATTATTCAGACTAGTGATGAAGCATCAGTAGATTTAGGTTATGTTCCTTATTTGAAATTAATATTACAATATATATTTTTTAATGCAGTTATAATTACAAAAATGATTGTAACTACAAATATTAGATATAAGCGATTAAAAGATTTTTCAAAACAAGTATTAAGTATATTAGATGTATTTGTCTTAAAAAAATATCAAGGAGGAAATGAAAATGGGAAGAATGATTGGAATTGATTTAGGAACAACGAATAGTTTAGCAACATATATTGATGATAATGGGAAAATACAATTTGTAAAAAATGAGTATGGGAATATTTTGATTCCGTCTGTTGTAGGAATTGATGAAAATGGTGATATTATTGTAGGGGAATTAGCAAAAGAAAGAAGGATGAGAAATTCTGGAGAAACTGCAAGTAATTTTAAAAGAAAAATGGGGACAAGTGCGAGAATTAAAATAAAAGATAGAGTTTTTGATGCACAAATGCTTTCTTCGATTGTGCTGAAACATTTGAAGGAAAATGCGGAAAGACAGCTAAATGAAAAAATAGATAGGGCGATTATCAGTGTTCCAGCGTATTTTAATGATAAGCAGAGAAAAGATACAAAAATAGCGGCAGAACTGGCAGGAATTATAGTAGAAAGACTTATAAATGAACCGACAGCTGCTGCTTTGTCACTAGGAAGTCATATTTTGGATAGAAATTTAAAATTTTTGGTGCTTGATTTGGGTGGAGGGACATTTGATGTTACTTTGCTTGAAACATTTGAGAATATTATGGAAGTGATTTCGATAAGTGGGGATACAATGCTTGGCGGGGAAGATTTTACTACAAAAATATGTGAAATTTTTTTGAGAAATATTCAGAAATCTGTATTGGATTTGAGTCGTGATGAAAGAATAAAATTGTACACGAAGGCTGATAGAGTCAAAAAGTTAATAAGTATAAAAGATGTAGAAATAGAAATGGAAATTGTAGAAAAAAACTATAAAACAGAAATTACTCAGAAAGAATTTAGAGAAGCAGTGAAACCGTTACTTGTGAAAATAAAAAATGCAATAGACAAAGCATTGCAAGACGGAAATACGAATGCTCATGAGATAGAAAAAGTAATTTTAGTCGGTGGAGGAGTAAAACTTGGTATTATTGAAGAGTTTGTAGAAAAATATTTTAACAAAATGCGTGGAGAAAATACATATTTGGATAATATGAATTTTGTTGATGGAAAAAAACTTGTATCAATAGTTCAAAATCCAGATACAGTTGTTGCTTATGGAGTTGGAGTAACTGTTGGAATGAAGGAAAGAAATAAGGCGTTTAAGGAAAGAATTTTGACAGATGTGTGTCCATTTACGCTTGGAATTGAAGTGATTGGAGAAAGATTTGCACCAATTATTTCTCGAAATGCGACAGTTCCTACAAGTAGAGCTGAATTTTTTTCTACGACTGAAGATAATCAGACAGTGATAAGAATTGCGATTTATCAAGGAGAAAGTTTAAATATAGCTGAAAATTTATTTTTAGGAGATTTTGAAATAAATGTTCCAAGAAATTTGGCTGGGCGTGAAAATGTTGAAGTGAGATTTACTTATGATATAAATGGTATTTTGGAAGCAGAAGTGACTGCATTGAGTACAGGAGAAAAGAGAAATAAACTTATTATCAATGGGGAAATGTCGGAAGAGGAAAAAAATGAAAGAATTAAAATATTAGAAGAATTGAAAATTCAATCAGAAAATCAATACAAAGACAAGTTGCTAATAGAAAGAGCGAATAGGATTTTTTCTGAAATTATAAATATGGAAATCCGTAATCGTATTTCGACTTATTTAGACAAATATAGCTTAATTGTTCGTACAGGTGATAAAATTAGTATTCAAAAGGCTAAAAAGGAATTTACAAATTTTCTTGATAAAATTGACCCTGAAATGAATGATTTGGGAATTGATGATATTTTGTTAGATATTAATGAGAATGAAGATAAAGAAAATATGGAAGAAGATGAACTGGAGTTTTGGAATTAGAAAAATAAATTTTAAAATATTATGTTTATTGAGATTTGTGGACTTTTATAAATGATTAGCGTAACTTTTTATAAGGAGAAAATAATTATGAAAATAAAAAAATTGTTGAAAATATTTGGGTTATTAATTTTGGCAGGAAATATTGTAAATGCAGAATATATAAAAAGAAATGGAGAAATTTATTATCGGGACTGGAGTGAAGAAAAGACAAGAATATTAAAAAATATAGATAAAAAATCATTTGAAATATTGGAAAATGATTTTGCAAAAGATAAGAATAATATTTATTATCAAGGGGAAAAGATTGAAAAAATAGATCCTAAAAGTGCTAAAATATTTGGAAGTCATTTTGTAAAGGATGAGAAAATTGTTTTTGATGCTTATGAAAAAAAGGAATTGAAAGATGTGGATACAAAAACGCTTAAATCGGTTGGAGATTATTATTTTAAAGATAAGAACAATGCTTATTTTGATATGAAAAAAATTGATGAAAAAGTTGATTTAGAGACATTTGTTTATTTGGACTTTTTTTATGCTAAAGATAAGAATAATCTGTATTTTTATGGACAAAAAGTGAAAGGTGTAAGTCCGAATAATTTTGAGTTTTGGACTTCGTTAAGCAGTGTTCCTGACAATATCATTAAAAGTGGGAATGATTTTTATCTTGTTTATGAAAATAATTCGAATGAAAAAATATATGCGAAAAAAATGGATTTCCCAATCGACAAGGATACTTTTGAAAGTTTTTCCATGAGAGTTTATAAAGATAAAAATAATTTTTATTATTATGATGAAACTGATGATATAAAAAAAGGAAAAACACTTATTAAATTTAAAAATGAAGCTGATATAAAAACACTTAAATTTTTGAAGGAAAAAAATGGCGAAAAAAGTGATGAATATATAAAAGATGAAAAGAATGTCTATTATGTGGATGAAGAAAATGTAGAAATAAAAAAGATAGAAAATGCTGATTACAAAACCTTTCAAGTTATTGAATACTTATATGCAAAGGATAAAAACAATGTTTATTATCAAGGGAAAAAGTTAAATAATGTTAATCCAAATTACTTTAAAATTGTAGACAATGAGATAAAATATAATAATGAATTTTATAAAATTGATGAAAATATGAATCTTATAAAAATCGAAAGAGAATAAAAAATTGAAAAGTTAAAAAAGTATTTTATTTACTAAAAATTAAAACTTATAAAAAAGGAGTAAGTGCATGAAAAGAAAAAACTTATTAAAAATTCTAGTTTTATTTATTTTGGCAGGAAGTATTGTAAATGCGGAATATCTGAAGGAAAATGGGGAAATTTATTATGAAATGCCATATTTTGAAGTTAAGTCGAAAGTGAAGGAAGCGGATGCGAAAAGCTTTGAAAGTTTTGAAGATAGAAATAAGACAGTTATGGATAGCTATTACGGGAAAGATAATAAAAATGTATATTTGCTTGGGAAAAAACTCAAGAATGTTTCACCCAAAGAGTTTGAAATTTTGAATGAAGACTATATAAAAGATGATAAAAATATATATAAAGTTAAACTTGAAGAAGCATTGTTTTTTTCAAGCAATGAGATAAACACGAAAAAAATATCTGTAGATGGACTTGACGTAAAAACTTTTAGAACTTTAGAAAATGATAAAGAAATTGAGACAAATTATTTTGGTGATAAAAATAGTGTGTACTATATTTATGAAAATATAGATAAGATAAAAGAAGCAGATAGAAATTCTTTTAAAATTTTGGATTATTATATTGCAAAAGATAAAAAGAATGTTTATTACAAAGGGAAAAAAATGGAAAATGTGGATTCTGCGAGTGTTAAAACGTTCGGAAATTTTATAGGGAAAGATAAAAATAGAGTTTTTTACATTACAGGAAATGAGGATATTAAAGATGCTGATCCGTCAAGTCTTGAGATGATGGGAGATACTTATTATTTCAGAGATAAAAATAATGTTTTTGTTATTAAATACAGTAATGATTTTCCTGATGGAGAAGGTTTTATAAAATTACCAAATATTGATAGAAACAGCTTTATTACTTTGAGTAAGGAAATTGGAAAAGATAAAAATGGAGTTTATTATATTGATGAAAAAATAAATAGTATCAGTTCAAATAATACTAAAGTTATTGATGAAATATCGCAGGACAATTATATTCTTCAAAATGAAAATGATTATTACTTGATATTTAATAACAACAGAAATTCAGATAATAGAAAAAATGATAAAATTGAAGCAAAAAAAATAAATAATTTGAACATTGATTTTAGTACATTTAAGTATTTTGGAATTTTGAACTACTATAAAGATAAAAATAGTTTTTATTATCATTCGGATAATGATTTTAAAAAAATCAAAAGCGGAATTGATGTTAAAAGTGCTGAAAAAATACTTGAATTAAATGATTTTGTAAAAGATAAAAATAATTTGTATTATTTTTCTAATGGAAAGATTGAAAAAATAAATTTGAATATTGATGTAAATAGTTTAGTATTTTTGAACAATAACAGTTCTTCTTACAGCAGTTATATAAAAGACAGAAATAACGTATATTTTGTAGATAATGAAAATGGGAAAGTAAAAATAGTAAAAAAAGCTGATAAAAATACATTTAAAATTGTAAACGGAAATTATGGGGTAGACAGGAAAAATGTTTATTATAATGGAGAAAAGCTAGATTCTGTTGGTACAGAAGGACTTAAAATTTTTGATGATAATTACTTGAAGGATAATAAAAATGTTTATGAAATCTATACGACAGATGACGGAAAAACTAAAATAAGAACAATAAAAAATTTAAACATTGATGTGGCAAGTTTTGAGAATATTTTAAAAGAAGCATTTTATAAAGATAAAAATTCGGTTTATTACATTGATATGGCTGGAGATAAACAAAAATTAAAAAAATTGGAAGGAGCAGATGCAGATACATTTGAGCCAGGAATTTTTTCAAAGGATAAAAATAGTGTATATGTTGAAAAACAGAGATTGGAAGGTGTGAATCCGAAAGGATTTGAAATATTAGACAATGATCTGAATTTTATAAAAGATTATAAAAATGTTTTTTATTTGGATAGAGCAGAGGATGGTATAACTTTCATACCAAGAGTGCAAAATATAGAAGGAGTGGATGTTGCAACTTTAGAATTTGCTGGAGGATATTATAGCAAATATTATAAAGACAAAAACAATGTTTATTTTATGGATAACAGAGATGGTAAAATAAAATTCAAAAAATTATCCTATGTAAATCCGAAAACATTTGAAATGGTGGATAATACTTTTGCGAGAGATGACAAAAACCTTTATTTATTTGAATATAAATTGGATGGAATTGATGCAAAAACTTTCGAAAAAATTAGTTCCAATATTGTAAAAGATAAAAATGGACTGTATTTCTTAGAAGATATTGAAAAAGAAAATGAAAATATAGAAATAAAGACTCGAAAAATAAATATAAAAGGATTAGATTTAAAAACTTTTGAACATATTGATGACTATTATTATAAAGATAAAAATAATATTTATTATGATTTGGATAATAATCTTTATAAAATAAAAAATGCTGATTTGGCGACATTTGAAGTTTTAAATTCACCTTACAGCAGTTCTATTTATTTTGCAAAGGATAAAAATAATGTTTATTATCAAAATAAAAAAATAAATGGGATTGTCGCTGACGGTTTTGAACAAATACAAAGTAATTTTATAAAAGATAAAAACAGACTTTATAAAATCGACGAAGATGAAGAAAAAAATGAGATAAAATTAATTCCAATCAATGAAAAAGTCAATCTTGAAAATTTTGAAGAAATAGGCGGAAATTATTATAAAGACGATAAAAATCTCTATTATTTTGGAGAAAATGAGTTTAAGAAAATAGAAGGAGCAGATCCAAATTCATTTAAATATGACAACGAAAATTATACTTTTATTGCAAAAGACAAAAACAATGTTTATTTTGAGGGAGAAAAAGTGAAAGGAATAGATGTTAAGAGTGCCGAAGGAATAGACGGGCTTTGGATAAAAGATAAAAACAGTGTATTTTATCGAGGGAAGAAATTGGAGAAAATCAGTTCAAATAACTTTAACTATTTTGACGGTGGAATTTCGTATGATAAAATTTTGGTTGACAAAAATGGAGCTTACAAATTGCTGGAAAATGAAAATCAAAAAGATAAAATAATTCCACTTGATAGCAAAAACATTGATTTAAAAACTCTTGAAAGATTTGATACACCAATAGATGGTTCAAATTATTTCAAAGATAAAAACGGAGTTTATTTCTTGAACGGAGAAAAATTTGTAAAAATAAATGGAGCGGATAGAGATAGTTTTGAAGTAACGATGAGTGGGAAATATGGGAAAGATAAGAATAATGTTTATTTTGAAGGAAAAAGAATGGAAGGGGAGAATCCGATTGAATTTGAGGAGGAAATGTTGGAGAAGGAGTAAGACATATGAAAAAAGTTTGCTAAAAATTTTAATGTTATTGAGTTTAGTAGGAAATTATGCAAAAGATAAGAATGGTGAATATTATCGTGGAGAAAAGATTAGAGAAAATAGATGAATTAAAATAGGGTAAATTTCAAAAAAATGATATAATAAAAACAAGAAGAATTAAAAAGAAAAAAGAATAATATGCGGAGCAAGAAATTTACTATATCTTAAAGAAATAATTGAAAAAAGAAAGGGGTAAATTTAATATGGACATTGGGATTAAATCAAAATTGCCAATTAGAATATCTGATTTCAAAAAAATTATCAAAAATGACTATTATTATTTTGATAAAACCAATCTAATTGAAAATATTTTAAATGATGGTTCTGAAGTAAAACTATTTACTCGTCCTAGACGATTTGGAAAAACATTGAATATGTCGATGCTTAAATACTTTTTTGATGTTAAGAATAAAGATGAGAACAGGAGATTGTTTGAAGGATTGAATATTTCTAAAAGTGAGTATTTTGGCATGCAGGGAAATTTTCCTGTGATTTCGATTTCATTTAGAAATTATGATGAAGAAAACTGGGAAAATGGATTCAAGGCTATCAAAGGAATTGTAAAAAGGTTATATTCAGATTATAAATTTTTAATTGAAAAAATGGATGAAATTGAAATTGAAGAATTTAATTCTGTGCGAAGAGGATTAGATTCGGTAGAATGGGAGGCTTCTTTACTCAATCTGTCAAAATATTTGTATGAATATTATGGAAAAAAGGTGATTGTGTTGATTGATGAATATGATCAGCCTATAATAAATTCGTATATAAAAAGGAATCATGAAAAAGCCATAAGTTTTTTAAAAAGTTTTTATGGATTAGTTTTAAAAGATAACGAATATCTTGAAATGGGAGTTATGACTGGAATTTTGAGGGTTGCTAAGGAAAATATTTTTTCTGGGTTGAATAATGTTAAAGTTCACAGTATTCTTAATGAACGATTTACGGAATACTTTGGAGTTTTAGAAAATGAAGTTGAAACTGCTTTAAAAGATTTTGGATTAGAGTATGACTTATCAGATGTTCAAAAATGGTACAATGGTTACTTATTTGGTGAAACGAAAGTTTACAATCCATGGTCGATTATTAATTTTTTAGACGAGAAAAAATTAGGAGCTTATTGGGTAAATACGAGTGAAAATAGTTTGATTAAATTGTATTTACAAAAAATGAAGAAAGAAATATTTGATGATTTTTCTAAACTTTTAAATGAAGAGAATATTTCAAAAATTATCAATGATAATGTGACTTTCGGAAATTTAGAAGCTAATTTTGAGAAAAATTTTTGGAATTTATTTTTTCACAGTGGTTACTTGACTCTAGCAGAAAAATATGATGTAATGAAGAAAGTTGTCAGTGTAAAAATTCCCAATAAAGAAATTTTAGAAATGTTTTCGGATATGTTTATTGAAGTATATTTTAAAAATACTGGAATTTTTTTGGATATGACTGATGCACTTACAAATGGCAATATTTCAAATTTCAAAAAATATCTAAAAGAAATTTTATTGGAAAATACTGGAATATTTGATGTGAGTGGAACTTACAAAGAGCAATTTTATCACGGATTGATGCTAGGATTAGTTTTGATTTTAAAAAATGAATATGAGATTACATCGAATAATTTTGCAGGAAAAGGGAGATATGATTTACTTTTAAAACCTAAAAATATTTTGGAAGGAAAAGAAGGAATTATTATTGAGTTGAAAATTATTAATGAAGTGAAAAATTTAAATGATAATAAAATTTATGAAAAACTTGAAAAAGAATGTGAAGTTGCATTAAAACAGATTGATGAGAAAGAATATGGTTCAGTTTTAAAAAATGCTGGAGTTGAGAAACTTTTGAAAATTGGGATTGCGTTTATGGGAAAAGAATTTGAGGTGAAGTTTGAAAAATAGTTAGAAAATACAATATTATTGTTTTTCATAAAAAAATATTGTATAATTAACTTAAGAAATGAAATAAAAAAACTTATATTCATTGTTAAAAAAGGCTAATTTAAAGAGAGTTTCAAAGCTCTCTTTATTTAATATTGATTTTTATAAAAAAATGTTATATTATTTAATAAATAAGAAATTGTGTTTAATTTTTTAAATTGCGGAATAAAGGGAGTCTATATTTACTCCTTTTTTTAATTTTTATAAATTAATGATAAAATTGAGATTGCATTTTTGAGAAAAGAATTTGAAATAAAGTTTGAAAGAGAATAATAGAAAATAGTTTTTAAGATATGCTTTTAAAGCATAACTAGTTATAAAAAATAAGTATTTGATATAATAGGATAAATATTGTAAAATAAATCATAAG
>ERZ772926.1164-NODE-1164-length-13064-cov-5.630717_pt1 | contig 13064 bp, 12 predicted proteins | sample MGYA00511136_ERZ772926 | MGnify/ENA primary metagenome ERZ772926 (study PRJEB29015, sample SAMEA2737917) | human oral metagenome | biome: human oral; feature: human-associated habitat; material: dental | place: China | collected 2153 ... | reverse complement strand
GCGGCAGGAGCTCAGGATTTCCATCCACCCCGGGGAGTCCGCCCCCGTGCATTTTCGGAGATCACTATGTCCAGCCGAAAAGCCTCGAAAAACAATAAAGACAGCGGCAATAAAGCCCAGACTGGGAGAAAAGCTGCGGAGACGGAACAGTCCCTTTTTTCTCCTCCAGCATGGGCTTTAAAGTATTCGAAAGGGACAGGAGAAGAGAAAAAGAGAATATGAGAAGGTTCCGCCTGTACAGCAAAGGAAAGCATGTGGAGCTCAGTTCCAATTCCGATTGTTTGCGTGATAGAGGAGGGAACAGCATTATCGATAATATCGTGAATATCCTAGTCAACGGTGCGATGATTCCGCTGAAAAATGAGAAGAAACAGAAAGAAGAGGGGAGGGCATGATGAAATCCGGATTTTTAACGTTCTTATCCCGCTGCCGGGCTTTCCTCCTCAGCTTTTCTCTTCTTTCTCTCCTCTTCCTATCTGCGCATTTTCTCCTAGTGGCTCAGTCCGATTTCCTCTTCACGGTAGAGCACTCCTCCTCACACTTCCTTCTTCGCTTCCTTCACCTCCCCATCCCGGATGACACACACTATGCGGTGTTTCACGCTCTCCCTGTCCCTATCCGAGTCTCCGGCCTGGAAATGTTTCTTTTAGGGCCAAAGCTTGATGCGAAATCTGATGTCACGCCGGCTGTGCTCCATACCTATCTGAACGCCGACTACTTTTCTTCCAGGGAGATTCCGGATCCCCGACATTATAAGAAGTATCGCTTCACGAGCAGAAAAAGCTTCTGGTACTGGAGAAATCCGATCGATCCGAACTTTGAAGAGAATCTGGCGCTGATTCTCCGGATATTTGAGGAAAGAAACTATATTTCCTCTGCCAGATTTCAGATCGAAAGGAGCGGAGAGCTCTGTGTCATATGGAGTGAGAAAAAAATCTACCTTTTGCATGGAGACAAACTTACACGAGTCTTCCTCTGCCAGAGAGGCGATTCCATCATAGGGACCCGCTTTATCCGAGGGGGATGATCCCCACAGCCCGCTTTTCTCTGTCCTCCTGCCCGGGAAAGGAGCCCCGCCATGTTTTTTCTTCTGAAAGCGATCTTCTTTTTAAAGCTATTTTTGCAAAAGCACAGAAAGATACTCCTCCTGCTCCGCCTCTCTCTGATCTACCTCCTGCTTCACTTCCTGATCGTCTCCAATTCCGATACCCTGCTCCGCCTGCGATGGTTTCCTCCAGGCGGCTTCCTGCCTCCCATAGTTGATCTCAGCTTCTTACATCCGGATAAATACTATGCCGTCTCCTGGGGCAGAGCCTATGAGCTTTATTTCTGGGAAAAGCCCTTCCTCCTCTCTTTTCAAAAAGAAGAAGAGCCCATCAATTCATATTTTATCTATGCCTCAGCATCCGAACAAAAAAGGGATCTGGATCGGCAGTTATTTTACCTCCGTCTCGATGACGGAAGACTGGCAGAGGTCTCGACAGAGATTGGAGATCCCTCCTATGGAAAGGAGGATCTGTATCTCTCCGTTCAATTTTTCAAAGAATATGAGTCCAATTTCCTCAACGATTATGTAATTACGCATCACAAAAATACCTGCATCCTTCAGGGATATTTCAAAACTCCCTTTATCCTCCGGGATGGGAAATTCAAGCCCCTGCTCCCGCCCCGGACAGATCTCTATGGATTTGAGGAAGTCATCTTTCTGAAGAAATGGAGCCTGGAGCGCGGGATCGAAGATGTTATTCTTGACTAACCATGCGGCTGCATGCCAGAATGTCCCTGTTGTGAGGGAGTAGCATACGCGCTGCGCAGCAAGTCAACATACTGGCCGGATGGCCTGGCTTGCTTTAAAATGCGAGACTCATGTACACCTATGCTGTACATGAATCGGAAAAATCAGGATTTCGAGACAGGTACGGCAGCCGCTGTACCTGTTTTTATTATCGGGAGAATTCAATTCCATGGAGCTTTTATTTATGCTAAACAGCGCAGCCCTCGGGGCGGGCCTCAGCGCAGACGCCTTCTCCGTTTCTCTGGCAAACGGTATGAACGAACCCGGGATGTCCGCAAGGAGAATGAACACCGTGGCCGCAGTCTACGCCTTCTTCCAGTTTCTCATGCCCCTTCTCGGCTGGCTTTTCGTCCGGAGCGTCGCGGGGATCTTCCTCTCCTTTCAGAGGCTGATCCCATGGATCGCCCTTTCCCTGCTCCTCTATCTGGGCGGAAAAACGCTCCTTGGAGCCTTTCTCCCGAGGCCTGAGGAAGCAGATGCCGCGGAAAGGCTGAGCGGAAGCGAGCTCATATTACAGGGCATCGCCACCTCTATCGATGCGCTCTCCGTCGGCTTCACCTCCGCAGCCTACAGCATGAGCTCCGCCCTTCTCTCCTCTCTCATCATCTCCGCCATCACCTATCTCTTATGCTCCTTCGGAATCCGGGTCGGGCGGAAATTCGGGACCGCCCTCTCCCGAGGCTCCTCCGTCCTCGGAGGCCTGATCCTCATTCTGATCGGGCTGGAGATCTTCCTCTCCGCCTCCTTCTGAAAAAGCCCCGGAAGGACTAAATCATAGATCAATTTTATGCATCCTCGTGAAACTTCACTTCTCCGAAGCGAAGGACTCGGCTTCGCCCGGCCGGCTTCAGCCGATCTCCCTTCGGGAGACACTTCTTCTTGAGAAGGCACCAGTATGTTCCAAACTGCCGCCCTGCCTGTTTGTCTGTTCGCGCACAGGCCGTCTGACGCCCCGGCGTTTAGCGATCTGGTTTCTTAAGATCGCTTATGCGCCGCTGGTCGCGGCAGCCGGAGCGAGAGCGTCCTGTGCCGGGCGGATATGGCGCGGAGAATGCAAACTGCCTTCCGCTGTAAAAATCCGTAAATTATGCTATGATTAGGCCCGGGCTAAGCAGATCGGGAAAGGAGAGCTCATGGGCGGTTTTTTTGCGGCGGCGCTGAAGGAAGACTGTATCTTCGATCTTTTCTTCGGGACGGATTATCATTCTCATCTTGGCACCAGGCGGGGCGGTCTCGCGGCCTTTGACAGGAAGGACGGCTTCTGTCGCTCGATCCATGATATCGGAAATTCTCCCTTCCGGACTAAATTTTCCGCGGAGCTGAACGAGATGAGGGGGAATCTCGGGATCGGCTGCATCTCCGACTATGACCCCCAGCCTCTCCTGCTCCGCTCCCAGCATGGGAGCTACGCCATCGCGGCCATCGGAAAGATCAATAATCAGGAGGAGCTCCTCCGGGAGATCTGCCGGGAAAACCGCCTGCACTTCTTCGAGATGACAAGCGGAGAGATCAATCAGACGGAGCTCGTAGCGGCCCTCATCAATCAAAGGGATCATCTCGTGGAGGGGATACGTTATGCGCAGGAGAGGATCGACGGCTCCATGTCAATTCTCATCCTCACGAAAAAGGGCATCTATGCGGCGAGGGACTTATACGGCCGGACACCTGTCATCCTCGGCCGGAAGAAAGAGGGCTTCTGCGCCTCCTTCGAGTCCTTCGCCTATTTGAATCTCGGCTACCGGGACTACCGGGAGATGGGTCCGGGGGAGATCTCCATCATAACGCCGGAGGGCGTCACCGTTCTCGCAGAGCCGGGGAAAAGGATGAAGATATGCAGCTTTCTCTGGATCTACTACGGCTATCCCTCCTCAAAATATGAGGGTGTCTCTGTCGAGGCGATGCGCTGCCGCTGCGGGGCCATGCTGGCGAAGCGAGACAGAATGAGCCGGGAAGACGCCGACATCGTCGCCGGCGTCCCGGACTCCGGGACAGCGCATGCAATCGGCTACGCCAACGCCTCCGGCATTCCCTTCTCCCGCCCCCTGATAAAGTACACTCCCACCTGGCCCCGCTCCTTCATGCCTCCCACTCAGAAAAAGCGGGAGCTCATCGCGAGGATGAAGCTCATCCCGGTGAAAGATCTCATCGAGGGGAGGCGCATCCTTCTGATCGACGACTCCATCGTCCGCGGCACCCAGCTTAGGGAGACGGGGCAGTATCTTTTTGAGACGGGGGCGAGGGAGATCCACGCCCGCCCCGCCTGTCCGCCTCTCCTCTTCGGCTGCAAATACCTGGGCTTCTCCCGCTCCGGCTCTGAGCTTGAGATGATCGCAAGACGGGTGATCCGTGAGGAGGAGGGGGATGCGGCAGAGGAAAGCGTCCTGAAGGACTATGCGAATCCGGACAGCGAGCGCTTTCGGATGATGCAGAAAAGGATCTGTGAGAGAATGCATTTTACGAGCCTTCGCTATAACCGCCTGGACGATACGCTAGCCGCAGTCGGGATTCCGGCGGAAAGGCTCTGCACCTATTGCTGGAACGGAGAAGAATGAAGGAGGATACCGCCTTTACTGTCTCTCAGAAGGAGGAGGAGAAGAGCTTGCCGGAAAAGAGCAGCGGGTTTTTAAAAGAGGGAGAGGCGGGAAGCGAAGAAGAGGTTGGGAAGGATATCTTCTCTTCCCTCCTTCTCCGCTGGTTTTCCCTCCACGGCCGGGATCTTCCGTGGAGAGAGGAGCCCAGTCCCTACCATGTCTGGCTCTCGGAGGTCATGCTCCAGCAGACCAGAGTGGAGGCCGTAAAGGGATATTACCGGCGCTTCCTCAGCTCTCTTCCGGATATCCCCGCCCTTGCGGCCGCGGAGGAGGAGCTCGTGCTGAAGCTCTGGGAGGGGCTTGGCTACTATTCGAGAGCCAGGAATCTCCAAAAGGGGGCGAGGCTTCTCGTTTCCCAATACGGCGGGAAGCTGCCGGAAAACGCGAAGGAGCTCCGGGGGATTCCGGGAATCGGGGACTATACCGCCGCTGCCATCGCATCCATCGCTTTTAAAGAGAGGATCCCGGCGGTCGACGGGAATCTGCTCCGGATATTTTCACGTCTCACAGCCTGCGGGAGTTCTATGAAAAGCAGCGCGGCGAAGGAAAGGGCGCGGCTCTATTTTCTGGAGAGAATGCCGGATCCCCCGGCAAAGGAGCTCGTCTCAGAGGCCCGGGCACGCTATGGCTTCCTGCATGACAGCAAGGATTTTTCGGATCCCGGAAACTTCAACCAGGCCCTGATGGATCTCGGCTCCTCCGTCTGCCTGCCAAACGGCACGCCGCGCTGCGCCCTCTGCCCCCTGAACCGGCTTTGTACTGCCCATAGGCTCTCCCGGGAGGAGGACTTTCCCGTCCGGGAGGAGAAAAAGCCGAGAAAGATCGAAAAGCTCACCGTTTTCCTCCTCCGAAGGGGCGGAAAAAGTGCTCTTCGGCGGCGCCCCGGGAGGGGACTCCTCGCGGGGCTCTATGAATTCCCGAACCTGAAGGGGCATCTCTCCGAAGAGGAAGCGCTCTCCTCTATGAAGGAGCTCGGCCTCCGGCCTCTTCATATCCGAAGTCTTCCGGCGGCAAGACATATTTTTACACACCGTGAATGGGATATGATCGGCTATGAGATCCGACTCGATGAGCTTTCCCCGGAGCAGGACAGCTTAATCTTCTACGAAAATGAGGAGATCGAGAAGAAGCTCTCGATCCCCTCGGCTTTTTCCGCCTTTTTGAAGGAGCTGTGAGCCGGAGCAGGCAGCGGGCGGGGAAGGGGAAAGCCCTCTCCTAGCCCGGCATCTCCTCCAGTCTTTTCAGGATACGGTCTCTAAAAATCTGTCTTCCCGTCTCCCTGAGCTCAAGGATGGTCACGGCCTCGGAGTCCTTATAGCGAAGGATGTCCAGCGCCCAGAGGCTCTCATAGACCGGCTCGAAACTCAATCTGAAAGCGGAGTCCGACAGGAGATAACGCTTCAGGATATCCTCTCTCCCCTCCCTCTTATAGCGGGCGGCCAGAACATTCCGAAGCTGCGTGTCGCACCAGCTCCTGGTCTTATCCCTCGGCTCCCGCTTTCCGAGCACATCAATCGCATCCATCAAGCGAAAGCGCGGTCTGTTCTCCTCCTGAATCCCGAGCTCCTTTCCCGCGCTGTCTGTAATGAGGAGCGGGACTTCTTTATTCAGCAATGCCTTTACATCCATTCTCTTCCCATCCTTTCTTCCGACCTCAAAAATGCGGCCTTCCGCGGAGGCAGTATTTGATCGGGCCCGCGCCCATGATCCGCCTTCCCGCACGTGCAGCTCCCGGCGCAGTATTCTTATCCCTCCGCATACTTAGTATAGCATATTTTTCCCCTTATAGAAGCTTTCCCGCCGCTTCCGCCTCACTTCAGCGCACTCTTTTGGCCTATGCCCCCTCCCGCTTCCCTCGTCCGCGCTCTTTGATCTATAAGTCCTTCCCGCTTCCTTCGGCTGCACTCTTTTGGCCCATGCTCTCTCCTTCTTCCCTTCATCTTCGCTCTTGTCCATGCTCTCTCCCGCTTCCCCTCGTCTCCGCCTTTTGCTCCACGGGCTTTTCCCAAAGGATCGTCGTTCCGGCAAGTCCCTCCAGCGCTTTTAATGCATTTTCTCTCTGACAGATAATTGCTCTTCTCCCCTCCCCGGATTCCGTGAATTCGATCGCGGCCTCTACCTTCGGCCCCATGGATCCCTCTCCGAATTCTCCGGCGGAGAGGAAGCGGCGGGCCGTCGCACTGTCCAGGCGGCGAAGCCCTTCCTCCTTCTCCGTACCATAATGGAGGAAGAGCTCCGGCACTCCGGTGGAGAAAAGGAGAAGCTCCGCGTCCAGCTCTCTCGCAAGGAGCGAGGCCGCAAGATCCTTCTCTATAAGGGCCGCCGCGCCCCGGAGTCCCGCTCCCTGCGGCATGACGGGGATGCCGCCTCCCCCGGCCGAAATGACGATCTGTCCCGCGTCGAGAAGTGCCTTCACCGCATCGAGCTCAATGATCTCCCGGGGCTTCGGGGAGGGAACGAGCCTCTGGAAGGAGCCGTCCGGGAGCGCCCTGACCTCATTGCCTCTCTCCTCCTCTTCCTCTGCCTCTTCCCGGGAAAGCCGCTTTCCGACCAGCTTTCCCGGGTGATAGAAGCTTTCGTCGTAGGGATCGACGCTCGTCTGCGTGAGAATGGTGCAGACAGGCCTCGCGGATCCCCTCCTCCGAAGCTCCGCGCGAAGGGCATTTTGAATATCATAGCCGATGAAGCCCTGACTCATCGCGGAGCAGACGGAGAGCGGCGTAGGGCAATAGCGCTCCGGATCACTGCGCCGAAGCTCCTTCATCGCCGTATGGATGAGTCCAAGCTGCGGGGAATTTGAGAATACAACCGCAAGCGCATATCCTCTTCCGGAGAGCTCCGCGAGCATCTTCGCACTCTCCCGCACTTTGAGAAGCTGTTCCGGCAGCGTGCCCCCGAGATCCCTGTGTCCGAGCGCGACAACGATTCTTTTTCTGTCCATCTCTCCTCCTCAGAATGAAGCGATATCCACAAGACTCAGCTCTTCGATTCTACTCTCCAGAGCCTCTGCCAGCGCCCGGGCGGTATCGATCGCCGTCAGAACATAGACCCCCGTCTCCACAGCATTTCTCCGGATCTCGAAGCCGTCCCGGGATGCCCCGGCCCCATCTCCCGGGGTGTCAATGATGAGATCGAGCTCGTGACCGAGCACAAGATCCAGGATATTCGGGGATTCCTGCTCCAGCTTCCGGACCATATGGCAGTCGATCCCCCCCCTTCTCAGAGCCTTCCAGCTTCCCCTTGTCGCGAAGATGCGGTAGCCCAGAGCGGCGAAGCGCCCTGCGATCGGGAGGATCTCCTCCTTATCCTCATCCCGCACTGTGATCACCATATTCTTATGCTTCGGAAGTCGGACCCCCGCCCCGCGGAAGGCCTTGTACAGGGCCTCATGGAAGTCTTTCGCGATGCCGAGACACTCCCCGGTCGACTTCATCTCCGGTCCGAGCGCGATATCCGCCCCCCGCAGCTTCTCAAAGGAAAAGACCGGCATCTTGACCGCGTAATAGCCTGTCTCCGGGAAAAGCCCCGGCCTATATCCCTGCTCATGCAGACTGTGCCCGCAGAGAACCCGCGCCGCGATCGAGACGATCGGGATCCCCGTGACCTTGGAGAGGTAGGGAACCGTCCTGGAGGAGCGGGGATTCACCTCTATGACGTAGATCTCGTCCTCTCTCGCGATGAACTGAATATTGATGAGCCCCCGCACGCAAAGAGCCCTGGCAAGCTTTTCCGTCGCCTCCAGGAGACGCTTCCTCGCAAGAGGGCGAAGGCCGCGGGGCGGATAGACGGAGATGGAATCCCCGGAGTGGATTCCGCTCCGCTCGATGTGCTCCATGATGCCCGGGATCAGGATCTCGCTCCCGTCATAGACCGCGTCCACCTCAAGCTCTTTCCCCCGTACGTATTTATCTATGAGGATCGGATGCTCCTTCGCGCTTTCATCGATGGCGAGGATATATTCCTCAAGGTCAGAGTCGGAGATCGCGATCCGCATCCCCTGCCCTCCCAGGACATAGGAAGGGCGTACCAGAACGGGATAGCCGAGCTCGGAAGCGGCATGCTTTGCCTCCTCCATCGTGCGGACGCTCCTCCCCTCCGGGCGCCGGATCCCGTTTTTCTCGAGAATCTCATCGAAGAGCTCGCGGTCCTCGGCCCGATCTACATCCTCCGGAGAGGTCCCGAGTATGGGGACTCCCATCTCCCTCAGAGCGCCCGTCAGAGAAATCGCGGTCTGCCCGCCGAACTGGACGACCGCGGCGTCCGGCTTCTCCAGCTCTACGATGTTTCGGAGATCTTCGGGGCAGAGCGGTTCAAAGTAGAGTCTGTCCGAGATATCGAAATCCGTGGAGACCGTTTCCGGATTATTGTTTACGATGATGGTCTCCCAGCCCTCCCCGGAGAACGCGAAGCTGCAGTGGACAGAGCAATAGTCGAACTCAATCCCCTGCCCGATCCGTATGGGACCGGAGCCGAGGATCAGGACCTTTTTCTTCCCCGCCTGCTCCCGGCCCTCCCGCCCCGCTTCATCCTGTGAGCCATAGACAGAATAGTAGTACGGCGTCTTCGCCGAAAACTCGGCGGCGCAGGTATCCACCATCTGAAAGGAGGCCAGGATCCCTAGCTTCCTCCGCATCTCAAGGATCTCTCCCTCGCTCTTCCCGCAAAGCTCCGCGATCACGCTGTCCGGAAAGCCCAGGCGCTTGGCCTCCAGGAGAAGCTCCCCCGAGAGCTCCTCCCCGAGAAGTCTCTCCTCCATCTCCGTGAGCTTCCTGAGCTTTCCGAGGAACCATAGATCGATCCCCGTGAGTTCATGGATCCTCTCAAGCCTCATGCCCCGGCGGATCGCCTCCGCGCAGACGAAGATCCTCCTCTCATCGACTCTCAAAAGGAGCTCCCCGAGCTCATACTCATCCAGCGCGCTGTAGTCATGGGAGCGAAGGCCTGAAAGATGCTGCTCCAGGGAGCGGATCGCCTTCATAAGCCCCGCCTCAAAGCACTGTGCGATCGCCATGACCTCTCCCGTCGCCTTCATCTGGGTCCCGAGAAGGTGCTCCGCCGTCCGGAACTTGTCGAAGGGGAGTCTCGGCATCTTTACGACGCAGTAGTCCAGGGCCGGCTCAAAGGAGGCATAGCCCACTCCCGTGACCTCATTTCTGATCTCATCCAGCGTGTAGCCGAGCGCGAGCTTCGCCGATACCCTCGCGATGGGATAGCCCGTCGCCTTCGAGGCGAGCGCAGAGGAACGGGAGACACGGGGATTGACCTCGATCACAAAGTAGCGAAAGCTCTCCGGATCCAGGGCGAACTGGACATTGCAGCCGCCCGTGATTCCAAGCTCTGTGACGATGCGGAGGGCGGAGCTCCTCAAAAGCTGGTATTCCCGGTCCGAGAGGGTCTGAGAGGGGGCGCAGACGATGGAATCCCCGGTGTGCACGCCGACCGGGTCGAGATTCTCCATATTGCAGATGCTGACCGCGTTTCCCGCACTGTCCCGCATGAGCTCGTACTCGATCTCCTTCCAGCCCGCGATGCTCTGCTCCACCAAAACCTCATGGACTCTGGAGAGGCGGAGACCGTTTTCCAGGATCTCCCTGCACTGCTCCCTCTCCTGCGCGATGCCTCCCCCGGAGCCCCCCAGAGTATAGGCCGGGCGGAGGACGACGGGGTAGCCGATCTCCTCTGCCGCAAGAAGCCCCTCCGAGACGGAGCGGACGATTCTTGAGGGGGCGACCGGCTCCCCGATCCTCTCCATCGTCTCCTTAAAGAGCAGCCTGTCCTCCGCCTTTCGGATCGTGAGCTCTGTCGTTCCGATCAGGCGGACGGAATGCGCTTCCAGGAAGCCGGACTCCGACAGGGCGACCGCGAGATTCAGTCCGGCCTGTCCCCCGAGAGTCGGAAGGATGGAATCCGGTCTCTCCCTCTCGATGAGCTTCTCCACAACCTCCGTGCACAGCGGCTCGATATAGACATGGTCCGCGATCTCACGGTCTGTCATGATTGTCGCGGGATTCGAGTTCAGCAAAACGACCTCCACTCCCTCCTCCCGGAGCGAGCGGCAGGCCTGCGTGCCGGCGTAATCAAATTCCGCCGCCTGGCCGATCACGATCGGACCCGATCCGATGACAAGAACCTTCCGGATGCTTTTATCTCTCATGCCCTGCCTCCATCATATCCATAAAGCGGTCAAAAAGAAAAGCGGAATCTCCGGGCCCCGGGCACGCCTCCGGATGAAACTGAACGCTCAGGATTCTCTTTCTCAGGTAGCGGAAGCCCTCATTGCTCCCGTCGTTCACATTCCGAAAAAGCTCTGCGGCGATCTCCGGATCCATGCTCTTGGCGTCCACCACATAGCCATGGTTCTGCGAGCTGATGTAGACTCTCCCGCTCTCAAGCTCCTTTACGGGCTGATTGCCTCCCCGGTGCCCGTACTTCAGCCGGTAGGTCTTCGCCCCGACGGCCAGCGCCATGAGCTGATGGCCGAGGCAGATGGCAAAAATCGGGATCTCCGACTCATAGAGCCTTCGGACCTCCCCGATCAGCTCCCGTTCCTCCGCGGGATCTCCCGGGCCGTTCGAGAGAAGGATGCCGTCCGGCGCGGAGCGAAGGATGCTTTCCGCACGGCTTTCGGGCGGGTAGAGCGTCACATGGCAGCCTCGTTTTTGAAGGGAGCGGATCATGTTTTGCTTCGCCCCGAAGTCAAACAGCGCGACACGGAAGCGGGGTCTCTCCGCTGTCCACATTCCCCCGTCCCCGGAGGGCGGATACTCGGAGATCTCCTTCCTCCCCGCTCTCCTTACCGCGTCCCTCACCCGGTAGTCCCGGATCCTTCGAAGAAGCGCCTCCCGCTCCTCTCCTTCATAGTGCCTCCCGCTGATGAGTCCGTTCATCGTCCCGTGCTCCCGGAGCTGCTTTATGACAGCCCTCGTGTCCAGCCCGCTGATCCCCGGAATATCATATCGGATGAGGAAGTCGCGGAGATTTCCCTCAGAGCGCCAGTTGCTCTCAAGCTCCGAGAGCTCCCGGACGAGGAGGGCGGAGAGGAGGGGTCTTTCGGACTCCATATCCTCCCGGCAGACTCCGTAGTTCCCGATCAGAGGATAGCTCAGCACCACGGCCTGCCCTGTGTAGCTTGGGTCTGTCACAAGCTCAAGATAACCGCTCATTGAGGTGTTGAACACGATCTCCGATATGAGCTCCCTCTCCGGCCCGATAAAGCATCCGTGAAACTCCGCGCCGTTCTCCAGTAAAAGATAGGCATCCATTGGACCTCCCTCCCAAATCTTAAAGCTCCCGCCCCGCACGGGGAAGGGGCCTGATACCAATTCTGCTTCTCCGCCGCTCTTCCTTTTACTCTTCCTGCCGCTCATCCTGCCTCTTTGTCCTTTCGCCGGAGCAGGCAGCGATAAAGCATAGCTCTTCCGTAAGAGCTGCTCCTCCATTAGCAAAAACGCCCCGGCGGAGCCCCGCATCTTCGCGAAGCCCCGTCGGAGCGTCTCCTTCACCTCTTCCACTCGCCGCTGAAAACCTCCTCGGCCGGACCCGTCATATAGTAATGCCCGTCGGAACGCTCATAGCAGATCGTAAGATCTCCTCCGAGAAGGTGTAGCCTCACCTCATCAGAGAGCTTTCCGGACAGGATCCCCGCGGCGACGGCCGCCGTCGCGCCGGTCCCGCAGGCGAACGTCTCCCCGGAGCCTCTTTCATAGACCCGGAAATTCAGCTCTGAGGGACTCAGCACCTCAATGAACTCGGAATTTACCCGCTCCGGAAACCTCTCATGCCGCTCGAAGGCCTCCCCGAGGCAGGAGAGATCGAGAGCAGAGAGCCCCCGCTCTTTGAGCGCGGGATTGTCCTCCAGGAAATAAACCGCGTGGGGATTTCCGACATCGATCCCGATAAAGGAAAGCGGCAGACCGGAGACCGTGATCCTCTCCGGGAGCTCGCTCGTGAGCCTGGCTTCCCCCATGTCCACCGTCACCTCCCTCACCTTCCCGTCCTCAAGGCGAAGAGAAAGCTTCCGAATCCCGGATTTCGTATCGATCAGGACCTCCCTCCTCTCCTTCGGAATGAGGCCGTGCTCATAGAGATACTTCGCGGTGCAGCGAATGCCGTTTCCGCACATATTCCCCTCGGAACCGTCCTGATTGAACATATGCATATAAGCGTCCGCCCTCCCGCTTCTTTCGATCAGAATGAGCCCGTCTCCCCCGACTCCGAAGTGCCGGTCGGAAATCTCTCTGGCGAGCTCCTCCGGCCGCTCCACCCTCTCCGAAAAGCAGTCGACATAGATGTAATCATTGCCGCAGCCCTGCATCTTCGTAAATCTCATCTAAAGCTTCCTCCTTCCCGGGATCAGCCAATCTCCTCTTACGAGAGACACTTCTTTTCTTCGATTCCTCCGTCTCATCGGCAGCTGCCCGAATTTGCCGCCCTGACGCTTTGCCGATCCATAAGAAGGCCGTCTGCCGCCCCGGCGTTTAAGGACTCGGCTTCGCCCGGGAGGCTTCAGCCGACCTCTCTTCGAGAGGCACTTCTCTTTGAGAAGTGGTCAGGTACGCTCCGAGTCTGCCTGATGGCAGACTTCTACGCTCTTTTTCGCTTCTTCGAAGCGAAAGACTCGGCCTCGCCCGGGAGGCTTCAGCCGACCTCTCTTCGAGAGGCACTTCTCTTTGAGAAGT
>ERZ772926.1160-NODE-1160-length-13091-cov-6.347423_pt1 | contig 13091 bp, 10 predicted proteins | sample MGYA00511136_ERZ772926 | MGnify/ENA primary metagenome ERZ772926 (study PRJEB29015, sample SAMEA2737917) | human oral metagenome | biome: human oral; feature: human-associated habitat; material: dental | place: China | collected 2153 ... | reverse complement strand
CTCATGATAATTCCTCCAGGTTAACTTCTTCGCCGCCGCCCATTAGCTCGGCAATTTTTGCAAGCTCGGCGTCTTTGGGCGGGGCTTTTTGTCCAATTGTCGCAATATCCAGTTCGGTGCCAGCGACTTGTTGCACAATTGTCGCAATAAGCGGACGATTTTTCGCATTATCCAGCTTTTTTTTAGCAAAGGCATTGCCGGCGTACAGGGTCAAGGTGTTGCCATCTCGCTGCCAGCTACACTTTTGCAACAATGTCGCAATAGCGAATGACTGCTCTTTGGCAAGGGCGATGATTTTATCCCAGTCGATGTCTGTGGCGGTGGAGTCTGGCGGGCTATCTGGTGCTGGTTGACTACCTGCCAGGGCGGCGTCTGCTGCTGTTTTATCCGCAGAGTCGTTAGCTTGCTCCTGTTTCGAGAGGGTTTTTGGTGAATTTTCTGGCGGCTGAGCGGCTGGGGCTGGCGCTTCTGAAGTAGCTACTGGTGGCTCTGGTTTTTCTGCTGGCGATTTGGAAATGGCTACTGGCGGTTTGATCGCGGCTTTTAAGCTAGCGGTCGACGTGGGTGCGGTCTCGGGTGATTTGTGGGCTATGATTCCAGCACTATCCATAAATATCGTCAATAATTTCAAGTCCGGATGCGGATGGCGGTCAACCTCGATCAATTGCTTGATGAGCTGAATTAACGCTGGCTGCTGATGTAGCCGCGTTCGTAGCAGCGACAACAATTGACGGGACAGGACGACCGGGTCGGTGCCAGCCTTTTCCAGCTCGCCAAGCACACTCAGTGCTCCAGAAGCATCGCGCTGTTGATACAGCTCCAGTAAATTTTCCAGCGTCTCCGTGGCGCTCAGTCCCAGGTACTGAGCAACGTCCGACGCGCTCAGCGGCTTATCAGCGCTGGCTAATGCCGACAATTGATCCAGCATGCTAATGCTGTCGCGAAACCCGCCGCGCGAGCGCTCAGCGATCAGCCGAGCAGCGTCCGCCTCGATGGTAAAGCCTTCTTTCTCAGCAATAGTCATCAGCTGACGCGCCATGATATCGACTGGGATGGGGCGGAAGAAAAATTGTTGGACGCGGCTGAGAATGGTGGCGGGCAGCTTGTCGGCGTCGGTGGTCGCCAGGATAAATACCACGTGCGCTGGCGGCTCCTCCAGCGTCTTTAACAGCGCGTTGAACGCAGGTTTAGACAGCATGTGGACTTCGTCGATGATGTAGATTTTCTTTGGTGCGGAAACGGGCGCGACTTGCGCTTTTTCACGTAATGCCCGAATGTCGTCGACGCCGTTGTTACTGGCGGCATCAATCTCAATGATGTCCAGGTGCGAGGCGTCCTCGTCATACGGCAACTGATTGATTTCATGCGCTAAAATTCGCGCCACCGATGTTTTGCCCACGCCGCGCGGACCCGTCAGCAAATACGCATGGGCGATTTTCCCCTGCTCCAGCGCTCGGCGCAAAATGTTGGTCACATGATCTTGTCCCAACACCTCGTCCAAGCTACGACTGCGATATTTGCGGTACAGTGCTTGACTCATTACTTATGTATTATAGCGCAAAGTGCGGGATTAGTAAGCCTTTTGGCGGTTCAGGCTTTTATGATTTAGGTATAATCCTGCCCGTGAGCACACATTAAAACAACGCCAGCTGCGTGCTGGGTATTTCTATGTCAATGGCGCCTTCAACCGTTTGCGCCTGGTAGCCAATAAATTTTTTCACGTTATACGCCAGTAGCTGTCCGTCGTAGTCGGTGATGAGGATCGGGCCGATGATGCTGCGGACGCGTCCAGCCAATTGGTTCTGATCTTTCATCAGCACCACTCTTGTTAAATCAACGCCATCGGTATGAAAATAATCTTCGCAAGGAATTAACTCAGATCTCAAAAATGACACGCCAATCTTCTGTTCAATTTCAAGTAGTTTTTGCTGCAATTTCTTCTCGCCGTCCGCGCGATTGAAAGGTTGTTTTATAAGCTCGAGTTTCTTATGAATCGGCATAGTCTCGACAATTCCGTCCAGCGCGGAAATTTTCGCTTCATATTGCCGAGCAATCAACGCCGAAGCAAACGTCTCCAACTTCAACGCCAGGCGTGCCCCCTGCTCCAGCAACCGACGAATACCGCGCTCTTCCTGCGAGATGCCGACTTTAATGACTCCCGGCGCGAAATATGCCAGATAGACGAAGTGCGGGTTTTGATTAATCTTTTCCTGCTGCGCCGACACGGAATCGGCGTTATAAAACGCTGGATTAAAGCCGGTCCGATCGCGGCATTTCAGGCAGTTTTCATACTTGCCATCAACCGTGGCGGAATCTGGACAAATTTGGCTGCAATGATTTTCAAAATCCACCCAGCCGGTGCAATATTTGGTCGAGAAGTCAAACTCAAGCGATAAATCTTGCCCAAACAATTCCCGCCGCTTAATCTCATCGCCGATTTGACAGTCGATAAACGGCTGGTTATCGGCATTAAAACTGGCATAAGCGAGTAAAAAATCGTCTGGCATAACATAATTATATCAAAAACCGCCCGCAAACACGGACGGCTTCAGAAAGCGAAACTACTTTTACAGCGCCGCTTCGACAGCTGCCCAGGTGGCGTCAGGATTGTCTTCCGGGATGATGATGGTGACTTGGTCGCCGACGTTGATGCGGAAATAAGTGACGCTGGCGAGCAAAATGCGATATTCGCGGCCGGAAGCCTCGACGTAATAGACGCCGTCGTGCTGGACGAGCGTGCCGATGACTTGTTTGCGCGGTACCGGGCCGATTTGCTTATAAATAAAGCTGCCGTCCTCAGCGATGGTTAATTTCATCAAATCGCCTTCAACCAGCTTAGATTTCGAGGCATAATTGGCAGGAATCGGATAATTCTTTCCGTCAGGACTGAGCATCATTTGCCCGTCAAACACGCCCTCAATAACCTTGCCGGCGACTTCGTCGGATGGATTTTTCGGGGTAACGACTTGCCCGTCGTCGCCAACGATGCTGATTAGCAACTCTTTGGCTGCCGCTAAATTGGTTTCTGCTTCCTGGATGAGCGTCCGGAGGCGCTTGACTTGTTTCTCTGGTAATTCAGACATATGGCTCGCATTCCTTGTCTATTTTTGCTAAATTGACTATTCACAATATATCACGCTTCCTCATTTTAGGCAAGCACTTTCTGGCGGGTTAACGGCAAAATAACGATTATTTCCACAGGCCGAACAGATTGCGGGGCAAAATCGTGGTAAATTTTACCCTTGCAATGCGGGGTATGGCTGTGCTTGGCGGTGTTTTCTTGCGAAAAAACACTTTTTCTGGCAAAAAGTATTGACTTTTTTGTTCAAGAGTGATATAAATAATATTAGCTTTCACCCAAAGTTTCCAAAGGGTGAAAGAGCCCTTGCTTTGAGTGAAAGATTTTTTCTCTGGAAGGAGAAAACCATGGGACAGAAGGTCGTTACGACGATTTACGTCATTATTCAGTGTGCATTCATCTTGTGCGCACTGGTCGTCGTGTCTTCACCGTCGCCCGCCACACCGACTACCCTTGTCGGTGCGGCGACTTTTCTTGTCGCCTACTACACCCTTGGGGCCTCCTCGTGGAGGCTTCTCAACGTGATATTCTGTCGTCAGAAGAACCCTGACGACAGGAAGGGGATGATGGATCTCTGAGCGGGCTAACGCCCGCCGAAAATAGTTCGCCTTGAGGCTTTTATCAGCCTCGGCTGGAGCTCTCTCGGCGGGCTATTTTCATTGCTGAGAAATTTGTTACACTAAATATGTGAAAAGAAAAGTTCCCCGGTTTATTACACAGTCGCTGGCGCGGATCGCTAGTATTTATAGCGTCGAGCCGATGCATAGTTTGGAAAAAATTGATGATAGCTTGACGCCAAATATGCGGGCGCTTCGGCTGACGATGACTATTGCCGAACAGCTGCTGAGTATGGGCGTGGTGGCGCATGACGTGGTGCGGCTGTCGCTGGGCATTACTGAGACGTATTGCCGGCGGCCGGTGCATATGGATGTGTGCTATACGCTGATTACAATTTCTCAGGACCGCGGCGTTGACCGCGAGCCGCTGACGATGATCAGGGTGATGGTGCCGGATTATGCTAATTATCAGCAGATTCAGGCGCTGCAGTCGCTGGCGCTGGAAATTCGTAATAAGCATTTGCCTTTGCATATCGCCGAGCAGCGCGTCGAGAAAATTCTTAGCCAGCCGAAACGGCATTCGCCGCTGGTGATTTGTGCTTCTGGCGGATTGATTAGCGCCGGGGTGATTGTGATGTATGACGGCGATCTGCTGATGATTGGATTGTCGTTTATCATGGGATTTGTGGCGACGATTGTGCTGCGCTGGCTGTGGCGCGTTGGTATGACGACGTTTTATTCCCAGGCTTCGGCGGCGCTTTTCGCTACGTTGGCGGCGGCGGGAATTGCTTGGGCAAATATGTACGGCTTGCGGATGGATATCAATGCGACGCTTTTAGTGATTAGCGGTATCGTGCTGCTGGTGGCGGGTTTAATGACGGTTGGCGCGTTTCAGGATGCGATTGACGAATTTTATATTACGGCGAATGCGCGGTTGTTAAAAGTGATTATGGCGACTGGCGGCATCGTGGTCGGCGTGGTGATTGGGTTGTATGTCGCAACCAAGTTTGGTATTACTTTTCCGGCGACGCCAGATCGATTGTCGCTGGCGGATAAGCATCTCCAATATTTGGGTGCGTTGATCGTGGCGGCGGCTTTCGCGGTGGGCAATCACGCCAGGTGGTCTGGTTTGATTGTGTCCGGGTTGATCGGCGTGTTTGGCTGGTGGATTTCGCGGCTGCTATTGATCGCGGGATTTGATGTGGTGGTGTCCAGCGGTATCGCTGCGACAGTGATTGGTTTGATGGCGGTGCTGACATCGCGGCTGTGGCGATTTCCGTCAATGGCAATTATCGCTGCTGGAATCGTGCCGCTAGTGCCGGGATTGTCGCTATATAACGGGCTGATGGGCGTCGTGCTGCATCCGCCGAGTGATCCGCTGTTTATGACGGCGCTAGCGATTCTAATGAGGGCGGTGATGATTGGCTTGGCGGTGGCGGCTGGCGCGTCGCTGGGAAATATGATTGGACGGCCGATTCGACGGTGGCTTATTCGCACGTTTCGGCAAGAGGCGATTGAAGAAATTAAGCAGTAGATAGTAAGCAGTAAGAGGTAAGCGCGGTGGCCTGCGCGGCTCTACTAAAATATCCCCGGAAGTTTTTATTATTCCGGGGATATTTGTTTGTTGCGGATTTACAGGTTACTTGCTGCGCTTCTCGATGATTTCCTGCGCCACGTTTGGTGGTACTTCCTCGTACTGCGCTAGCTCCATGGTGCTGGCTGCACGGCCTTGGCTCATTGAGCGAATGTCTGAAGTGTAGCCAAACATGTTTGCCAGCGGCACGAAGGCCTTGACCAGTTTGGCGCCGCCCATCAAATCTTCCATGGCGTCAATGCGGCCGCGGCGTGAGTTAAGGTCGCCGATGATATCACCCATAAACTCTTCTGGAGTGGTTACTTCAACCTTCATGACTGGCTCAAGCAAGATTGGGTTGGCCTGTTTGATACCTTCGCGGGCTGCCAAGCTACCCGCCAACGAGAAAGCTAGTTCTGAGGAGTCGACATCGTGGTATGAACCATCATACAGTGTCGCCTTGACGTCAACCACTGGATAGCCAGCGATAACACCGCCCTCCAACGTTTCCTTGATACCTTTCATCACAGCCGGACGATATTCCTGAGGAACCACACCGCCCTTAATCTCGTCGATGAACTCAAAGCCTTTGCCTGCCTCGTTTGGCTCAAAGCGCACCCAGACGTCACCGTACTGACCACGACCACCAGACTGCTTGGCGTGCTTACCTTGGACTTCAGCACGGCCCTTGATTGACTCGCGGAAGGCCACTTGCGGCTCGCCGATGTTCGCTTCAACCTTGAACTCGCGCTTCATGCGGTCGATCAGGATATCCAGGTGTAACTCACCCATGCCGGACATGATCGTCTGGCCGGTTTCTTCATCAGTGTGAATGCGGAAGGTTGGGTCTTCCTCGGACAAACGCTGTAAAGCCAGCGCCATTTTTTCCTGGTCAGCTTTTGATTTCGGCTCAACAGCGATGGAAACTGGCGGCTCTGGAAACTCGATACTTTCCAGGGCAATTGGGTGTGCCGGGTCAGTCAAGGTATTGCCCGTACCAGTGTTCTTTAAGCCAACCACTGCGGCAATGTCGCCGGCAGAAATCTTATCGATATCTTCGCGCTTGTCAGCGTGCATGCGCACGATACGGCCGATACGCTCCTTATCCCCAGTGGTGGTGTTCAGGACGTAGCTGCCTGAATTCAGCACGCCAGAATACACGCGTACGAAAATCAATTTACCGACAAACGGATCGGCAGCAATCTTAAACGCCAGGGCTGAGAGCGGCTCTTTGTCTGATGGTTTGCGACTCACTTCGTCGCCAGTCTTTGGATTTTTACCCCAAATTTCGTCAACGTCCAGCGGGCTTGGCAAGAAGTCAACCATGAGGTCAAGCAGCTTCTCCACGATGACACCGCGACCATCGCCGCCAGTCACCAGATAGAAGTCACCAGCCAGTACGCGCTTGCGCAGCGCCATCTTCAGTTCGTCGATAGTAATCGCTTCCTCGCCTTGATCAAGGAATTTCATCATCAATTCGTCGTCAGCTTCAACGGCATTTTCCACCAGCAAGCTGCGGGCATTCTTCGCCTTCTCCAACATGTCAGCCGGGATTTCGCCGACCTTCAATTCGTGATCAGTGTAGTCGTCGTAGGTGTAAGCTTTCATGTCAATCAAGTCAACCACGCCGTTGATAGTCTTCTCAAAACCAATTGGCAAGTGAATTGGAAAGGCTTGCTTGCTGAGGCGATTGTGAATTGACTCCAGAGATTTGTAGAAGTCGCCGCCGGTTTGGTTAATCTTATTAACGAAGCAAATGCGCGGCACGCCGTATTTGTTAGCCTGGCGCCAGACGGTTTCAGATTGTGCCTCAACGCCCATCTTACCGTCAAATACAGTAACTGCACCGTCCAGCACGCGGAGTGAACGCTCCACTTCAGCGGTAAAGTCGATATGTCCTGGGGTGTCAATAATGTTAATCTTATGACCCTTCCAGAAGCAGGTCACCGCTGCTGAAGTAATAGTAATACCGCGTTCTTTTTCCTGCGCCATCCAGTCGGTGGTGGCGCCATCGCCATCGCCTTTAACCACGCCGATTTTATGCGTCAAGCCAGTGCGGTATAAAATACCCTCAGTTGTCGTCGTTTTACCGGCGTCAATATGGGCAATGATACCAATATTTCTAAAGTTTTGTAATGGAACGTTTGCTGCCATTCGTCTTTCCTTTGTTACGTTAATTTGTCGAGATTCTCAGTGTTATTTTTTGCCACCAAAAAACTACTCTTGCTGCTGATTATAGCAGATATCCGCGGGTTTTTCTAGCTTCCCGGCGCAGTTGGACCGTTCACTGGCGGTTGCTGCTGGTTTGGCGGTTGAGCCGGTGCTTGTTGCTGCGGATACGGCGGAGTTTGCGGCGGTTGTTGGTACGGCTGCGAGTATTGTTGCGGTTGCGGCGGCTGCATTGGTGCTTGCATTGGCGGCTGGTAGGCCGGCGGCTGCTGGAATGATTGAGGCGGCTGCGTATTTAGCGACTGAGTCGGTTGAGGTTGAGGCTGCTGCGACGAACTGGCAGATTGCTGGGCTGGGCTCTGCTGGTAAGTTGGCTGCTGGGCTGGGTTCTGCGGCATCGGTTGCTGGACTGTTGGTTGGTTCGGCGTCTGCTGCGGATATGAATAGTTAGCGTATCCAGGCTCATCCTCATATAGTCTCTGAAAGTGCGGCGGCGGCGTTTTTGGCGTTTGAGTATTAACCTCGTACAGCATGTCGTATTCCTGTTTTTTACGTTTGTTGTCGGACGTTACTATGATAACTACGACTGACGTACCGATGAACAGTAAACCGATAGTAATAGTTAAGACTACCACCACAGCAAGCGCAGTATTATTACTCTTAGTATCGACCGGCGAGTTGCCGTATTGTTTCGCCACGTCTTCGTCGACGTAGTCGTCCGCGGTTTCTTCAGAGACTTTTAGCAGCTTGGCGACCAGATAATTTTGAGGATAAAGGCGGTTCAGTTCGCTAAAATAATCTTTGGCTTTTGAATATTTGCCTTTGTCAAACTGTTCCAAGCCGTCTTTCCAAAGTTTGGTTAGCTCGCCGTCTGATGATATGGCGACGTTGTTCTTTTTGGCCATGGCTTTTAGGTCGGAGATGTCTCTGGCGACACCTTGGCCGAAACAGGAATTGCCCTTCTTTCCATCCTCGCACGCGGCACCGCCGTAGGTGTTGATGCCGACTTGCTTGCCTTTCGAGTCGAAAGCCGGGCCGCCGCTATTGCCGGAAGCGATCATTGTTGACATAAAGAATAATTTATGCCCGCCGCCGTCAAGCACTGTCTGCCGCAGGTTGCCTTGCGTAACTGTCGGTACGGTTTTTTCTTTCTTCGTGTCAATGCCGCCGTCGACAACTGCCGGAAAACCAATCGCCGTCAGACGGTCGCCAGTGTCCAGTAGCGTGCTGTCGCCGAGTTCGACCGCTGGAAAATTGCCTTCAATTTTTAGGATAGCTACGTCGGTTTCTTTATCGTTAATATCAAACCGCGATTTTTTCATGTTGACTTCGGAGTCGATTTTTTTCGCCGACAAATTTGTGCTGGTGGTTACCCATTTATAGCGGGCGTATGTTCCGTCGATTCGTATTGGGTCGCTGGATGTTTGCACGACGTAATCGCTTTCGTCGTTTGCGACTTGAACATTATGCTCGGGAACTTTATTGATCAGGCTGAAGATAATTGCTATGGCGTCGGCACTGCCCTCCTGAGCTTTGGCTGCCAAGGATGCCAAATCTGCTCTGGAAATATAGCCAGCATTAATGACGAACTCGAAATACGACTTCCATAGATCCTCGCTAGCCTGCGACATGGCGCTAGAAAACAGAGTGTCGGTTGACCATTCGACGACGTGGCCGTTGGTGGCCACATGCCCGTTGTTGGTTATGATTGAACCGCTGCCGATGCCGCCGGCGCAAGCGTTCTGTATTTGCAGCGATGCGCCGTTATCTGCAGTGTATTTTATGTCGGCGCAGCGCGCGGAAGCGATCCGCACGGTTGCTATTTGGTTTCTGGCGACCACGTTGATGATTGAATCGGTATCAAGGTTTTCCAGCGTGTTCATCGTGTCCTGATTATTTAGCGAGCTATTAGTTGAAGAATTAGCTAGGACAACACTGGCATTTTCACTAGCGCCAACTAGCAGCTTGTTATCCGGTTTCTGGAAAGTGACGCCAGTGATAATTCTCTCCAGCTGCGCCACGTAATCTTCGATGCCGACGCCTTTGTAAGCATTAAATCTTAGCCAGTACGGCCGGCCGTTTTGGACAGTCATGTAGCTATAGGCATGCCCAGTTTCGTATGTCGTGCCGTTATTAACATACGTCAGCGTTTGGTCGATTTTACGAAATTCTTTGCCGGATATGGTGATTTTCGAGACTGTGAGCTTGACGTTGGGCTCTTTTTCTTTTGTCTTCATGACGTCGACTTCAGCTAGCAAGTCCAAATCGGAATATTTTTTCTTATCCCTATACTTTTCCGGCATAATCGAACGGTCAAAATAATTGCGGGCGCGCGAGGTGTTGATAGTCAAATACGGCCGGATGGTTCTGCTGGATATCTTGCCGTCTTTGCCTTTGATGACATCGCTGGCTTGTTTGAAAGCGATTTCCACCAAGTTGTAGCCGCGCGATTCTTTCAGTTCGTCGTTGTTGTAGGTTTTGGCGCGGTATTCTTTGTCGTTTGAATTTTTCGCAACTTCGTGCGCCGAGGCGTTGAATGTTGCTTTGTCGTATGTCACGGTAAAACCGTATTTGGAAACAACTGTCTGGACGCCTGATTTGCCGTCGCCGAGCAGCGCGTTTTTCATCTTTTGGCGGGCAGTCCGCGTAACGTTGCCAGTTTCCTGCGGTCTGGTGGCGATAAAAATCCAAACAGCTATTAAAATAACAAATAGTGCGCCTGAGATTATCGCGATGAGCTTTAGCTTTTTCGTAGGTTTCTGTTCCATAAGCTTTATTATATCAAGAAAATCGCCCTTTTATAGAGCGATTTCTTAGTTTATTCGGTATTATTTCGGCAAATTTGAATTACCTTGAATCTAGACTTTAGATAAACCTAATCCAGGGAAATCCTTCGCCAGATTTTACCGAAATTAGCCGCGAGCAAAGTGTGCAAAGGCGCGGTTAGCCTCGGCCATCTTGTGGGTGTCTTCCTTCTTCTTGAAGGCAGCACCAGCTTCGTTGTAGGCGTCAACGATTTCCAGTGCCAAACGCTGTGAGTATGGCATACCGCTACGAGCGCGGGCTGATTGTACCAGCCAGCTAAACGCGTAGTGCAGCTGCCGGTGTCCCTGAACTGGGAATGGAATCTGGTAGTTAGCACCACCGACACGGCGGCTCTTCACCTCAAAGTTTGGGCTAACGTTTTTCAAGGCTTTCTCAAACACTGCCAGTGGATCTTCTGAATCCAGTTTCTTGGCAGCCGTTTCCAGCGCGGTGTAAACAGCACGTTCAGCTGCCAACTTCTTGCCATCCAGCATTGACTTGTTGATCAAGCGCTGCACCAACACGCTTTGGTAGCGGCGGTCAGGTTGCAATTGGCGTTGTAATTTCTTGGTAACTTTACGAGGCATGATTACTTATCCCCTTTCTTAGTACCGTACTTCGAACGGCCCCGCTTGCGGTTGTTGACACCTTGAAGGTCCAACGCACCGCGGACGATATGGTAACGCACACCCGGAAGGTCAGGCACACGACCACCGCGGATCAAGACCACAGCGTGCTCCTGTAAGTTGTGACCTTCACCACCGATGTAGGCCCAGACTTCGTAGCCGTTGTTTAGTTTCACACGAGCAACTTTACGCAGTGCTGAGTTAGGTTTCTTTGGCGTCTTGGTCGTCACGCGCACACATACGCCGCGCTTGAGCGGTGCATTTTGGTCGTAGTAACGCGTTTTCAGGGCGTTGTGAATGCGACCCAGTGCTGGCGACTTGGACTTTTTCTTAGCCGTTTGGCGCGGTTTACGCACCAACTGGTTGATTGTTGGCATCCAATTTCTCCTTGGTTGATTTAGTGATTTATGGCAATTCGCCTGGTGGCTCAGAGTGGGCTGGCGCGGCATTGACATGCAAAAACCAGCTTCTCTTAGCGCCTACGGCTTGGATTCAGCAACTCCGCCCCGTGTCTATACCTTTTCTGCCGAGCATGCAGCCTGTACACATTCAAACCACCGCACGCCCCGAAAAGAGGAAACTCTGCCTCTATTATAGCACACTTTGTGTAAAATTACTATTCAAGAAATCTAAAAAATTTATTAGCGAAACATTGTTCTACCAGCAGCGGAGCTATGAAATTCTGGCAGCAACTTGCTGCTGCACATCAGACCACCAGCCTAGGTTATCCTGCGAGGCGTGAACGCCGCCCTCTGACTCAAATCTGGCGATCTTTAATCCGGCATGAGCTAGGCGCTGCGCTAAGCGGTCATTGCAACTGCTGGGACTAATCAAGCTTTCCGTACCGTTTAGGACAGTCACCGTTGTATCGCCGTTGATTGCGGATTTTTTTCTATTTTTCGCTTCAATGATTGTTTCCGCAATGTTATGGCGGTTGATCGCTATCGGGTAGCAAGCTAGCCCAGCTGTTCGGCGAATAGCAAGCTTGGCTAAGGTAAATTTGACGTCAACTTCGCGTAGTTCGGCTGCCCAATTAGGATTTGTCTGTAATATCTCTGGACATTGGTCGCTGCCGTGCTGCAGGAAATTGCCAACAAATTTACAGAAACCAGCCAAGCCGTTTTTATAATCCTTACTAAGACCAGCTGCTTCCCATAAATCGAGCCGATCCAGATACACTTCCCCCGGCGCAGCCCGGGCAATCGCCGCCGCAACGTGCGCGCCAAGCGAATAGCCTATAACGCGGCTAATTACGTTAAAATCCAAGCCAGCACCGTCTAGTGCTTGGCTGATAGCATCCCACTGCTCTACGGCGCCAGGTTCGAAATTGCCTTGACAAAGCGCCCAGCGGACATCTCTATCCATGCGCGGCGTTTCAAGCTCAACTCCTGGATTGTCTACGTATATCACTAACCCATTCTCCAGCGCTGCGGTAACTTTCGCTCGAGCCTGGGATATAGGATTATGATACGTACCGTCCGCCCATGGGGGTAAAATGACAGTCGTGTTTCTATCGTTTTTTCCAGGGTCGTCTATCTGGCGGGCATCAGCTATAAAGATCCCCAGACCGTTGTTGGCTTTTATTCTGCCGCAAGTAACCTTATCCCAGCCGTCTGGCGGTGGTGTCTGACACCAGTCTTTTTGCAGTATAGTCTCCGACAAAAATACTTCACGCATACATTTATTATTTACCTATATACGTTTACATGTCAAATTTTACTGTCTCTTTCGCGCGACTCTTATAGAAAAACCGCCCCGTAACTACCGGAGCGGTTTCCTCGCAGAAAAGGCGATTGCCTACGCAGCCACGACCAATTCTTCTTCCTGATTGTCAGTGAACTCGTCCTCGCTTGGCTCGTCGGTTTCCGTTTCTTCAACAGCGCCCGTTCCTACTGGAATCTTGCGGCCGATGATGACGTTTTCTTTGAGGCCATGCAAGTGGTCAGCGCGACCCGAGACAGCAGCGTTGATCAGCACGCGAGTGGTGTCCTGGAAGGACGCAGCAGATAGCCATGAGTCGCTCCAGATGGACACCTTGGTGATACCGAGCAGCAACTGAGTGTAGCTGATGAGGTTCTTACCTTCAGCGGCCAGCTGCTTGTTAGTGTTCACTACCGCAGCCTTAGAGACGATGTCGCCAGTCACGAAGTCGCTATCGCCCGCATCTTCGATCTGGACGCGGCTGAACATCTGGCGAACGATGATCTCCAGGTGCTTGTCGGCCACATCTTGACCCTGAGCGGCGTAAATGCGCAGCACTTCATTGATGATGTAGCGCTGAG
>ERZ772926.1149-NODE-1149-length-13189-cov-3.302802_pt1 | contig 13189 bp, 14 predicted proteins | sample MGYA00511136_ERZ772926 | MGnify/ENA primary metagenome ERZ772926 (study PRJEB29015, sample SAMEA2737917) | human oral metagenome | biome: human oral; feature: human-associated habitat; material: dental | place: China | collected 2153 ... | reverse complement strand
ATTTTCCCGACACGGAAACATTGCAGCAGATGAAAGGGATTGCATTCCTTGCTCAGAGACCGAAGGAAGATACCCCCAAGATGAACTCAGGGCAATATTCACGCTATCCACTTTGGACATCCAGTGACTTTGACGAGGAAAAGGGGAAACTCGGCGAATGAAACATCTAATTATCATTGGTATCGGCGGCTTTGCCCGTGAAGTTTTTTGGCATGCGCATGAGTCTAGGGGCTATGGTGCGGATTGGGACATTAAAGGCTTTCTGGATGGGGATGTGAAGCTGGCACCGGAGGAGTACGAGAAACTTTCTGCCCCCGTGGTGGGAGATGTGGTCTCTTATGAGCCTCAGCCGGAGGACTGCTTTATCTGTGCAGTTGGAAGCCCGAAAGTAAAGGGAAAACTCGTACAAGGGATTTTGGATAAAGGCGGCGAATTTATCAATATAATTCACCGAACAGCGATCGTCCATCCGACGGCACAGATGGGACAAGGAAATATCATTTGCCCATTTGTGCTTGTGACGGATCATGCAAAGATTGGAAATTTTGTTACGCTTAATGCACGCTCAGCTGTTGGGCATGATGTGGAAATTGGAGCGTATAGCAGCCTTATGGCGGCTGTTGATATTACGGGAGGTGTTAAGGTTGGAGTGAGGACGTATTGGGGAAGTGGTGCGCGAGCCCTTCCATATAGCCGCGTAGACGATGACGTAACCATTGGTATCGCAAGTGTTGTCTTCAAGCATGCGAAAGCAGGGGTCACTGTATTCGGAAATCCCGCCATGCCCATTTGATATTTTAGGAGGTTTTTGTCGATGACGGAACGGACTTTTTTAGATGAAATGACGGATCTGATGGACACGGAGCAGGAACTTTCGATGGATACGGCTCTTGCCGATATCGAGGAATGGGATTCTTTGAGCCATGTGGCGTTTATGGCGTATGCTGCCACACACAATTTGGGTAATGTATCCCCGCAGGATGTGAAGAAAGCAAAGACACTATGTGAACTATATGAGTTGCTCGGAGCGGAAAAATAACGTCAATATGCCGTGTATAAAGGATGTTGTTATACATCGTATGCCTGTCAATATCTTGGAGACAAATTCGATATGAGTGATGTGTACTTCGATTTTTCAGGGAAGAATTTCGTTGTCGTTGGTGCTTCCTCGGGGCTGGGACGACAGACAGCAGGTGAACTTGCGGAGAGCGGGGCACATGTTCTAGCGATCGCGCGCAGCACGGAAAGGCTTAATGAACTGGAGCGGACATCGCCGCTGATTCAGACTGCCGTGCTTGATGTCCTGACGGCATCTGCAGAGGATTGGACGGCGGTATTGGAACAGTTCGTCAGAGATCATGGAAAAATACATGGCGGTGTCTACACAGCGGGCATCACAGGGGTGACACCACTAAAAGGCTACGATAGAAATATGGCAACGGCAATTTTTCAGACGAGTTTTGATGGCAGTGTTGATTTTCTTCAATGCGCGTCAAAGAAGAAATTCTCGGAGATGGGGGCGTCATTTGTCCTTTTCTCCTCCGTTGCTTCCTATGAGGGGACAAAGGGGCTCTTATTTTACGCGAGTGCCAAGTCGGCTGTACGGACAGCGGTGCGCGCCATAGCAAAAGAAATCGGTCATCGTGGGCATCGGATCAACAGCATCAGTCCCGCATGGGTGGATACGGAGATGACGAGTTCCTATTTGGAATCCGTCGGCATGGGGCAGGAGAGTGTCAGAGATGGTATCTTGGGACGTGGGAGACCGGAGGATGTCTCCGGCATGGTGCTTTTTTTGCTGTCCTCGCGTGCTCGGTGGATCACAGGACAGGACTTTGTGACTGACGGCGGCTATATGTGCGGAATGTGGGACTGACAGAGAGGGAAGTATGCCAATCGCGAGAATCGCTGCGCTATCTGCGGCAATACCGAAGGAACGTGTGGACATCATGGATCTCGGCTTTGATGCGGAGACGGCAAAGCGGACAATGCGTCTGACGGGGGTTCATGCCGTTCGTTATGCTCCCAAGGAGCGGACTGCATTGGATTACTGCCTGCGGGCAGCACAGGAGATCTTTGCGCAAACGGAGATGCGCTCCACGGATGTGGATGGGATTATCTTCGCTACGCCGCATCCAGACTACACATATCCAGGCAACAGCAGCGTCATTCAGAGTGCATTGGGCATTCCGAAAAAGTGCATAGTGATGGATATGCCCCATGCCTGTACAGGGATGATCTATGGCTTTTATCTTGCGGATCTCTTGGTGCGTACGGGGGAGTGCAAGAATGTACTTGTGTGCTGCGGCGATACATCGTCGCACCATCTCAATCCGAAGGATCGCGCGATGCGTATGGTCATCGGCGACGGCGGGGCGGCGGCGCTCGTGACGGGCGGCGGCAGCGTGCCGTCACAGTATGCATTTCATCACGACGGCGATGGGCTCAAATACCTCTATACGCCGGCGAGCGGGGAGCGGATGCCGCGAGAACGCGGTGTAACGGACATCCCACAGACGGACGCCGAGGAGAATGTCCGTACACTCGAAGATGAGTATATGGACGGCATGGAAGTCATGCGGTTCGTCATGAACGAAGTTCCTCCACGCATCAACGAGGTGCTCGACAAGAGCGGCTGGACACATTCGGATGTCGATGTTTATGCCTTGCATCAGGCGAATGATTTTATTTTGAAGAGCTTGGCCCGCGCAATGAAGCTCGATAAGCATAAAGTCCTGTTCGATATTGATGGAACGGGCAACATCGGCGGTGCATCACTCGTGCTTGCGCTCTGTCATGCAGCGGAGGCGGAACATGAGCCGTGGGAGCGCGCGGCCTTGGCGGGCTTCGGTTCGGGGCTTTCCGTTGCGGCGATGACGACAAGTCTTGCTGACACCACAATACTTCCTGTGATCGAGTTTTGAGGGGAGCAGTACGATGAATGAGATGGAAAAACTGACACATATTGACGCCTATGTCATTCAGCAGTATCAGCAAAACCGGTATCCGCTCCTGTTCGTGGATGAAATCGAGGAAGCGGTGCCGGGGCAGTCGGCAAAGGGATATAAAAATTTTACTTACAATGAGTGGTTCTTCCCCGCGCATTTTGAAGATGAGCCGAATGTACCGGGCTTTGTGCAGATTGAGGCACTGACGCAGGTGTTCCTGATGACGTTTCTGACGATCCCGGAATACAAGGGAAAAAAGACGGGATTCATCGAGGTAAAGAGCCGTTTCCGCAAGAAGATTGTTCCCGGCAATCGCCTCGATGTGGAGGCGGAGCTTCATCGTTTCAGGCGCGGTCTGGCACAAGGGACTTCCAAGGGGTACGTGAAAGGGGAGCTTGCCTGTCAGGCAGAGCTTCAGATTGCGATTCCGGATGTGATGCTGCAGTATCGGCCGGTGGGCGGCAAATGATTCGTTGATGGGAGGCTGGCGTGGAACGTGTTGCGGATTATGTCATGCGGCGACTGCATGAGGCAGGTGTGGGGAATGTTTTTCTGGTGACAGGACGGGGAATTCTGTTCCTCACGGACGCACTTGCGAAGGAAGAGGGGCTGACTCCTGTTCCAACCTATCATGAGCAGGGAGCCTCCTATGCGGCAATGGCTTATGCACAGGCGAGGGGAGGATTGGGAGCATGCCTTGTCTCCACCGGATGTGCCGCGACAAATGCAGTTACTGCAGCTCTTTGCGCATGGCAGGACAGTGTTCCTGTGATCTTTATCTCCGGTCAGCACATGCTTCATGAGACCACTGTATATACGAAGCTGCCGATTCGTACATACGGCTCGCAGGAGGCTGACATCATCAGCGTCGTAAAGCCGATTACGAAGTATGCGGTCATGCTGCAGGATGCAAAGGATATTGCAGTCGAAATCGACAAGGCATTTCACTTTGCGATGACGGGGCGCAAGGGGCCCGTATGGATTGATATGCCTCTCGATCTGCAAAACGCACGGATCGACTCGGAGAAATTAGAACGATGTGCGTTGGAAGATGTGCGCCCCAGAATTGCTGCGGGGGAAATGTCGGAGATCATTGCGGGACTGAGCGAGGCGGAACGTCCGATTCTCCTCTTGGGGGGCGGTGTTTGTTCGGCAGGAGCGCAGCAGTTTGCTGCGGAGTTCGTCCAAAAGGTACATATTCCAGTCGTCTTTACACCGGCTGCGGCGGATGCGTACGGCTCCGCACATGCGCTGTCCATTGGTGCTGTCGGCAGTATCGGCGGCAGTCGGGCAGGGAATTTCGTTTTGCAGCATGCGGACTACATACTGGCCGTCGGGACGAAACTCTGTTCACAGGTGACCGGCGCAAAAGATGTTCCATTTGCGCCCTGTGCACGGATTGATGTTGTCGATATCGATGCGGTGGAACATCGCAAAGCAGGAGTTCGGCGTACGGTTTTCCTTCATGCAGATGCGGGGGATTTTCTTCAAGCACTTTGTTCGATGGAACTTTCTTCCGTGCGAGAGGAATGGCAGGGGCAGTGCCTCCACTGGAAGCGTGTATTTGCGGTTCCGGAAGAGGCATTCGTCCAACAACACGCAGCGCAGAATGAAATCGAGCTCTATGGATTCTCCTATGAGTTGGGGAAACACCTTCCGGAAGATGCAACCGTTATCACGGATGCAGGACTCGAAGAGCTTATCGTTCCCGCGGCGATTCCCTATCGTTTGGGGCAGCGATGCCTCTTTCCTGCGGCACAGGGAGCGATGGGGTACGCGATTCCGGCTGTTTTGGGAGCATATTTCGCAGGAAAAAAGAACATCATAACCATTGTAGGCGATGGCTCTATCATGATGAATATGCAGGAACTCTATATCATCGCGGAGCACCGAGTTCCGGTAAAAATTTTTGTCATCAACAATAATATGTACGCTGTTATTCGCAAACGCCAAAAGGATTTGTTCCGCAAGAGGACGATTGGCAATGACCCCTCGGATGGTGTGCCGGCACCTGATTTCTCTCAGATGGCGGCAAGCACCGGGTTCGCCTATGCGAAGATTGTGGACGTGCGTGATTTATCCATGCGGATCGATGAGGTCTTGCGTATGGATGGCAATGTGCTCTGTGAGGTCATATGTACGCCGGAGCAGAAATATCTGCATCAGTCCTATGCGCTGAATGAGCAGCGCCGATTGGAGCATCGTCCGCTTGAGGATTTGTCCCCGTTTATGGAGCGGGAGAAATTCGCGCGGGAAAAATTATATTTTGACAGGGAGGGGGATGCACATGAGTGAATGCAGCTTTCGGGATGGACGCATTGTCAGTGACTATGGTGTGCCCTACTTCGTTGCGGAGGTCAACAGCAGTCATAATGGAAATGTGGAGACTGCACGGAAGATGATTGATGCCGCAGCAGATATTGGTGCGGACTGTGTCAAGTTCCAGTCATGGTCTGCCGCGAGTCTGTACTCTAAAACCTATTATGACGAGAATCCGATTGCGAAACGATTCGTGGAGCGATTTGCACTGACATCAACCCAACTCAAGGAAATGGCGGACTATGCGCGCGCTCAAGGAATTGAATTTTCTTCAACGCCGTATTCGGAGGAGGAAGTTGATTTCCTCTTGGAGGAGTGCAGGGCACCCTTCTTGAAGATTGCCTCCATGGAACTGAATAATCCTAGATTTCTATCCTATATTGGTCGGAAGCGGGTTCCTCTGGTCCTGTCGACTGGTATGGGGACGATGGAGGAAATCCGACGTGCTGTGCAGACACTGGAAGATGCCGGCGCGGAGGAAATCTGTTTGCTGCATTGCATCTCTATCTATCCGACGAAGGTGGAGACGCTGAACCTGCGCAATATCCTTGGTCTGCGGAAGGAATTTCCGCATTTTCCCATCGGGTTTTCCGACCATACGGAGGACGATGCCGCCGCTGTCGCGGCTGTCACATTGGGAGCGGCACTCATCGAAAAGCACCTGACACTGGATCGTAGCAAGGTTGGCATGGATAACGGCATGGCGACGGAGCCGGAACCGTTCCGTAAACTGATCGACAAATGCCGCATGGTTCAAATGGGACTTGGCTCAGAAGAGCGTGAGGTGTTTCCCGAGGAGCTTGCGCAGCGCAGAAAGATGCGCCGTAGCGTTGTCGTGGTGAAAGATCTTCCGGAAGGGCATACACTCTGCGCGGAGGATCTTTATGCGAAACGTCCGGGAACGGGGATTCCGCCTGACAGGATCGAGCTTTTGGTAGGGAAAACATTGCGGCGTGCAGTGAAAGAGGATACGCTGCTGCAGGAAGATGATATTTTGGAGGATGGTATCAGATGAAGAACATGGAGAAGTATACGCAGGTTTTTGTGGAGATGTTCGGTAAAAGCGCGGACGAGGTCAAGAATCTGCACTATCAGGACATCATCGAGTGGGATTCGGTAGGGCATATGACACTCATGTCCACGCTTGAGGATACATTTGATATTATGTTGGAGACGGATGATATCATCGACTTTGATTCCTATGAGAAGGGCATCGAGATTCTGAAAAAGTATAACGTCGACTTCGAAAGCTGAGAGGGCGGCGAGCCTTTTTATGAGATGGGGGGATGATTATGTGGGATTTTTCTCAGTTTTCGGAAAGGACAGCACTCATCTGTGAACAGAAGTGTCTGTCCTATCGCGAACTGGCGGAGATTTCGACGGAAATCGCATCGGCAATTCCCTCCCGAGCGCCTGTCTTTCTTTTAGCCCGCAATTCGCCCGCCGCGATTGCGGGCTATGTCGGTTTCGTGCAGAACGGAATTGTGCCCGTGATGATCGACGCCGCACTCGATGCGGGGCTGCTCACCGCGCTCCGTGCGGCGTACCGTCCCTGCTATGCGTGGGTTCCGGCGGAATGTGCGGAAGAGTTTCAACCGAGCCGTGAGGTTCTGCGGCACGATGCGTATGTACTGCTCGATTTGGAGGAGAAAAGCCCCTTTCCCCTGCATGATGATCTTGCACTTCTTATGACGACATCGGGCTCTACGGGCAGTCCGAAGCTCGTGCGGCAGAGCTATGAGAATCTGCGTGCCAATACGGCGTCCATTGCAGCATATCTGCATTTGGACGAAACGGAGCGTGCCGTGACGAATCTGCCCCTGCACTATGTCTATGGGCTTTCGATTCTGAATACGCACCTTGCGGTCGGGGCGTCGGTCGTTGTGACGGAGAAGACGCTCTTTGACCGCAGTTTTTGGCAGCTGATGCGGGACAAAGAGGTTACGAGTTTCTCCGGCGTGCCCTACACCTACGCGATGCTGAAACGGCTGCGCTTTTTCCGCATGGAGCTCCCCGCGCTCCGCACGCTGACGCAGGCGGGCGGCAAACTCGATCCGGAGCTTCATGCGGCGTTCGCGGACTATGCCGCACAGACGGGCAAGGAATTCATTGTGATGTATGGCGCGGCAGAAGCAACGGCACGCATGGGCTATCTGCCGCCGCAGTATGCACTGGAAAAAGTCGGGGCGATGGGCATTGCGATTCCGGGCGGTAGGTTTGAGCTTGTCGATGAAACGGGGCGGTGCATCACGGCGGCGGATACGGTCGGTGAACTGGTCTACTACGGCGCAAATGTCACGCTCGGCTACGCGATGAGCGGCGCGGACCTTGCGCGCGGCGACGAGCGTGGCGGGCGCTACGAGACAGGTGATCTCGCGCGGTGTGATGCGGAGGGATACTATACGGTCGTCGGGCGCAAGCGACGCTTCTTGAAGCTCTTCGGCAAGCGGACGAATCTGCAGGAGGTCGAGCATATCCTTCGTCAACATTTCGGCGAGATTGAGGTTGCCTGTGCGGGCGTCGACGATCATCTCTATGTCTTCGTGACGCAGGAGCATCTCGTATCGGAAATCGTGCCGTTCCTGAGTGCAAAGCTCGGGCTGCATCATTCGGCGTTTGCGGCGAAGCATATTGCGTCCATCCCAAAGAATGCTTCGGGCAAGACGGTCTATCGGGAGTTGGAGCGGTACTATGACGTATGAGGATGTACTCGCACTGCCTCCGTTCGGTGTGGGGCGCACGGAAAAACAGGAGTTTTTGCGCGGGGAGCTGCTGCGTCTGACGGAGCAGCACAGGGCACATTGTGCGCCCTATGCACGGATGATGGAGACGATTGGCTTTTCTGCTGCGGACGTTCGCTCGGTGGCGGATATTCCGTTTCTGCCCGTGCGGCTCTTCAAGGAGATGGGGCTGCGGAGTGTGGCGGAGGAGGACGTGTTCAAGACGATGACCTCGTCGGGGACGACGGGACAGCAGGTGTCGCGGATTTTCCTTGACCGCAAAACGGCGGCGAACCAGCAAAAGACACTTGTGCGCATTGTCTCTGATCGGATTGGGGGCAGCCGCATGCCAATGATCATTCTCGACTGCCCCTCTGTTCTCAAAAATCGCGCGATGTTCTCGGCACGCGGGGCGGGCATTCTCGGCTTCTCGATCTTCGGGCGAAAGAAGCTCTATGCGCTGAATGACGCGATGGAGCTGCAGCTGGATGCGATTCATGACTTTCTTGCAGAGAACGCGGGGCAGCGCATCCTGCTCTTCGGCTTCACCTTTATGGTGTGGCAGCATTTCTATCAGGCTCTGCGGGCTGCAGGCGAGCGGCTTGACCTCTCGAACGCCGTACTGATTCACGGCGGCGGCTGGAAAAAACTCACCGCCGAGGCGGTTACGCCTGCGGCATTTCGTGCGGCGCTGCGTGCGGTTTGCGGCGATCTTGATGTTGCGGACTACTACGGCATGGTCGAGCAGACGGGCTGCATCTATCTCGAGTGTGAAGAGGGACATCTCCATGCGAGTACATACTCCGATGTGATCGTGCGCCGCCCGCTCGACTTCTCTCCTGCGTCCTTTGGTGAGAGCGGCATCCTCGAGGTCGTTTCGCTCCTGCCGGAGTCATACCCCGGTCATGCACTCCTGACAGAGGACGAGGGCGTTGTGCTCGGCGAGGACGATTGTACGTGCGGGCGCAAGGGGAAGTATTTCAAGGTGCTCGGCAGGCTGAAGCAAGCGGAACTGAGGGGGTGCAGCGATGCCTATGCGGCAGCATTTTGACGGCGTGACCTATGTGCTCGGCAGTGCGGAAAGCGAGGCGCAGATGGCGGATGTGCGCCCGCTTCCAATTTTTTCGGAGGAGGCGGTTGCCTTTCTTACCGCATTCTCGGCAAGGATTCTCGCAGATACGGAGGCAAAGGCGTACCCCGATGTCGTAACACTCGGCTTTTGGTGCCGTCCTGCCGCACTGCGTCAGATGCAGAAGATCTATGATGCGGAAAGGAATCGGCTTGGACGCGGCATTGTCTTCCACGTTGCACCCTCGAATGTGGCGGTGAACTTTGCCTACTCGTGCCTCGCGGCATTTCTCGCGGGAAATGCAAGCGTCGTGCGTCTGCCGTCGAAAGACTTCCCACAGGTCGATGTTCTCTGTCGGATTTTCACGGAGACGCTTGCGGATTTTTCCGCGCTCTTTCCGTACTTCCTCTTTGTTCGCTACGGACACGTGCAGGAGGTAAACGAGCACTATTCGCGGATGTGTCAGACCCGTGTCATATGGGGCGGGGATGCGACGATTGGCGCAATACGCTGCACAGTGCTTCCACCGCGTGCAAATGAGATTACCTTTGCTGACCGTCATTCGCTTTCCGTGATTGATGCCTCTGTTTATCTTGCGGCAGGGGACAAGGAACGCATTGCACAGGATTTCTACAACGACACCTATCTCAGCGATCAAAATGCGTGTACGGCACCGTGCTTTGTCGTATGGCTCGGCACGGCAGAGAAGGTCAAAGCGGCGCAGGAGGTGTTTTGGAGTACCCTGTATACGCTTGTGAAGGATCGCTACACGCTGCAAGGCGTTCAGGCGGTGGATAAGCTGACGCAGCTCTATCGGCTCGGCGTGCACGCTGCAGCGCAGCAAATACCTATGGAGGACAATCTGATCACGCGCGTGCGTGTGGCGCAGCTGACGGAGGAGCTTGCCGCATACAGGGCGGGAAGCGGCTTCTTTATCGAATATGATGCGAAGGAGCTTTCGGAGATACGTCCGCTCTGCGGTATCTCATGCCAGACCCTGTCGTATTACGGCGTAGATCGGGACTCTCTTTTGCAGGAAATTCTCGCGATGCGCCCCGCAGGTGTTGACCGCATCGTGCCGATGGGGCGTACGATGGACTTTGCGCTCGTATGGGATGGCGTCGACCTCATTCGGACGATGAGCCGTGCGATCACGGCGGTCTGAGCGATAGGAGTTCGAAGTGACATGATGGGAGAGGAGACCCTTATGAATGACAAGAAAATTGCCGTCATTGCGCAGTGCGATCCGAATGGAGTCTCTGCCATACGCCCGTACCTCGATGCGATAGATGTGCCGCAGGGCTATGCGGTGGAGCTGATCGAGGTGCCCTCCGGCGGGAATGTTGCAGATACCTACCAGCGCGCGATGGAGCAAAGCGACGCGAAGTATAAGGTCTACCTGTCGCCCGGGAGTATTCTGCTCCGACTGAATTTCTTTGAGGAAATGCTCCGCATATTTACACAAGATCCCGCGATCGGTATCATTGGACTCATTGGAGCAAAGCAGCTCTCGACCTCGGGGGTGCTTGTGCAGTCGATGTTTATCAAGGGCAGACTGGTGTTTTCGGATGATACCGGTTTTTTCGGAGAGGACATTGAGGGCGACATGGAGGAGGTCATGGCGGTGAGCGGCGATCTCGTCGCTACGCAGTATGATATTCCCTGGCGCAGGGATCTTTTCCATACGGATTGTTTCTGGGCAGAGGCGCAGTGCATTGAATTTCGGCGCGTGGGCTATCGTTCGGTTGTACCTCGACAGAAAGAGGCATGGTTGCTCGCGGGTACAAAGGAAATTCAATATGATGAAGTGAGTCGAGAGGTGTTTCTCGATACGTATTCAGCGGATATCTACCCGATTGTGTCAATCGTTATTCCGACGTTCGAGCGACCATATTACTTCCGTCTCGCGCTTGAAAGCGTGCTGGCACAGACGTACCGCAATTTGGACATCTTCATTACGGACAACTCGCATAATACGGAGACGGCGGAGATGATGCGGCGCGATTTTTCGGATGATCCGCGCATTCACTACGAGCATCATCCCTCCTACGGGGTATATGAAAATTGGGCGCCCGCAGCTACAATAACCCAAATGCACCTTATGTCAACTGGCTGATGGATGATGATCTGTTCATGCCGAATAAGATTGCCCTCATGATGGACGCATTCTTTGCAAACCCGGATCTCAGCATTGTCACATCGTATCGGGAGCTCATTGATGCGGATGGGAAGAAGCTGTCGGATTTGAGTGCGACATGTCCGATTGCAGAGGAAATCACGAAATTCAGTGGTGAAATGATAGGGACGGAAATCCTTGTGAACCTGATGAATTTTGTCGGCGAACCGACCACGGCATTGCTCAAAAAATCGTTTTTGTTGAACGGGCATGACTTGGGGTTTTCGGGCAAGGAGGGGAAATACCTTACATCGGATTTCCCTACATGGCTGCGTTTGCTCAGTCAGGGAAATATGATGTATTTTCCGCAGCCGCTCAGCAAGTTCCGATGGCACGAGGGCAATGAGCAACTGCATCCGAAGAGCCGGATTCGCGGAATCATCTGTTGGGCGCTGACCATTCGCACGGCCATTGAATCCAATGCGTACCTTTGTGATTTAAGCACACGGCGAAAAGCGATTGTGGGATGGATGAATATGGCAAATGCCTTTCTTTATGCTGCTACAACGGTGTCGGAACTTTGGGACGATGCGGAATTTCATGATCTGCTGTGCGTTTTTGCAGGGATGTCGGATGCGCTCCGCAACAATTGCCGTATTGCGTTCGATATTGACACAACGCTCGTATTGCATATGGATGAGGGCTGATCTATGCAGAGTGGAGGCAGGGTATGAGCATCATGGTGACACGGTCGTCGATGCCGCCGATGGAGGAGTACATCGCAGAGATTCGCGATATTTGGCAGTCGCGCTGGCTGACCAATATGGGGGCAAAGCATCAGAAGTTTCAATCAGCCCTGCGGAACTTTTTCGGCACTGCGCAGGTCGAGCTCTTTACGAACGGGCACATGGCACTCGAACTCTCGCTGCAGGCGCTCAATCTTTCGGGTGAGGTCATCACGACACCGTTCACGTTTGCCTCGACGACGCACGCGATTGTACGCAACGGATTGGAGCCGGTATTCTGCGACATTGACCCGCATGACTATACGATGGATGTAACGAAGCTCGAGCTCTTGATTACAGAGCGCACATCTGCCATTATGCCTGTCCATGTCTATGGAAATGTCTGCCGCGTGGAGGAAATCGAGCGCATTGCCCGCAGATATGGGCTGAAGGTGATCTACGATGCCGCGCATTCCTTCGGCGTTCGTTATCGGGGAAAGAGTACGGCAGTGTACGGGGATGTTGCGTGCTTCAGTTTCCACGCGACGAAGGTTTTTCACACCATCGAGGGAGGCGCGGCATGCTTTCGCGATGAGGAGCTTGGAAGGAAGCTGTATCGCCTGAAAAACTTTGGCATTCGCGATGCGGAGTGTGTCGACGGCGTCGGCTCGAATGCGAAGATGAACGAGTTCTGTGCGGCGATGGGGCTGTGCAACCTGCGTCATGTAGAGGAAGATATCGCGCGGCGCAAGGTCGTTGCGGAACGCTATCGCGAGCGGTTGGAAGGCATCGACGGCGTGCAGCTGAATACGCCGCAGGCGGATGTCGTGTCGAACTATGCCTATTTCCCCGTTGTGTTCGATGAAAAGGCATTTGGCAGCACACGCGACGAGGTCTTTGCTGCATTGGAACGGGCGGATATACACAGCCGCAAGTATTTCTATCCGCTCACGAATACGTTTGACTGCTTCCACGGCAAGTATGATGTGGAACAGACCCCCGTTGCCCGTTCTGTTGCAGATCGCGTGCTGACGCTGCCAATCTATTCGGATCTGGAGGAGGCTGCGGTGGATCGCATTTGCGACGTGATCCTTTCGTGCAGGGGTTGACCGCTGACAAAGAGTGCTGCGTGGTTCTTTACGGAAAAACGAGGACAGCGATGCTCCTAAGCAAACCCTAGTGAAGCAAGTGAGAAAAGTGTGCGGTACGCCCCGTTGGACTTCTTTCGTTCAAGCGCAGCGCGTTTAAGAAGTCCAGCGGTATTTGAGCGTACAAGCACACGAACGCTTGCG
>ERZ772926.1148-NODE-1148-length-13193-cov-3.985538_pt1 | contig 13193 bp, 11 predicted proteins | sample MGYA00511136_ERZ772926 | MGnify/ENA primary metagenome ERZ772926 (study PRJEB29015, sample SAMEA2737917) | human oral metagenome | biome: human oral; feature: human-associated habitat; material: dental | place: China | collected 2153 ... | reverse complement strand
GAAGTCCAATTAAGCACCTTTTTTCAAACCACTTCATAAACAACTGATTTACTGTTGGTTACAAACCTGCTTTTTACTCTTGTTTTTGCCGTTATTTATAGACACTTTACCAGAAGCTATGTAATGATTTTTCAAAGGTTTATCTATAAGTTTTCTTCATGTAAATGACTTCTTCTTTTTACAAAATAGCTCAGCAGTAGGACTTAGATATCCCCCAAAGTTGCTAAAATGAAGGAGTAAGATTTAGACGATCAAGGAGTAGATAACCACTAACAAAATACTAAAAAACGCGCTGAAAAGCTAATCTACTATCTCCATTCTCAACATAGATAATACCACAATAAACGAAACCTAAACGAATCAAAGAAGCCTGCATCGGGCGATTATCTGCATGGGTATCTATACGAATAGAAGAGGTAAATGCCGAACAATAGTTGATTATGTCAGCCATTACACCATGTACACCTTCCAAAGAAGCCACACGATGGATGACATAATAAGGTTGATCATCAAGCCAACTACCATTATCAATACGGTGGTAATTAGGTTCTGGACCCGCCTTAGCTACAAAGGTTGCAATAGGCTTCCCACACTCATAAAGTAGACAACAATCACCTTGTGCAATGTCACGCCTTATAGTACTCTCCGCAGGATAATTTGCTGACCATTGATTAGGATTACCAGTTTTAATCATCTTTGCTTTCCCTTGCTCAATTAGGTTCGATACTATAGTAAAATCATCTGTTGATGCTTTGCGGATAGTACGATTAGATGACAGATTTATTGTTTTCTCCTTTGTCATAAGATTTATACTTTTGTAATGCTAACGATGCAAAAATACAAAGAAAACCTAACATCAAGTTCCTAATATAAAAGAAAGTTGTACAAAACGAAAAATAAAGAATACCACACTGATAATAAATAGAGAAAAATAGTATGAAAAATAATTGCGAATAAAGAAATTAATATGTATTTTTGTCCACATAATCAAATACTAATCTTATAAAAAACTACGACAATGGAGAATAACCTTTTTAAGCATTCAGCCAATAGACTGGAAGCACACTTGGGCAAAGACTCACATGAATTTACAAAAGATGATATCAAGCAAGTTGTTAGTGACTTGAACATCAGAATGGTCAACTTCATGTATCCTGCTGGTGACGGACGATTGAAAACACTAAACTTCATGCTTCACACACCCGACTACTTGGAGACAATACTTACAAGTGGCGAGCGCGTTGATGGTTCTTCGCTCTTCAGCTTTATTGCTGCTGGTAGTAGTGACCTCTATGTAATGCCACGCTTCTCTACAGCGTTCATCGATCCTTTCTCAGAGATTCCAACACTTTGCATGCTCTGTTCTTTCTTCGATCGAGATGGTAATCCATTAGCTTCGTCCCCAGAGTACACACTCCACAAGGCTATGGATGCCTTTAAGAAAGTAACTGGTATGGAGTTCCATGCTATGGGTGAGTTAGAATACTACGTTATCCGAGAGGATGAAGGTGTATTCCCTGCTGACGACCAACATGGTTATCACGAGAGTTCTCCTTTCTCTAAAGGCAATGACTTCCGTATGCGCTCTATGCAGTTGATTGCTGAATGTGGCGGTAAGATTAAGTATGGACATTCTGAGGTAGGTAATTTCATTGAGAATGGACGCTGCTACGAACAGAATGAGATTGAGTTTTTGCCTGTTCCTGCAAATGAATGTGCTGAACAGTTACTCATTGCTAAATGGGTGATTCGTAGCTTAGGTTACGAAGAAGGGCTTGATATTACTTTCGCTCCAAAGATTACTGTGGGTAAGGCTGGTTCTGGTATGCATATCCACATGCGTATAATGAAGGAAGGAAAGAACATGATGCTCGAAGGAGGAAAACTTTCTAAGGATGCTCGTCGTGCTATTGCTGGTATGATGGACTTAGCTGAGAGTATCACAGCCTTTGGCAATAAGAACCCAACTTCTTACTTCCGTCTCGTTCCACATCAGGAAGCTCCTACGAATGTATGCTGGGGTATGAGCAACCGTTCTGTACTTGTTCGCGTACCATTAGGTTGGACCTCTGGCGAGGATATGTGCCACAAAGCTAATAATATAGAACCACTTACAGCGCGTGACTACTCTATCAAGCAGACTGTTGAGATGCGTTCTCCAGACGCTTCAGCTGATATCTATCAGCTTTTAGCAGGTCTTTGCGTGGCTTGTCGTCATGGTTTTGAGATGGCAAACGCTGAGGCAGAAGCAGAGAGAACCTTTGCAGACGGTGATATCCACGACCCAAAGAATGTAGAACGCTATGCTACTTTGGCTCAGTTGCCTGATAGCTGTGCCGCTTCAGCAGATTGTTTGGAACGTCAACGTAAGGTTTATGAAGAGTATGATGTGTTCTCTCCTGCAATGATTGATGGTATTATCAAACAGCTTCGCTCATACAACGACCGTACACTACGCCAAGAGATAGAAGGCAAGGAGATGATGATGGAGAAACTTGTTCGTCAATACTTCCACTGCGGATAAAGCATACATCATTCTAATATGTGACTACTATTAGTCCAAATATAAAATCCCAGGCAACGAAAAGGTTGTCTGGGATTTTTCAAACAGAGATGTTTTACTTAGTAATATATACATCTAATCTCTTGTTTAACATATTATTACAAGACTATCATACAAACCTATCAGAAGAGAAATAATGGCATACACTTTGCTCATTTTAAATCTATTAAAGAATAAGAGATTATGAGTTTACAAGAAATATTAGACCATAGAAGGGCTGTTAGACATTTTGACTCTAACAAACCACTCGATAATGCAGTCGTAAAGAAATGTATTGAACAAGCGACATTAGCTCCAACAAGTTCTAACTTACAACTTTGGGAGGCTTATCATGTAACTGACAAGAAGGTTTTAGAGGACTTGGCACCAGCATGCTTGGACCAGTTGACAGCACGTTCTGCCCAACAGATAATTGTATTTGTGACTCGACAGGACCTTTATAAGAAACATGCGCAAGCGACACTTGCATTTGAAAAGGAGAACATCAACAAGTATAGTCCAACAGAGAAGAAGGAAAAACGCATTAAGAAATTAGAACTATATTATGCAAAAGCAATGCCGTTTCTCTATTCACGTTGCTTTGGCTTGTGGGGACTTGTTCGTAAAGGCTTAGCACAAACGATTGGACTTTTCCGCCCAATCATGCGTCAAGTAAGTGAAGGTGATATGCGAGTTAGTGTACACAAGAGTTGTACTTTGGCTGTTCAGACATTTATGTTGGCTATGAGTGAGGCTGGCTATGACACTTGTCCACTTGAAGGTTTTGATAGTCTGTTGGTAAAGAAGGCACTAAATCTACCTTACAAGACAGAAATAAACATGGTTATAACCTGTGGCGTTCGTATGCCAGATGGTGTTTGGGGAGATCGGTATCGCCGCCCATTTGAGGGAACCTATCATTTGGTTTAGTATCCCTTTCTGTAAATTATCATTGCTATATAATACTCCTTCATTGCAATAAAAAAACGTACAGAATAGCCGACGGATAAACAAAAAGCAATAAGAAGGGATTTAGTAAGGATTTTATCCTTATCCATTGTCTTATTCAAATAGAAATACGTATCTTTGCAAAGAATCTGAACAAGACAATGGATAAGGATATTAAAGACTTAAAAATAGCTGTAGCTGGAACGGGCTATGTAGGTCTCAGCATTGCAACACTACTGAGTCAGCACCATCATGTAACGGCTGTTGATGTAGTAAAAGAAAAGGTTGACCTCATAAACAACAGACGTTCGCCTATTCAAGATGATTATATTGAACAGTATTTGGCAGAGAAGGATTTAGATCTTACTGCCACATTAGATGCAGAGACTGCTTATAGGGATGCAGACTTTGTAGTCATCGCTACGCCAACTAATTATGATCCTGTGAAGAACTACTTTGACACACGACGTGTTGAGGAAGTTATCGAAATCGTAATGAAGGTGAATTCTGATGCTATCATGATTGTTAAGTCTACGATTCCGGTTGGTTACACTGAGCATATTAGAGCGAAATACAAGTGTAATAACATTCTCTTTGCTCCAGAATTCCTACGTGAAAGCAAGGCGCTGTATGACAATCTTTATCCAAGTCGCATTATCATTGGTCGTCCTGAAGGTGACGAACGCTTGGAACAAGCAGCCCAGTTATTTGCTCAATTACTACAAGAAGGTGCGAAAAAAGAGAATATCCCTACCCTATTTATGGGACTAACAGAGGCAGAAGCGGTGAAACTCTTTGCTAATACTTACCTTGCCCTACGCGTAAGTTACTTCAATGAGTTAGACACCTACGCTGAGGTAAAAGGTCTTGATACATCTAACATCATTCAAGGTGTATGTCTTGACCCACGTATCGGCTCCTTCTACAACAATCCTTCTTTCGGTTATGGTGGCTATTGTCTGCCTAAAGACACTAAACAGTTACTTGCTAACTATGCCGATGTGCCCGAAAATCTTATTCAAGCAATCGTTGAGAGTAACCGTACACGCAAGGACTTCATAGCCGACCAAGTATTACATAAAGCTGGATATTATGACTATTACGACCGTGGTGACTATAGTCCTGAAGATGAAAAAGAGTGTATCATCGGTGTCTATCGCTTAACTATGAAGTCTAACAGCGACAACTTCCGTCAAAGTTCTATTCAAGGAGTCATGAAACGTATTAAGGCAAAAGGTGCGCAAGTCATTATCTATGAGCCAACACTCGAAGATGGTGCAACTTTCTTCGGTAGCCTTGTCATTAACAATCTTTCTGACTTCAAACAACGTTGCCATGCCATCATTGCCAACCGCTATGATAAGAGCCTTGATGATGTGAAGGAGAAAGTATATACAAGAGATATATTCAGAAGGGATTAGGTTTAAGCTAATATCTTAATAAAAAGTAAGTAAAAAGTTTATTTTTTATGTCTTATCGAGCACCATTTGAGCAATCATTTGGTGCTTTTTTGGCTCAGTAAGAGAATAGGTGGAGAAAAGAGTACACAAAACGCTAATGCTAAAAAGCCTTTCCGACTTTGGAATGATAAGTATTCCCACATAAGAGAGATATTGTTACATATAATAAAAGAATAGTTTTATTTCAGTTTGCTGTCATTTTTAACATTTCATGTATATTGCTGTAATATAACAATTTAAGTGTCTACCATGAGTGACAGGAATGACAGGAAATTTAGTTTATGGATTGCTCGGTAAAACAAAATCAGTAAATTGACATAGATACTTTTCTGGTTCTTCCGTAATACGGAGTGATGAAGTATAAGTCCTCTCGATATAATAGGACACACAGAGAAAGAGAGAACACGGAGGTAAACGCTATATCACAGAGATGCCGATGGTACAAAAGAGCGTCAGAGTCCTTTTTACTTTATATTTAAACAAATAAGACCCACATTGAAGCTAAAAAGGCTTGTCTCCCGACAAGCCTATTTATAATACAAAAACATTATGAAATAATTTATTTCGCGAACAAGATTATCATTTAATAATTGGCTTATGTCGCACATTTACAAGTGCGGCACTTGCGTTCACAGTACCGCTCGCACTGTACGCGAATGTCATAACCCAACATTGCACCGAGGATAAAATCCTCTTCTGGTGATAGTTGGTTAAGAGGTTTTGTTATCATCAGCCGAATGGCATCGAGGCATTCTTGTCGACCAAAGAACAAGTTCATACGATCACGACCCACTGGCTGAATGATATATGGGATGTTCTGATGTTCAAGGCGGAGCGTAGCAAATGGCTCATACTTCTTGTTACAAGTATACAAAACCATCTGTCGAACACCCTTCTTGTACTCGTAGATGTGATTCATCAACACCTTCATATCGGCGCTCATCATATCTGCCATCATAGTTATCCCTTTATGTGAATAGTTATAATGTAAGCACTAAGTTTATAATCTTACAATGAAGGCTTAATAGCTTCCAACCATGCATCAATACGACCTTCCGTTTTGTCGTCTTCGTTTACATCATCCAAAGCAAGACCTACGAACTTACCATCAACAACAGCCTCGCTGTCATCATAAGTATAGCCGTCTGTTGACACACCAGGAAGGATGTTTGCACCCTCAGCTGCATCATAAATCTCCTTCATTGCATTGCAAAAAGTATCAGAATAGCTTTCGCTATCACCACAACCAAAGATAGCAACAGTCTTACCAGAGAGATCAGCACCCTTCAGTACGTTAATACCATCATACCAATCGTCCTGCAATTCACCTGCACCCCATGTAGAGGTTCCAAGGATAAGGTTATCATTCTCTGCTACTACATCTGCAGAGAAATCTGATACGTTAATAGCTTCAACGCCGAGCTTCTCAGCGATAGTGTTTGCAATGCTTTCGCATGTACCGGTTGATGAACCGTAAACAACAATAGTCTTCTTCATATTTTGTTACTGATTTAATTTCTGACTTTATTAATCTTTACGGTTGCAAAGATACAATGAAAAACTATTACTTGCAATACCTAAAAATGATGGTTTGTGCAAAATACCTACTTTTAGGGAGTAGTTTGCGTTACTTTATATACTTTTTTCCATTTCTTATGTAGATTCCTTTAGGTAAATTTGCATCAGTAGTACCTACATAACGACCATCTAAAAGGTAAATACGGTTATCATATCGTCCCATTTCCGTCTTATTATCAATCGTGTTAATCCCTAAAGCCTTTCTGCGTAACACCTCTTTCAGACCGGCTGCTACATCAATCTGCCCATAGCCATAAAGATTATTAGGATAATTGAGTGATGTATCATAATGTGTACAAGTCTTAGAGAATATTTCCAAACAATCGGCTGGCGTCAATGATGGATCTGCTTGTAACCAAAGTGCAATCGCACCTGTCACAACTGGCGCAGACATTGACGTTCCAGCATTGGCATTCCACGCATAGGTACGACCTCTATAATCAAAATGACGTACATCACTCTGCACAGAAGCATTTATATTCTTTGGGTTGTTGATAAAGAAGGTACTATAAGATGAAATGATATTCTGCCCCGGTGCCATTACGTCTGGCTTTATACGTCCATCCAATGTTGGTCCCATAGCAGAGAATGAGGTACGTATGCCATTCCTCCCACTATTATACACTTTCTTTACACCCAAATAATTAACGAACTGTGTACGATAACCTGTTGAACCAACGCAAATTACATCAGGCGAACTGGAAGGAGAAAAGATAGTATACCTACTATCGCCAGCATTCAGTACTGGGTCAAGTGTGTGTTGAAACATATAACCTGACATACGAAACAGTTCCACATCAGTCCCTCTACCCATAACTTGGAGTGAAACCTGCGGACTATCCCCTACTTTTGATGGACTACTAAGTTGGAAGTCATAAGCTGTTTCACTCGCATCATAACTATTAGGATAAGCCAACACTCGCCATATATATTTCTTTCCACCTACTAATAAGGAATCAGTAAGAAGCGAGTCACGAGCACTACAAACATCTGTTGTGAGAACATCAATTCTTGTAGGTGAGGTAACATTATTATATATACTTACACGAAAAGTAAAAGCCTGCTTGGACTTCGCCGTACAGCTAAAGTGCTTCTCCCTACTCATTATAAAAGCCCCAGCTCTTTCTTGTTCTACTGTTTTGTGTATATACGTATTCCTTGCTCCATCATTCCCTGCAGAAGAAACGATGATACGTCCAGGACCTACCAGTTTAGCAAGTAATTCATAATACAGTTGGTCATATCCGTGAAAATCTTGTGAACTACCCTCACTAAAATTAATGACACACGGTTGATTCATACGTTTCGCATAATCGAAGATATACTTAAATCCAAGTGCATCTGTGGCATAAGTATATTTATAATAATCTTTCGGGTCAATCAATGAAACATTATCTGCGGCATTATCAACTAAAACCAAGTCAGCATCGCATGCCATTCCCTGATAAGGGGACAGCACTCCGTTCCCCTCCGCTCCACTACCAGCAGCAATGCCCGCCGTATGCGTTCCATGTGTCTGTGTCTCACCATCAACAGGATGTCCCAACTGTAACAAAGCATCCTCTCCTACATAATCGCGCCCCACATACAATGCAGAACCTATCGTATCACGCGAAAGCTGATCCCACATTGCTTTAATACGATACCGACTCATGTCGGTTGAATAAAAATTTGGATGTGTCAAGTCGAAGCCAATATCTTGTACACCTACAACGACTCCACGCCCAGTATAGTTTTGCGATAGTCCTTCCCCAGAGTAAACAGTCTCAGCATTAACAACCAATCGTGTTGTGTCCATCTGTATGCTGCATCGTCTTCCTGTTTCTATCCGTATCACCTGTTTACCGCATGAAAATGCTCCAAGCTTGTTAAGAGGAATAGCAGCAATGCTTATATCCCCCACACGTGCCAACTCCTTACAGCCATACTGCCTGAGTATTTCAGCCGAATTACCATCAATTCGTACAAAAGCTGTCAACAATCTATTGTCACCCTGACTACGTGTAAGCTGTTTAGTTACTAACGCAGAAGCCATTGCCTCACGAACGAAAGGCGACATCTTTTCATATCGAGGACGCTGTGCCCTGATGCTAAGAGAGGTAAATATAAGCAGTAGATAAATTATTAAACGGTTCATTTCTTCATTGGGCTAATTGCGAATAAAATGTAATGAGTCGCATATTCAGCTACAAAGGAACGAAAAAAAAGCGACTTCTGCAAGACTTCTTAGCACTTACCAGCATTCGTGCTTACCAACAGCACAACATGTGCTACACATCAGCACCATTTGTGCTACACATCAGCACCATTTGTGCTGCACACAAGCACATAAGTAGAAGATGGTAAATAAGCTCTCTCTCATAAAGAATTAAGGCATAATAAAGAACATTGAACTAACGAAAAAGGTATACAAAACACCATCTATATCAAAAAAGGCTACAAGTCATTACCTGACTCATAGCCTTCTATTTACCTGTATGAAACCTTCTCTTATGAGAATATGTTGATTTCTTACTTATTCAAACCGCGGTTGTTCAATGTAACATTGAGAATCTTTACATACTCACGATACTGGCGATCATTCAAAACATAACGCATATAAGAAAGATCCTTCTTAATAGCACTCTGCATCTTAGCCTCACGCTCAGCATTGTCAGCAACAGAAGCATTCATCATCTCAGTTGCGAAAGTGCGGTTAATATCCTCAACAACATCTACCTGATCATAATAGAGGTTCAGCGCACGACTCAAAGTGTATGTGCTTACATTGAATTTATATGCATTTGCGTTTGTAGCTGTGTTGTTGTTATCGTTCTCGTTTGCAGCAAAAGCCATAGTCATACTCATTACTGCTACCACTGTCAATACAATCTTCTTCATATTCATTATCCTTTCTAAATTATTAAAAGCCTCATCATAAGGCTTATTATTATCTTTTATTTTGTAATTAATTTCCTTATTTCGAGTGCAAAGTTACAAGATTATTTACACACAATATAACTATTCATTACATATCATTAAACTTTGCTTATATTTTTGACACACATCAATACATTTGATTTATATCAGTAACAAATTCGTCGATTTAACCCATTCTTTCCTAACATACCATATATAATGACACCTCAAAAAGGAAAAACCAGTAATTAATCAGATTATATTCCGTTTTAAATCCTTACCTTTGCACATATAATAATTAGAAATAAAGACAAATGGAGAATAAGAAACATCGACTCATGGTAGTCAGTTACGAATTATACTGTATAGAAAACGGTAAGGAGTACATCATCGAAAAGTCAGACGATATGCAACCTATGCAGCTCTATACAGGCTGCGACATGGCTTTACCTGCTTTTGAACAGGAGGTTGTTAAGTTTGATAAAGACACAGACTTTAAGTTTTCGTTGACAAAGGAACAGGCTTATGGCGAGCGTGATGACAAGAGTGTTTTGGCACTCAACAAGGCTACTTTCTCGCCTAACGGAGTATTTGATACAGAGAATATTTACAAAGATGCTGTCGTACCTTTGCAGAACGAAGAGGGTCAACGCTTCTTAGGTAAGGTTTTAGACATATCAGACGATAAGGTTACCATTGACCTCAACCACCCTCTCGCTGGCAAGGACTTAATATTCCATGGTCATGTCTTCGAGAATCGCGAGGCAAGCGAAGAGGAAGTAAAAGACTTCTTCGAGCAGATGAAACAGCACCACTGCAGTGGTGGATGTGGCGGAGGCTGCGGTAGCGATTGTGGTAATAGCTGTGGTTGCAAAGACCACGAGGAAGGAGAAGGCGGCTGCTGCGGCTGTCATTAAGACAAACTCTTCCTCTCCTATATTATAAGAATAAGGTATATTGAGTATGCAATGACTGCTCAAGCCCATTCTCCTCGAGAACCATTCATAGAGACTTTGTTATGAATACATTCGGACAACTCTTCACACTAACAACCTTCGGTGAAAGCCATGGAGCAGCCGTAGGTGGTGTAGTCGATGGAATGCCAGCTGGTATCACCATCGATATAGACTTCATCCAGCGTGAACTGGCACGTCGCCGACCAGGACAAAGCCATATCACAACGGATAGAAAAGAGGCAGATCAGATAGAACTACTGAGCGGTGTGTTCGAGGGGAAGTCAACTGGTGCTCCCATTGGCTTCCTTGTCCGAAATACGAATCAACATTCAAAGGACTATGAAAACATTCGTAATCTCTTTCGTCCATCGCATGCTGATTATACTTATTTTAGCAAATATGGCATCCGCGACTATCGTGGCGGAGGTCGGTCATCAGCTCGTATTACCCTTTCGCGTGTCGTAGCAGGTGCCTTAGCAAAACTTGTATTGCGTCAGCAGGGTATCAGTATCACAGCTTATACAGAACAGGTGGGTGATATTCAACTTGAAAGAGATTACCACAGATATGATTTAAATCTCATTGAATCTAACCTTGTTCGCTGCCCTGACCCACAGAAGGCAAGAGAGATGGAAGAACTCATTGCACAGGTGAAGCGTGAAGGCGACACCATCGGTGGTGTTATTTCATGTGTCATCAAAGGTTGTCCTGTGGGTTTAGGTGAACCCGAATTTGGAAAACTTCATGCGCAATTAGGTGCTGCCATGCTTAGCATCAATGCTGTAAAGGGTTTTGAATATGGAGAAGGCTTCGCTGGATCATCATGGAGAGGTAGCCAACAAAACGACACCTTCTTACCTACTGGCGACAATCCGCAGCACCCAATATGCAATATAGAAACCAACCATAGTGGTGGTATACAAGGTGGCATCAGTAATGGTGAGGATATTTACTTCCGCGTTGCATTCAAACCTGTCGCAACCTTGCTTATAGAACAGCAGACTGTAAACATTGAAGGGGAAGCCACAACAATGGATGTTCATGGTCGACATGACCCTTGTGTCTTACCACGTGCAGTACCCATTGTCGAAGCTATGGCGGCAATGACAATACTTGATGCTTTGCTGATAAGCAAAACTAATAGACTTTAGACATATCGATTCGTTTATACTTGCTATCAATCGCAACTCATAAAACAAAATCAGAAGGGGTTAAATCCATTCTTCTCAAGCTAACAATAGCAGAGAAAAAGTATGGACTTAACTCCTTCTAATTTCTATATACTCTTTTCCTTCTAATGAAGTTAAGTTTAGTACTCTTTTATTTCAGGCTTTCCACAAAAGCACTTAATGCAGCCCCTCCATCTAAAGAAGGTGAATAAGACTCAAGAACGTTGAGCTTTACACCCTCGAAAAATGCCTTTATGTCTTTTGCGGTATTCAACACACAGATGTCGCCAGCCAATCCACAGATATCTATCTGATCTATTTTCAACGCCTTAATCAACCGAGCGAGAATATCTACTGACGCATTATTTTGCATGATAGAATACTCGTCCTTATCAATGCTATCACCCTTATATAATAAGGTGAAGCCACCCTTTGACTCGTTAAGAGCAACCAATAACGACTCCCAGATTGCTGCACCAACCGAATGTTGCACACAATGACGAGGCCATTGTCCGCCCTCGTCAGCAAAAGAGCAGTGATGATAAGGATGCCAATCGGACGTGGCAATCTTCACAATATACTCATCACCATGTTCCTTCACATACGTAGCAAGTGCATCCATCGCCTCCGCAGCACCTCCCACAGGGAGTGTACCAGTAATGAAGTCTACCTGTGGGTCGACTATTAACAATAGCTTTTTCATATTTTATTGTCCCTTTAAACAATCAGAACTAATAGTTTCATTATCTATATTACAAAGCTAACAGAACATAAACAGTAGCTTTATAATACCAACGTTAATACGCTACAAATATTTTCTGAACACGCCAAAAGTTATATAAAAATAGTGCTATATAAGCGATGTATCACCATTCAATTCTTAAGTTTCTATACTTGTGCGTTGTCTGGTTCTATCTCGTGAGCATCTACTTCTACTACTCCACGCTTAACATGACCATCATAAGTAACGAAGTAAAGTCCTATATAGCTATAAAGCCACCTGTAAAATTAAAAAAGAAAGCAACTCCTTTGCCAGTTCAGAAATAATATTTAACTTCGCACTGAACAAACTGGTAGAGTGATTAATAGATACCTAAATAAGAGGAATTTCCACCTTTACCATAAAAGAAAGATAAAAATGGAATACTATATCAAGATTAATGAAGAAAAGAGAGGTCCTTATAGCCTCAACGAATTAGCTGAACGAAAATTGGATGCGACAACGTTAGTAATGCCAACAGATGGTGTAGAATGGGTTCCTGCTAACCATATTGAAGAGCTTCGTACACTCTTTGAGAGCAAAGAATCTATCAACAAGACAGAGAAAACAGAAGAAGTACCTTTTGTTGAGGCAAGACCTATCATACAAACAGCACAACAAGAAGCCGTTCAGCAACCACAACCAGCACCTAAGAAGAAGAGTCACGCCGGTTGTCTTATCGGTATTTTGCTCACACTTGTTATCTTGGTTGCAGTCATGATTGTTACTTGTCCAAAGACAGAGCAACACAAGGAAGTACTCTCTACTGTTATCACCGCTACTGTGAACGATGCTGTAAATGATAATGATAATCTTACAGGCAACAACTTCATCGATAATGCTTTCAAAACAGTCAGCAACGCCTTTGCTGGTAAGGTGATT
>ERZ772926.1146-NODE-1146-length-13209-cov-41.874183_pt1 | contig 13209 bp, 9 predicted proteins | sample MGYA00511136_ERZ772926 | MGnify/ENA primary metagenome ERZ772926 (study PRJEB29015, sample SAMEA2737917) | human oral metagenome | biome: human oral; feature: human-associated habitat; material: dental | place: China | collected 2153 ... | reverse complement strand
ATACACATGTAGTACAAGTACATGCCTTCTACGTACAAGAAGAAAAGAAGGTTATTTACTACGATATTATCTTTGACTTTGACGAAGAAGATCCGCATGGCACATTGGAAAAAATTAAGGCAGAAATGCAAAAACGTTACCCTGACTATACACAATTCGCTATTGTGGATACGGATTTTAGTAACTAATTTTATAAATTGTAATTTGTTTTGATAAATTCTCTAAGGAGAGATGGAATGAAAAAAATTGCTCTTACCGCATTAGCTGTAATGGCGGTTGTTGGTGTGTTCGCGGTTCAGCCTGCAGATGCAAAAAAGGTAGAACAAGATCCAGTAGTGGCACCTATTGATATGCCTATGAATGATGAAATTCAACAGGTTAATGGTGTGTCTAAATCAACAAATAAAGAAACACAACGTTTGTCTAATAATTTAGCAGAAGCTACAAAAGTGATGATTAAAAAGAATTGGAAGACCATTTATATTAAAGCAGTTCCTACGGGAGATAAGGATGCTGTACGCTTTTATTACAAAGATAATAGAGGTCAAGTATACAATGGCCAAGTCATTAGAAATACAGGTTTATCCAAGGGTAAATATATGGCCGGTTCTTTACGTCAAACAGAGGCCTTGCAAGAATTAGTTAACCACTTGCAACAGAATGGTCAAGAAGTACCATCCTCTATTGATATCATAATCACTCAAGAAGGCTATCGCATTAAGACTATCTTTAATTACAATGAAGATACAAGTAATCTACCAGCGTACCAACTACAATATGAACAACAGAATTTCCCTACTATGAAGTAAAAGAAAAGGGGCTGTAACAAAACAGCCCCTTAAACTAAAAAAGCTATTAGTTGATTTTAGATGATCAACTAATAGCTTTTTCTATATTTCTAAGAAAAAAGGACCCCGAAGGGCCCTCTTCATTGGTATAATTAAATTATGAACCAAAACCATACCAATGAACCTAATTATACCAAACTAGTAATGCCTCGCCAACTAGTTTTACCATTGGATTATGGCATGTTGATAAAAGAAACAGCGCCTGTGCGGTTACTTGATGCTGTATTGGAGGAATTAGACTATAAAGAGTTACAGCATTTGTATTCTCCTAAAGGGAGAAAATCTAAAGTTCCACCGCATATTCTGTTCAAAATTTTTGTCTATGCTATGTCCAACGGCGTGTATTCTACACGTATGATACAACAACAATGCGAAGAAAACATTAATTATATGTGGCTTCTTCAAGGATATACAGCTCCAAGTCATATGACATTCCAACGATTTTTTGCACGTTGTACACTAGATATAGTAATGAATCTGTTTTCACAGTTAATGGAAGCTATTGGAAGACGTGATACCTTAACATTCAATGAAGTCTTTATTGATGGAACTAAACTAGAGGCTAATGCCAACAAATACACCTTTGTCTGGCGAAAAGCGGTGCAAAAAAGACTAGATACATTACCATCTAAATTAGCTATATTAAAGCAAGACATCTGGAATGAATTAGGGCTAGATACCCATTGTATGAATGATGAGTGTATATATACCTTCCTCGCTAAAGAAATTGAAGTACAACATATGGAACTCGTACAAGGAAAAGGTAAGCATAAAACACCATTACAACGGTTGTATGAGCGAGCAGAAGCTTTATATGAGAAGCGCAAAGAATACGAACAGCAGTTGTATATTATGGGTGAACGCAACAGTTATTCTAAAACAGATCATGATGCGACGTTTATGCGTATGAAGGAAGACCATATGCGTAATGGACAGCTTAAACCTGCCTACAATGTACAATTGGCTGTTCATTCTGAATATATTATGGGAGTTGGTGTATTCCCTAAGCCCAACGATACAAATACCTTAATTCCATTTGTACAGCAATTAGAACAGATCCATAGTCGCCACTTCACATATGTGGTAGCTGATGCTGGTTATGATAGCCATGAGAACTTAACTTGGTTAAAGAACAACCATTACCTATCTTGTATAAAGCCTCAATATTACGAAAAAGCGAAAACTAGGACTTGGGCCAAGGATATTAGCAAAGCTCGTAATATGAAGTATATACCTGAAGAAGATGCCTTTATATGTGCAAAAGGACGTAAATTAAAATATGCCTTCACGCGTAAGGCGAGAAACAAAACAGGATTTGTATCTGAGCGAAAGGTATATATTTGTGAGTCTTGTAACCGATGTGGATACAAGAAGGAATGCCAACGGTATATGAAACCAACCTCAGTTAATCCAGTAAAACGAGTTGAAATTGCACCTGCATATGATGCTGTATTGGCAGAAAACCAAGATAGACTGATTAGTGATACAGGCATTCAATTACGAATTAACCGTTCCATTCAAGTTGAGGGTGCATTTGGTGTGTTAAAACAAGATCTTGGGTTTAGACGATTTTTACACCGTGGTAATGGAAACGTAAATAAAATGTTATATCTATTGTCCATGGGATTCAATCTAGCAAAATTACATAACAGAATACAAGCAGGACGAGTTAATACAACATTATTTACGGCAAAAGAAACTGCTTAAACCAAGAAAATTTTCACTAGGCCTAAAGGCCTATTTAAGTGCGTCTAAAAACAAAAAAAACCAAGAAAACATAAGATTGTACAAATCTAATTTTCTTGGTGTTTCGTATATTTTAAAGGGACTGCAACTAGAATGCGGTAAAACCGCATTCTGTTACAGCCCCTTTTCCGTTCATTTGAGGTATGAGAGGATGTTACAGATATGTCATAGAGATGAGAGAGATTTTATTTCATGCGAACTGCTTCAGCAAATTCGTCTTCGGTCATTAGTTTTTCTTCCAAGATGATTTCTTTAATAGAGCAACCGCGTTTGTACGCTTCTTTTACCACCTTAGCGCTCTTATCGTAGCCGATATATGGTGTTAAGGATGTAGCAATCATGAGGGATTGTTCTACAAAGAAGTTGAGTTTTTCAGGTACGAATTCTACACCGTCGATACAGTGTGTTGTGAACGAATTCATAGCATCTGCAAGGAGGCGACAGCTTTCAACAAAGTCATAGATCATGATAGGCATGTACACGTTCAATTGGAATGCACCGCTACCTGCGCAAAGCGTCATCGTCGTGTTATGGCCGAATACTTGGGCGCATACCATGGTCAATGCTTCACATTGTGTAGGATTTACCTTGCCTGGCATGATGGAGGAGCCCGGTTCGTTTTCAGGAAGATGCCATTCGCCATAGCCACAGCGAGGGCCAGAGCCTAAGAAACGAACATCATTAGCGATTTTGAATAGTGTAGTAGCTAACGTATTGAGTGCCCCGTGAGCCATCATGAACGCATCTTTGAGGGCAAGTCCTTGGAATTTGTTGTTCTTCACGCGGAATGGAGCGCCTGTTACTTCTGGTAATACAGTTTCCATAACGTCTAGATAGCCTTTAGGCGTGTTCACACCTGTACCAACGGCAGTACCGCCGAGGGCTACGTCGAGGAGGTGGTCAGCATTTTGAAGGAGCATAGTTTTGGCAGTTTTTAGGCCGTCCACAAAGGCGCTAATTTCTTGATCTACCATGATAAAAGTAGCATCTTGTAGGTGGGTACGACCAACTTTTTGCAAGCCTTTCCCTTTTTTTTGCAATTTTTCAAAGGATTCGATAAGGCCGTCCAATGCAGGAATTACGCGTTTTGTAATTTCAAAGTACGCACAGATATGCATTGCCGTAGGGAATGTATCATTTGTACTTTGGCCGCGGTTTACATCGTCGTTAGGATGAAGCGGATTGCTTTCATCTAACTGTTTAGCCCGGTGAGCGATTACCTCGTTCACATTCATGTTAGTTTGTGTGCCAGAGCCTGTTTGGAATACGGTTAACGGAAATTCTTCATCCCATTTACCGTCCACGATTTCATCTACTACTTGAGCGATGAGTTTCGCTTTTTCCTCAGTTACTGCGCCACACTTTGCATTGGTTAAAGCACATGCTTTTTTGACAAGCGCAAGCGCTTTGATTTGTTCAATAGGAATGCGGTGGTCACCAATCTTGAAATTATTGAACGAGCGTTGCGTTTGAGGTCCGTAAATTCGTCTAGCGTCGACTTCGACTGGTCCCATTGAATCATATTCAATTCTTGTTTCCATAATGTTTACAACCTCCTTAAAAGACATGCCGACTCTATTGTCGGTACTTTAATTATATAAAATCCTGTATATTTGTACAGAATAAAAGAGAATGATTTCTATTTTCATATAATTGGTAGGTGTATATGCATAATGCGCATATAAGAAAGGGGACGCATATTGCGCACTCCTTTTCCCCATACCTTTATGATTTCAATCTATATGTAAGATTGATAATGAGTTATATGTAGAAAGATTATAAATTAAATATTTTACTTGGTGAATAATGAAAGGTCTATTCTTATAGTAAGACGATTAGGTATATATTAGCGTGGTGGTACTAAAAAAACGACTTAGCGGCCCCGCGAAGCGGGGTGGGTGGCTTTGGAGGCTTTTGGAGGGCTACCACGCCTAATAAAGAGTTTAGGGGAGAGAATAGACCTTTCAAGATATCTATTGAAGGCTCTTAAATTTATAATCTTTTATATGTATACATTATAAATATCGCATATATATTGAAATCATCGCTTTAACACGATAAAATGAAAGTAGCTTAGTATATTGTTTTAAGTTTATGATTTCACAGAGGAGGTAAGTACTTATGAAACATGACTTTACGAGCCATGACCTTCATCTGCCGGAACTGACGTTACGTGGGATGCTACTTGGTGCATTGATTACTGTTATTTTTACAGCATCTAACGTATATCTCGGTTTGAAGGTAGGTTTGACGTTCTCGTCATCCATTCCGGCTGCTATTATTTCAATGGCAATTTTACGGTTCTTCAAGGATTCTAATGTTCTTGAAAATAACATGGTACAAACGCAGGCTTCTGCCGCTGGTACATTGTCCGCCATTATCTTTATCTTGCCAGGTTTACTCATGCTTGGGTATTGGAACGGCTTTCCATTCTGGCAAACATTCTTGCTCTGTGCCTGTGGTGGCTCTCTAGGTGTATTATTCACCATTCCATTGCGTCGTGCCATGGTAGTGAATAGCGATCTACCATATCCTGAAGGCCGTGCAGCAGCAGAAATTTTAAAGGTTGGCTCTCACAATGGTGAACAAGGCCCTCAATCTAGCTCCGGTATGACCGACATCGTATCCGGTGGCTTTGTAGCTGGCCTTATTAGCCTTTGTGCAAATGGTTTCAAAGTGCTTGGCGATAGCATGAGCTTTTGGATTCCTGTAGGTAGCAAAGGGATTACTCAAATTCCTTTGGGCTTCTCTACAGCGTTGTTAGGTGCTGGTTATCTTATTGGTATCGCCTCTGGTATCGCTATCCTCGTTGGTGTACTCATCGCGTGGGCTGGCTTCGTACCTTACTTCACTAATATGTTTGCTCCAGATGGCGGTGCTACTGCCAAGTTTGCAATGGCTGTTTGGAAATCTAAAGTTCGTTTCATCGGTGCTGGTGCTATTGGTATTGCTGCGATTTGGACTTTGATTACCTTAATCAAACCTATCATCGAAGGCATGAAGATTTCTGTAAAATCTATGAATAGCAGTTCTGCTGAACGTGAATTGCATCGTATGGATACAGATATGAGTACAAAATCCGTTTTAGGTGTATTCATACTTATTCTTATTGGATTAGTATTTACATTCTGGGATTTCGTATCTGTTGTACCTATTAGTGCAGGTTTAATGTGGACACTCGTTGTAGTAGGTATTGTAGTAGCTTTATTGATTGGCTTCTTCGTAGCTGCAGCATGTGGCTATATGGCAGGCCTTATCGGTACATCTGCGTCTCCAATTTCTGGTATCGGTATTTTAGCGACTATTATTTCTTCCTTGGTTGTATACTTTATCGCAGCGGAAAATAATTTATTTGCTACACAAGAAGGTGTTCAGTTCGCTACCGCTATGGCTATCTTTATGACATCCGTAGTTATTGCGATTGCATCTATTTCTAATGATAATTTACAAGATTTGAAAACTGGCCAACTCGTTGGTGCTACACCTTGGCGTCAACAAATTGCCTTGTTACTTGGTTCTGTAGCCGGTGCCATTGCAATTGCTCCAGTTCTTAACTTGCTTTACCAAGCATATGGTTTCACAGGTGCGTTACCACGTGCTGAAATGGATCCAAACGCTGCATTATCTGCTCCTCAAGCGACTTTGATGACTACCATTGCGCAAGGTATCTTCAACTCTAGCATGGATTGGGATTATATCTTAATCGGCGTTGGCGTTGGTGTTGTGGCGATTATCGTCAACTTGATTCTCAAGAGCACAACTGCTACCTTAACATTGCCTCCGTTGGCTGTTGGTATGGGTATTTATTTACCACCTACTTTAGAAGTACCACTTATTATTGGTTCTTTCATCAGCTATTTCGTAGGTCGTTATCTTGTAGCTCGTGCTAAAATGCGTGCCGGTGAGCTTGCTGACTACGATGTAGAGCAATCCAATCGCCGCGGTGTTCTCTTTGCTTCTGGTCTGATCGTTGGTGAAAGCTTGATTGGTGTAATCATAGCTGTTATTATTGTATTGTCTGTTACAACTGGTGGTGGGGAATCCCCACTTGAATTAGTAGGTCCTGAATTTGAAAGCACAGCACAATGGTTAGGATTGCTTGCATTCATATTCGCTGGTCTCTATCTTGTTCGCCGTGTTGTTACACACAAGTTCAATAAAGAAGAAGCTCTTGCTATGAAAGCTGAGCAAGAACAATAAGAGGTTAAACAATGAAATTAAAACAGTCTGTACTCATCATTATGGCTGCTGCATTGCCAGTAGTCTCCTTCGCAGCAAGCGAAGTAATACCTGTAACGCAAGATACTGTAAATGTACAAGCAAATCAAACAAATGCGAAACGTGTAAATCGTAATGATTTAACATATCGTATTTCTAGCACTGCTACACCTGAGCAGAACCGTGCGTTGCGCTCTAAAGCGTCTAAAGTAGATCGTAATGCAGTTGAAGTGGTAGCTCCAAATGCGGACCGTTATATGGATCGCAAAGAGGTTGCTGTATCACCTGTGGAATCTACTACAGATCATTTGGATTTAGTATTCCCAGAGGTTAAATCTGTTAGCCCTGCGGTAGAAAAAGCAATTAATACGACCATCAAAAAGTATGTTTCTAAAATACAAAATGATGTAGAAAAGTTAAATGCTAAAGAATCTGATAAAACAAATGTAGTTATGTACTATGATGTTAAAACAGATAAAAACGGTATTTTCAGCGTATTGATTCACACATATACAATGCGTGATCATGATGCCAATGGTGTAAACTATGTAAAAGGTTTCACATTTAACACCACAACAGGTCGCCAATTGTCCTTGTACGATCTTGGTGGTCTTAATAAAAAAGAATTGGTGAATGCGATTAATAATAATCAAGATGTGAAAGATAAATTAGGTGGCGATGTAAATATCGATAAAATGCCTACTGAATTCTACACAACAGATGATTATTCCGTTGTAATGATCTTGCAACAAGACGTAGATGCAATCCATAGCGCAGGTACTATATATGTACCAGTTGGTATCTTGCGTGACCGCGAAAATGATGTAACAAAAAAATAATCGAACTGTGTAAATTCGATTATGTGTGTATAGTAACAGCTGTTTAATTGTGAAAAGAACCGCTCCTAAGGGGGCGGTTCTTTTTTATCTACTTATTGTTTGTCGTTATAATAGTTTACGCGTGGCGGTAATGGGAATTGAATGTTTCCATCTGAGTTTGTAAGTGGTTCCGGTGGTAATTGTAAGAATACATTATCATGGAATTTCTTTTTAAATGCTTTCAACGTCGATTTTTGAATAGAGTCAACGGTAATGAGAAGGGCACTCGTATCAGTATTTGGGGAGATGGAAAGAATCTTTCCTTGAGGTTCTTTTTGTTGGTAAAGGGCGATGGCATCAGATTGATACTCCTCTAGTTGGGCCTGATTTAATTTACCTTTTGATACGACTACAGTTCTATCTAGCTGTGGATCATGAGCTTCTGTAATTGCTTTGGAGACGAGGTCAGTTTTCTTTTGATCCGTTAAAGATGCATGTAATTGGCCTGCCTCCCAGAAGAGGGCCCCGTCTTGACGAAATTTGGTGAAATCATTGCCATAGCCTAATGCTTTGTCGATGATATTAGCTGTTTTATTTTCTACTTGTTGCTTGAACAATGTGTTATGGAAGGCAAGTGCTTGTTCTGTTTGTGTCATGCGGTACGCAATTTCCGCAGCTTCTGCACGAGTTACATATTTTTCAGGGTTAAACAATGTACCTGGAGCGTAGTTTGTGAACCCAAGATAGGCAAGCTCGCGAACGGCATCTTGTGCCCAAGGAGCCACGAATTTTTGGTCTCCATAGGATATATTATCAAGAACTGTTGGGTCTTCAGTGATATATCCTAAATAATGGATATAGTTATCTGCTACTACAGCAAACTCTTGGCGAGACATATATTTTTCTGGTTTATATGTGTCATCGCCATATCCGCTGATGATATTCTTGCGCGCTACAGATTCAATAGCAAGAGCAGACCAACGGTCAGATGTAATATCTTTAAATTTACTTGATAAAAAGGCGGCCGTACCATCATCCGTGATATTGTTGAAGAGCGCTGCTACTTCTTCACGTGTCATAGGTTGGTTAGGTCGAAATGTACCATCGGAATACCCCTTCATTAGGTTAGCTTTTGTTACAGTGCTAATCGAGTTAGCTGCCCAAAAATCACTAGGCACATCTGTAAAGATGTGGGCGCGGATTTTTTGAATATCTTGAGGTGTACCAATAGAGGTGTTTACAATTGCAGGTGATGCAGTATTAGTAGATTTAATTTTAGCTGTTTCGATTTTGGTTGCTTCCGTTTTAGCAACATCCATTTTAGCTACTTCTGTTTTAGCTACATCTGCTCTAGTAGTTTCCATTTTAGTGGATTTAACAGTGGTTGCAGGAGCATGAGTTGTAGTGGTTGTATTTGCAGAAGCAAAACCAAGGCCTGTTGTAGTCAATAATGTGCCGAGCACGAGGGCACGTAATGCGTAAGGGGTATTCTTGTACATAAAAATCCTTCCTAATCATGGTAAAGGCTAATGCGCGATAGCCGTAGAATATAAACTTTCACCAGCATAAAAAGCTATATCCGTCGTATCATAGTCAATTAGTTGGCTTGCATTGTGATATACAACAAAGCAGCGTAGTACTATTGAGTATACGCTGCCTTGGCTGGTTAAGTGTAACGCCGATTAGCGTTTTACTGTCATTTTTACTTTGGAACCGAATAATTTAGAGATCCCTTGTTGTGTTTCTTTAGATGCTGTAGATACAACTGCGTAAAGTTGGTTATTTTCTACATCAGGGAATGTAGCTAGAATTGTACCTGCTTTTTCATTTTTGTTGTAGTAGTTGCGGAAGTTTGTATCAATTGCATCGTATTCAGCTTGGCTGTACTGGGAAGATTCAACTATAACATAGTTATTTACAGTGGAATCACCACGGTTTGCAAGGTTAGCTTTTACAGTGGAAATATCGCTGTCTGTTTTCAAAGCTACGTGTAATTGGTTGTCACGCCAGTACATTACGCCGTAATTTTGGAATGCATCTTCTGTTTTATAAGTTTTATTTAATTCAGAAAATACTTTGTCTTCTAATGCAGCTTGTTGCTTTTGATCAAGTGCTTTTAGTGTGCTACGACGAACAGGGCGAACTGTGCGAGTAGGTTCAGCTTTTTCCGCTACTGTAGCATTTTTGTTGCCCTTTAAGTCTTTGTCAGCTTTTTTTGCCTCAGCTTTGGCTACTTTATCTGCCTTTTCTGCCTCTTTTTTCATGTCTTTATCAGTTTTGGACATATCTTTTTTTGCATCTTTATTTACTTTGGAGGCCTCTTTTTCGATTGCTGTATCAGCATTCTTTATATCTTCTTTTACAGTTGTTTCAGCTTTAGCTTCAGTTGTACTGTGTTTCGGTGTTGCAAGGCCAGCACCATTAAGCATGCGGTTCAAGATTGTTGCCGCTTGTGCTCTTGTTACAGGTTGTTTAGGGTTAAAGTTTTCTGTTGCCCCAGATGCTACGATGCCACGTTGAGCCATGTATTGGATATCTGCCAAGTAAGCAGAGGAGATGCTAGCTTCGTCTTTAAATGTTACTTTTTCTGCTTTTACAGGTGTAGAAAGATTTAATTTTTTAGCTAGGCTAGCGGCGGATGCAACGAATTGTTCGCGGTCCATAGTTTTGCTAGGTGTGAAAGCTGTTTTAGATGTGCCTTCCATTACGCCTGCAGCACTAACTAATTTGATAGCAGAGCTAGACCAACGATCTGCTTCCACGTCAGAGTAGGAGGTAGAGGATTCTTTTGTTGCAATCTCCGCTAATTCTTGTTCGTTTAAGTTGTGTTGTAGCACTTTGCCATAAATAGCAGCTGCTTGCTCACGAGTAATTTGTGCACTAGGTTTGAATGTATTATCAGCATAACCAGAAAGGTAACCGGCTTGTGTCATTGCTTGGATAGCATCGCGAGCCCAGTTATCTTTTGTGTCAGGGTATATACCAGCAGGTAAGTTTTCTTTAGCTTTTACAGCTTTTTTACCTTCTAACTTTACAGCATCTTCTTTTACATCATTTTTTACAGAAGTATCAATGCGTTTAACGTCATTTTTTACAGAAGTGTTAACGCGTTTAGCATCGTTTTTTACGGATGTATCAGTGCGTTTAGCAGCGTTTTTAGCAGATGCATCAGCATGTTTTGCATCACGTTTTACAACTGTGCTACCATGTTTAGTATCATTTTTTACGGATGTATCAATACGTTTAGTATCGTTTTTAACAGATGTATCAACACGGTGTTCATCCGCCTTAGCAGAAACTTCAGCTCTAGTAGCCACATTAGATACTTCGGATTTTATATGAGTCGCAGTTGTTTCAGCGTGAGCCATGCTGAATGTAGAACCAAGGGCCAATGTAATTGCTAAAGACAAAGATAATTTATTTAGTTTCATGAAAAGGGCTCCTTTCAAACTATACTTATATAAAATAAATTATAACACTTTTTAAATTTATACACTACTATAAGAAAATGTAATATATAAGGATAAAACTTACATGAATTTGAAAAATTAAGTTTGATTATATAAATATAGAATGAAATATAGATAAAAGTTGATTTTCTAGTAGTTAAAAATGCAAAATGATAAACATTCGCAAAATCTAGATTTTATGGGGCTTTTACAAGAAAAAATGATAAATGAAATAATAGATGTGATAAAATTCAATGTTTGCTATTACAAAAAGTCATAACGATATAAGAAATAAAAGGGTACATACGAATATAGCAATTCTTTGGACAATATCTATATGATTAATTTATAATTATAGCGATGAGCTTTTGAATATTTATTTGAAAGCATAAGTAATGTTCAGGGCAGAAATTTAGTTGAAAAATTCACTACTAAAAATTGCCATAACACATACATATCAAAATTTTTTATTAGGTTAAGTACTAGAAAAGACGAGGAAGTTAATATGAAAATTCATCTTTTCCAACAGTGTTTGATTGACATGTTCTACCCTCATGTAGGTATGGCTGGTGTAGAAGTACTTGAAAGATTAGGTTGTGAGCTTGTAGTACCTAAGAAACAAGTATGCTGTGGACAAATGTTTACTAACTCCGGTTACAATGACGCAGCTATGGATGCAATTAAGAATACAATCGAATGCTTTGAGAACGCTGAATATGTAGTCAGCATGTCCGGTTCTTGCGCTTTTGCAATCCGCGATGAATATCATCATTTCTTAAAAGATCAACCAGAGTGGTTGGCGCGCGCAGAAAAATTGAGTGGTAAAATTTACGAATTCACTCAATTTATTACTGACGTATTAGGTGTTGAAGATGTAGGGGCTCGTTTCAACGAATCCGTAACATACCATACATCTTGCCACGTAACTCGTTTGATGGGCATTAAAGAGCCTCCTTTCAAACTCCTTAAAAACGTTAAAGATATCAACTTGATTGAATTACCACGTGCAGATCGTTGCTGTGGTTTCGGCGGTACTTTCTCAGTTAAAAACCCTGAAATTAGTGAAGTTATGACACGCGAAAAAGCATTGGAAATTGCTGGCACAGGTGCCAACGTTATCTCCGGTTCTGACCAAGCGTGCTTGATGAACATCGCTGGTATGCTTGATCGTCTTCATAAAGAAGGCGAAATTGATCGCCGTATCAAAGTTATGCATATTGCTGAAATCTTAAACTGCCGTTAAGGAGGAGACGACATGGCACTTATATATGACAATCGCCCCTATAAAACACGTATAAAAGAATGTTTGGCTGACGATTTCAAAGTTGCAGCTATTAAAAAAGCACAAGACGTGTTTTATGATAAACGTAATACAGTAGTTGCGGACGTTCCTGTGCGGAGGAATATCGGCGCAGTCAGCTCAAGGAACAGCTGCGCGATCTCTGGAAGGAGAAAACGGGCTCGCTCAGTCCGCGCAAATGGTCGGAGCAGTACCAAACGCCTGTACTTGCCTGTGTGGGGGCGGATGAATACGATGCGGCGCAGCGTGTATTCTCCTATATTGACCATCGCGACGGCAAGGACGAGGAACTGAAGGCGGCGATTGCCTTTTTGGAGAAGGCGGCTTTTATCACGGTGCTTTCGGATGGAGCACAGAGAGATGCGGCATTCCGCAAAAATGTCATCGGGAAGTATGCGGGACTCTTGACTGATTTGCCGGTAGTACGTGAAAAACTGACTGCACTCGGTATCTCTCCGTATGACTGGAGAGGTCACCTGCGCGTTGAGGAAAAACTGAAAGAACTCGCAAAGGCGAGCTACGATGCAGGCGGCTCCTCCAAGGTGCTCTCGAAGATCGACAGTATGGACGATGCAACGCTCAAGGCATATTTGAAGCGCCTTGTGGCAGATAATATGACGGTCGGGATGGAGATTCTGGAAAACTCGTAAACGGGAGTGAAATGCAATGGTGCCGGATTTGACAGCTGTCGAGCGATATTTGCAGGACAGGGAGCGAACGCCGTTCTTCCTCTTTGCGGGGGGCTCGGTCTATGCGCAGCTGCGCCACAGGCTGCAAGGTCTGGGGTTTCATTTGCTTACGCTGAGTTCGCTTTCCTCTGAGGAGGATCG
>ERZ772926.1144-NODE-1144-length-13216-cov-16.136844_pt1 | contig 13216 bp, 13 predicted proteins | sample MGYA00511136_ERZ772926 | MGnify/ENA primary metagenome ERZ772926 (study PRJEB29015, sample SAMEA2737917) | human oral metagenome | biome: human oral; feature: human-associated habitat; material: dental | place: China | collected 2153 ... | reverse complement strand
GCTACATCCTCAAGGCCACCATGACCACCACCATGGGCCCCGGCATCCCGATGGATGTCACCAAGGCCTGAGGCTCTCTTTCTTCACGACGGCGTCGGCCGCCTCCTCATGCGGGAGGCGGCCGACGCCGTTCGTCGCCTGTGCCTGGGGTCGTGCCGTCCCCGGGGCCTGCCTGGGGACGGCACGAGTCCTCCACGGGGGCATCTGCCCATGGTCCGCGCGGTGCCGCGCTGACTACGGTGAAGGCGTCGGTGGCGCACCGAATGGGGGAGGGGAGTGGAAAAGCCGGTCGTCCCCGTCCCTGCCTCTCCCTCTCGCAAGGACGGGGACGACCTCTCCGCCGTGAAAGAGGCCCGGATGGGCCTCACTATCGGAACCGGCTACCTCGCGGAATTCGCGGTACGGTGGAACTCGATTGAGTTGTCCTGGTTTCATTTTCGACGTCGAATGATCCACCCTATAACAGTTCCGAATAATGAGGTCAGGAGTCCGAGCGCTATGACTTCGGAAACATATAGTTCGCGGTTGGGGATCCCGTAGGGGATTCTGAAAGTCGCTCCGATGCACAGAAGTGATGGGATGATGAAAGAAAATGCGCAGCACGTCAGGAATCGCTTGACCAACCAGCGAGGAATGAGGAAGGTGCTGAAGAGTGCGGTGCTCGAAGGTACCATAAGTGCGAGAATGCCAGCGCCACTAATGCCCAAGACTCTGATGATGGAGTCGTTCAGGAACGAGAATATGACGCATAACATTAGGAAATACCCAGCACTTAGTGACCAGGTAATTAATAAAGATCGAAAAGCACTTCGATTCTGCGGCGTACTGTGAATGTTAGTCATGATTAACTTCGATTCCTGTTGCGAACGTCTTCAAAAGCTCTTCCGTGATTCCGGGTCCCGTCAGGCCAATGATCGCAACTTCTGATTTCCCCTCATCCTGTGCAACAAAAACATGGTCAGAGACTTTAGTTGAGTCATCTTCCTCTCGGTAGTCCATGCGCCACAACTGGTCGGGAGTTCCTTTAATCTGATACGGAGAATTATTGATCCTGATCGCCGTTCCTCCGCCAAATACGGCGGATTCAGACAGAAGAACTGCTAGTTCTTTTGTGTCGTTTTTCGGAGGATTATGTATTACTGAATCCACGCCATGTGACATGACTAGTGCTCGACAGGTGGTCGAACTATCACGAAATTCCGAAGTGTCTTGCATGACCCAATCCCAACCAAATAAAATGGCGTCGTCCGGAATGCTCACTTGCTTCCAGTTGTCGGGAACGTAGAATGATGATTGTCCTGCGGATATTCTCTTCCATCCTTTCGGTGGTCTCGGGCGAGGGGAGCAGCCTCCTAGTGCGGATGAGGCTGCTGCAACTGATGTCCATGCAATAAAGTCTCGGCGTCGCATAGCGTCCTCTCTATTGTGTGCGTACCGCTGAGGTGCGGTCTCCAGCTTGTGGACAAGCTCGCCTCCTTGGCATCTTCAGCTGTTTTTGATGGGGATGTCGGTGAGGCGGTAGGCGTAACTGGAGCCGAGATGCGGGGCGGGGAGGTGGTCGAGGGTGATGGTGTCGCCGCCGGGGTCGGGCCAGATGACGCAGATGGTGGTGGTGCCGGCCTTGATGAAGGGGGTGAGCTGGAGCTCGGTGAGGGGGACGTGGGTCTTGAAGTCGGCGTCGCGGTAGTCGGCGGGGTAGATGCGTTCGCCTCCGGCCAGGAGGGTCAACCCGTCGGCGGCGGAGTTCTTCTTTGCGCTGATGGTGGTGTGGAGCTGGCCGAGGAGGTATCCGCCTTGGCGGGTGACGTGGTCGATGGTGATGGTGACATGGTCGTCGCCACCATCACTTTTGACGGTGACGCCGTCTGAGCCCTTGGCGACCGGTCCCTTCGGGTCGGGCAGCTTGCCACCACCACTGCTGGGGGCGGGGGTGGTGTTCTTGGGGGTGGTGCCGCCGGTGGGGGTCAGGGTGATCTCGACGCGTCGGTTGGCGGCGCGGGCCTCGTCGCTGGTGTCGTTGACCTTGGGCTCGGACTCGCCCTTGCCGGAGACGGATGTCTGCCACTTGTCGAGCTTGGTGAGCTGTTCGAGGCGGGTCTTGACGGCGTTGGCTCGTTTCTCGGACAGGGTCTGGTTGTAGGCGTCGTCCTGGACGTCGTCAGTGTGCCCCACGATCGTCAGCGTCCCGCCGTCGGGGTACTGGGCCAGCTGGCCGGCCACAGTCTTGAGCTGGGCGTCGGCGGCCGAGGTGAGTTCGGCTGAGTCGGAGGCGAAGGTGACGTCTGATGCGAGGGTGACGGTGATGTCCTTGCTTCCGGTGTGGGTGCTGGTGGAGTCGTCCAGGGCCTTGGTGTAGCGCTCAATGGGCACCGGGGCGGCCAGCGCCTGGTCGGGCTCGGCCTCGTAGTTGGGGTTGGCCACGCTGTCGAAGGCCTTGTCGATGGCTTTGAAGTCGATGCCGGAGGCTGCTGCGGCGCTGCTGTCGAGGACGTTGACGGTGACGAATCCTGCTTGGGGGACGAAGACGGTGACCTCCTTGGCATCCACCGCCCCGAAGAGCACGAAGCAGCTGGTGGACGCACCCGGCTTGAGCGGCAGGTTGTTGTAGTTGTCCTTGACCTTGTTCTCCACGCTGGCGGTGGCTAGCCACACCCGGTTGGTGGGCAGGTCCAGCAGACGTACCCCGTTGGCGCCCCAGTCGGATGTCCTCAGGCGACCGGGGCGTGACAAAGGCAAGGACGCCTCGAAGGTGTTGCTGCTGCTGTCGCTTGTGGAATCTGCGATGTCCTTGACCGCGGGGTCGTCCTTGGCCCGCGTCAGCTTCAGGACCAGCACAGTGGTCTTCTCGTCGCGGCGCACCAGCGGTGAGACCTGAAACCCCAGGTGGTGGCCCATGACGTGGGCGTCGAGCTCCTGCCAGCCCTGCGGCGCACCCGACGCCGCAGGCACGGCAGACGCTCCCGCTGACCCGCCCGCCGACGCCGAGGCCGAGCCAGATCGACGCCCCGACCACCCAGGCACCTTGCACCCAGCCAGCACCGGCAACCCAACACCAGCCAGAACCACACCAGACAAAAACACACGACGACGCATCGAGACGGGTCCCTTCAAAGCAACCAGACAAATGCGCCTAGGCGCGTCAGAATACCGTTCAGACGACACCTAGGCGACTTGTGGAGTGACGACCTCTTCATAGGTCCAAAGTCAGTTGCCGCCGCTCCTTCCGAACTCAACCTTGTTAATCGCGTTGGTGAGCTTGCCAACAAGTGACTTTCCGATGCCCTTTCCAGTGTCGCCACTAATGACGTAGACGATCATCCCAATAATAGCAACCACGACGAAAGCCACGCCGACATACTCGACGACAGCCTGGCCACGCTCGCTGTCACGCAACCTCATCCAAGCAGTCTGAATGCGGACCTGGAGTCGGAGCAGGGCGTTGTTGTTCATGTTGAAGCACCTCTCTGTTTTGTGATGAGTTGAGCGGCACCCGAAACGCTGCATTAGGATGCGATGCGGTCTGCGAATGCCCTGTCAAAAGCAAACACTACGGGTGTTGGTCAGCCCTGTCTTGGGGCGATCGCCCCTGCCGGCGCCCTGTTGCCGCCCTGTGCCAGGCGGCGACCGCCTCAGACCTGTCATGAACCCCGATCTTGGGGTACGTGGCATTGATGTAGTTTTTTACCGTTCGTTCCGAAAGAAATAGTTGAGAAGCGATCTCCTGATTCGTTAAACCCTGTGCAGCCAACGACAAAATTTCAGCCTCTCGGTCTGAAAGTTCTGATAGCAGCGGATTGTATTCTTCATTCTGTGGGTCGCAAAAGAACACATCGGCAGCTTCCTGCCCCAGAACTAACCCACCATTTCGACAGGTCTCAATAGCCCCAGAAATCTCGTTAGCACCGAGTTGACCGTGAACTAAGTACCCCCTTGCTCCTCTCTCCAAGGCAAGACGAATCGTTGACGAATCTTGAGTAGATGTCAGCATAATGACTGAGGAAGATTGCGGAAGCTCCGGAAGAATATCGACACCAGAACGTCCTGGCGGCATAAGGACATCAAGTAGGATGACCTCCGGAGAATGAAGTGCAGCCATTTCAAGTGCCGTGAAGGCATCTTCTGCCTCAAAAATCTCGCTGACATCTGCCATTCGTCCCAATACCGCTGAAAGACCTGCACGCACAATAGGATTATCATCAACAACCAGAACCTTCATGCTGCTCCTTCAACGGAATCCAGTGAATCGAGAGGCACCGTCAGGACGGTATTCACGCCGCCAGCGGCAGAGTGGCCATCTATCGTCAGTGTCGCATTGAGGATGTGAGCACGCTCGAACATCCCGGCAATTCCATAATGACCATCGGCCGGAGTGCAGTCATCCCCAAACGGTAAGCCAGTACCGTTATCGCGAGTATCTAGTGTGAACGACTTCGAGTCGACGCTGAGATTGAGGAAAACTTTAGACGCCTGAGCATGCTTCTCAACATTAGTCAGTATCTCGCCGAGAATACGTTGGATGTGCCATCCCATCTCCGAAGAAATCGGCTCGATAATGGAAGTGCTTCCGGTCTGGGAACATTTAACTTCGATCCCCGTACGAGCACCCCAACGACATGCTTGCTCGGTGAGCCTATCCAATAAACTACTTTGTTCCTGCTCGCTGACGCGCAGTCCGTCTAGAATGAGTCGCGCCTCTCTGCTAGCTTCATCTGCTGACTCAAAGAGAGTGCGACTTAGAGTGGAGTCCTGGTGCTGAGTCTCCTCGAGGTCGGCGGTCAGTGTCTCTGCCAACATACGAATACCATGAACACTCTTCGCAAGAGAGTCATGTAAGTCTCTAGCAATGACTAGGCGTTCTGCAAGAGCCCGTTCTTCTGCTCGAATACTCATAGTTTCTTCAGTAAGTCTATCAATGTCTTCAAACTGGCTACGTAAACGATCACCCAAAACTATCGCGAAAACCACGCCCAAGGAAAGCACCACAAACACAGTAAGTGATGTCGCCAATGTCTGTGACTGAGAGCGCGATAAGGCCAAGGCAACAATGACCGCGCTCGACCAGATAACTTTATATGATAAGTTAACTAGAAGTCCCTCTAAAAGCGCAGAAGTCAGAATGTAAGCGAATAGAAGATGCTGAATTCCGTAATAGTTCTCGCGCAGAGAGAATATCAAGATCACACTAATCGCGAGATCGGAAAGAGGGAAATAAAATCCATTCACTAGCGCTTGTGGGAACTTCGAGAACAGATGCAATGGCAGCCAGCTCATCGCCATCGTCAATAGAATCAGTAGAATGTCAAAGAAATTTGCTTCGGCGGTCAACAATGCGATTTCACAGGCAAGTAGTATTCCAAGTCGAACATCACAGACCATACCGACCGCCCCCGAGAGCGAACGATTGAAAATCAACTGAGAATGGGACTGTTTGAACACGCCTGAAGTCACCTCTGACATCATCTACCCTTTAAAAATCTTGCTAAACACATCTCCATACGCGTAATACATTCCTCCCATCATGAGAATCATAGTGCCAGGCATCATTGTGACTGTTGCAATGAAAGCGACCTTCGGTGATGTCTTCGCGGCGGCTTGACGTACTTGTTCTGCACGCTCACTTCTGATCTCTTTTACTATGGATTGGAGTGCATCTGCAATAGGAGTGCCGAGTTCTTCGGACTGCAGGAGCGCCACCACGAACGAATCGAAGTTGTCAGAGTCGCATCGGTCCTTGACATTGAGGAATGCCGTCCTGAAGGGCACGCCCATTCGTATTTCACGAAGTGTAGTCATCATTTCATCGGAAAGAGGACTAGCGTAGTGCCCACATACTCGCTCGAGCGCGTTTCGGAATGGTGTTCCGGAGCGAACTGTGACGGTCAGAACGTCCAGAAAGTCTGGTAAGTCTCGATCTATCCTACTTCGCCTGCGCCGCAGTTCGTAGAATAGCCAGATCTGCATCCAGGTAGAGAAAAGCAGTCCGAACGCGACTCCTAAGTAAATGTTCCCCACTGCCGTAAATAGAACCAGTATGATTGCGGACAGGACTATGAAACCCGATTCTCTTTGAATATACTGATCCAAAGTAAGGTTCTCGGGATTACCTGCACGCCTGATTCGCTTGCCCAGCGCGTCTAGACGCTTCTCGCCGTATACCCTTCGAAGGGTTCTTTGCGCGCGCAATCCAAGGCCGTCGATGATAGCATAAAATGGACGACGTCTTTCTTTAGGCGAGTCGACGTCGCTTCCGGCAGTGACCTCAACATACTTTTCGGCGCCTTCTCTCCGAATGATGCGAACGCCGTACGCAGACATGAGAACCAAAAAAGAGGACAAAGAAGCAATGATGACTGGCAGCATTGTCACACCTCAACTCGCGAGAATATACGCATCAGGATGATTCCCGAAAAAATACACAACAGTGAGGACAGCAGGATAATCTGTCCCAAAGTTGTCCTTGCCATCTCGTCAAGAACCCCAGGCTTCATTGCATTGATCAGTAGAACAGCCGCTATCCCGATGAAAGGAACGATGTATCCGCTCACGGAGGCACTCAATATCGCGGTACGCACTTCTCGACGGAGCTGCTTTCGATCCTCTAAGGCTCTCGCTATGTCCTGTAGCGCTGAGACAAGAGCACCACCCGACCGAGACTGGATGACAATGGTGCGCACGAGTATGTTGAGCTCACGGGACGGCATTCGATCAGACATACTGTTCATGGCGTACTCCAACGATCGCCCCAAGGATAGTTGAGCGACCACTTGCTGGAGCTCGGTCCGAGCTGGATCCGACGATTCTTGCGAAGCAAGTGCAAGCGCCCTCTCTATTGACAAGCCAGCGGACGTCCCGTTAGAGAGAGTTCTAGACACCTCGGGAAGTTGGTCTACGAACCGCTCGGTACGTTGTAGTATCTTTCGTTGAAGCCAACGAAAGAAAAATAACGGAGTAGAAAGCGCCATAATCATGCCGGCAATATTCCCAATAAACTGCCGGCATGCCAGGTATACGAGCAACATCGTACTTCCAAGAACTAACTCAGTCGATAGGGCGCTCCATCGTAGTCCGGCGCGAGACAGGCGTCTACGTAATGGTAGATTGAAGAACAGGTTGTTGTACTTAAACGCCAACTCCCTCAGTGGCTGTCGTTTGTTGTCAGATGTCGCACCTAGACCATATTCAATCACGCTGGTCCGAGAGGTATTGCTACTTAAAGTAATGACCGCAAAACAGCCAGTCATCAAAGTGACTAACGTGCAAACGAAAATCAATGGCGTATTGATCATTGTAAGACCCTCGCTCAACTCGCAGAAGTTTCGACACGGATGCCGCTTCTTTGAAGACGTTGTTTTACGTTGTCGGGCAGTCCGCGGAACTCAAAATGATCCCCCAGTTCTCCGTCGTTCTTGACGTGGCGTAAAAGAGCAGTTGTCGAATAGTGTTCACGATGTTCTGAAACCACCGCTTCAATTGTATTGACGCGACGCATACCTTGAGAATCTCTTTCAAGTTGTACTATGATGTCAATAGCTCCGTTGATTTGATCCCTGATGGTGTCGACTGGAAGCGTGACATCGGACATCGTGGCTAGTGTTTCAAGCCGGCTTAAAGCATCGATCGGCGAATTGGCGTGGACTGTTGTAAGTGAGCCTTCATGGCCGGTATTCATGGCCTGCAGCATGTCCAGCGCCTCGCCCCCACGAACTTCACCAACGATGATTCTATCGGGGCGCATGCGCAGTGAATTCTTCACCAAGTCACGGATAGTTACCTGCCCTTTGCCCTCAATATTGGGCGGTCTTGCTTCAAGACGCACGACGTGGGGCTGTTGCAACGAGAGCTCCGCGGCGTCTTCGATTGTGATGATACGTTCATGGTCTGAAATCACCCCGGAAAGGGCATTGAGGAAGGTTGTTTTTCCTGTGCCAGTTCCTCCGGAGACCAGAATGCTGAAACGTGCGGCGACCAGTGCCTCAAGAAATTCGGCAGCTTCTGAAGGAAGGCTGTTGCGGTTGACAAGGTCAGAGAGTTGGAACGGTTGAGGAAATCGACGAATGGTGATGCTGGGGCCGTCGAGAGCCAATGGAGGGATAATGACGTTAACACGCTCGCCTCCTGCCAGACGGGCGTCCACCATAGGACTTGATTCGTCGACGCGGCGGTTCACCGATGACACGATGCGGTCAATAAGCCGGTATATCTCGGCTTCCGACGTGAATTTTGTTGGCACCCGTTCTATTCGGCCGGAACGTTCAATGAATACATCGTCAATTCCGTTGACCATGATTTCAGTGACCGTTTCATCTGCGATCAGAGGTTCAAGCACTCCCAAGCCAACGGCGTCATCGATGACTCTTTTGATGAGCCAAGAGCGCTCGCGAGGCGTCATGACGGGGCCTTCAAGCGAGAGTAGCCTTGAAAGCACTCTTTCTAGGCGTGCACGTTGCTGAGCCAACTCAAGCTCAGCAACCTCCTCCAAATTGATTTCGTCAAGAAGTCGCGCTTTGTAGAGCGTGACGAGGTCCTCTTTGTCTTTGGAGGCTCGCGTCGATCTGGAAATGGGGGCAGAAATGCGATCTCGGAGTGCCATGTCAGCCCTTGGGGAAGTTAGCTGTTCTTGTCACTGTGACGTGTTTGCTCGTGACCGACGGAATACCGATAGGAACGCGAGCGGTTACTTCGACACAGTGCTTGTCTTTGCATGTGTCCGACACGGATTCCAACTGCACCCATCTGGGAAGCGCATCACGTGCCGCCTGTTCGGGGGAACGACCCAGCATGGCCGCACGAGCGCCATCTCGAGCCGCTGCACTCACCGACGTTACGGTGGATACTGCGAAGAACCCTTGTACAAGAAATATCGTGACTAGCACAAGGATTGGAATGAACGCCACGAGCTCTATATCAAGGATCCCCCGTTCGTCACGACGTAGTCGGCGTGACAGCTTTTTACCGCACGACGCGACATGAACACCGCTGCTGCTTATGATTGTTGAACGCATCATTTCTCCCAAACGATTCCGGCGTCGGCGGAAGTGGTGATGTCAACGACCGACGGGATGGGAAGAGTGACGGTTACGTTGTTGGATCCAGAACGCGTGATCTTCAATCCTTGAACGTACGTGTCAGGTAACTTTTGTGCGACGACCTGTTGCACTTGGGTTGGAGTCCTACCAGTACCGTAGGCACGTGCCGCTTCGTTGGCTGCGTTCGTGGCATACATGTATGTCACCCCGATGCTGAGCGCCTGGACGCACATCAAGATTGCGGCTGTTGCCAGAGCGAACACAATGGGGAACTCTACGGTGATTTGCCCTCGCTCTGTGCGACGAAGCCAGCGTCGTCGTGTCGACTTGGTCGGACTGGTCGTTTGATGGGCAGCGGCATCCGGAGGTGCTGCAGTGTATCTTGAGATGCTGTCGGACAGAGAGCGGGCAGCTTTAGCCATCGAGGGGACTTTCGAGGTCAGTAGAGTGTTCGAGTTCACTGCCATCTCGATGTGGGCCGTGAGGTCGGGAACGCTGGTGGCCAACGCTATTCCGGTCATTTTCGCAGCTGTGGTGGGCTGGATCTCGCGTCGCCGGGTGGTCATGTTGACCACCAGCCCGAAAGAGCGCCCAAGTGATATGTCAAGCCGATCGAGTGCATCAGTCAGCCTGCGTACGGAGCGCAGAGCCGGCGCGTCGGGCGTTGCCACGATGAGCACTTGGTCGGCAGAGTCAAGGCCCATGGCCAGAACGTCGTCGAGCCGGCAACCGCAGTCCAGAATCACATGGTCGAACTGGTAGCGCAGCATGGCAAGAATCTGGCGTGTGGCGGACTCAGTAAGGGCCTCGCCTGTTTCGCCCTGTTCTGGGGCGGGGAGAAGGGAGATGCCGCCGGGGAGCGGATACATGACTTCGGTAATTTCTCGTGTACTGGCCTCGGCTGCTATGTCGGCCAGATCGGCGATGGATCGACGTACCGAGATACCTGTCATTGCAGCGAGATCGCCGCTGCGGACATCGAGATCCACCAAACAGGTGCGGGTGCCTTGAGCGAGTTGCGCTGCAGCCATGAGTGCCATCGTCGATGTTCCCACACCTCCCTTGGCGCCCACGATGGCGGTAATCGTGCCCTGGCGACGTGTGGTGAGCTCTTCTCTGCTTGACGCTTCGCTACGAACTGCACGTGACCATGCCAGAACAGGAAGAAGACGGTTTGTTATCTCCTCGAGTGACAACGGAAGAGCCAGGACGGTCCTTGCGCCGGAGTCCATTGCTGCGACAACACTCTCGGACGTGTGAGTCCGGCTCAACAGGACGACTGGGATGAGTGGGTAGGCATGAGAAAACTCTTGAACGGTGGGCATAGCCGCGTGCGGCGCCAATGCCTCGTCGACCAAGACGCATGATGTGACGTCGGGATCTATGTATTCTCTCAGCTTCTCGGGTGAGGCCACCGTGCGGACCTCGCCGATTCCTTCTGCCTCGGCAATGGCTGCCAGTACCTGCTGACGCGTCTCTTCGTGGTTCGTCACTAGATACAGCATCAGTTTGTTCCTTGAGCAGGAGTTCCGTTGTTGGCGGAGTATTCTTGGGTCTTGGCGCTTCCCTGGTCTCCGTCGCGGCGCAGCAGGAGACGAACCTTTGTTGAATAGCTCTCGGCGTAGGCAAGCTTGAGTGACTGCTCAGGCGTCAGCGAGAAGGTCACGGGAAGGCTGTCTTTTTCTTCTGAGAAGTTACCGTCACTGTCCTTTTCTTGTACCTTCGTCACAACGCCGACTTCAGTAATGAGAGCATTCTCAATAATGATTTCAGCCTTTTGGGCTTTAGAGTTCGGATCCTCCAGTGTGGAGACGATGTCGACGCGCGATCCTGGAGTCACCTTTCCGGCAACGCCTGTCTCTGCGTCGATCATGATGGATATCTCACGATATCCCTCTGTTAACTGTGGAGGGTCCTGAAGCATGCTGGACTGCAGCACCGCACCTTTGCTGTATGTGGCCGCCGTGACCTTTCCCTGGACGTCCTTGATGTCGTGCACTGCATCGTCGGGAACCCAGCGCTTGGGAACCTGTTCAGCGACCACGTCCTCCGCTTTGATTTCCTTGAGCTCAGTCACCTGCTGCGACAGCTTGAGAACAGTTGTCATGGGGCCCACCTGGGATGAGACCGACTGAACGTAACTGAAGACAGCTACGAAGGTCACCACTGCACCGAGGATCGTGACGAGAATGAGGAGGACGCCTCGTCGTTGACGTGGATTCATCGGGACTCCTTGTAGAGGTGAGAGGTTGACGTGTGGAGCGTCGGAGCTGACATGTTGGGCCACGTACCGCACAGCAGACACCCCTGAGGTAAACTCATGTGTCCGCAATATGTGCAGAACGTCTGAGATAGCTGAGCAAGTGTCTGTGACACGAGCGGTCCGGGATCGGCAATGAGCGCCGTCATCTCGGCCCAACACTTAGCCGGCCAGGTGTGGGATACGGAAAGTAAGGGTTCACGGTGAATGCCCAGAGAAGGTAAACTTCCTGTGACCCGGTTCTGCTTGTCATCGGCGGCCCAGATCGCCAGTGTCCCCTGTGGGGGCCGGTCCCAGGTGACAGCTTTCACCTTGGTGACGCGGCTTTGGCCTGGCCCCAAGGTGAGGGCAAAGCGAGAGCCGGGCATCATTGACTGCAGATGCTGGCCGATCGTGGGTGAGGGGTTGGTCAGCTTAGTCACAGAGGTGAGGGCAACTGTCGTTCTTAGTGTAGGCTGCAGCGCCTCGACAACCATTGGGGCCTGACCATAAGCCCGCGGGTGAAGCTGGGTGAGACAGTAGGCCAAGGCGCGGAAACGAGTCTCAGGTTCGTCCAAGGCCAGGACACCAAGGTCCGTGCGTTTGAAGACTCCCTGAATGGTTCGGGCGGTGTGCTCGTCCGAACCAGTTCGGCACAGTAGCAACGTGGGGGCCTTGTGAGACTGCTCGAGGATGGTCACGACATCGTCCACATCCCAGTCCTTGGCAGCATTCGTCTGAGACTGGGAACCGGTGAGCACGAGCATGAGACGGCCTTACGTTTTCTTGGCGGCGCGTGGAGTGTGGAGCCAAGCGATGTGTGGGCTGTGGACGATGGCGTGAGTGAGGTCGATCTACGCAACAGTCGGGGCTGCGTCAATGGATCACGAAGTTGTAACGTTCTTTCACGTTATCACGAGGTTTCCCGTTCCTGTTTGTGTACTTCTCCCCATGGGGTGTGACGGTCATCGTCATGTCAGACAATCGCCAATGGCCAGGTGAGCAGGGCGCCGGCGATGAGGTACGGGCCGTAGGCCATAGGGTCCTTGCGAGAGGCTCGGCGGGTGATGAGCAGCAACAATGCCGCGATTCCGCCCAGGAATACTCCGACGCACAGTCCGAAGGCGAGCATCCAGGGATCGAACCACCCCAGCCAGAGACCGATCACCGCGGCGAGCTTGACATCTCCCAGTCCCAGACCGGTGCGGACGTACGCCAGGGCCATGCTGACGCTGCCCACCGCCAGTGCGCACAGTGCCGCGGTGAGCGCGGTGCGGGCTCTGCCGGGTTCCATAGCAACGGCGACCACCCCGCATGCGACCAGCCATGCGGCCGTGGCGCCCAACAGGCGGTTGGGCAGCAGGTGCGCCACGGCATCGACACTTCCGGCGCATCCGAATAGCGCAAACACGGGGATGGCAGTGAGAGTCGCGGCGGTGGTGCCTATCCGACTGCCCCACCAGACGCACAGGAGGCATAGAGTCAGGGCTAGTAGTCCTTGTGGTGCCGTGCCCAGGAGGCCGGGATGCTTGAGCGTCGGATACTCAAGCGAGGCGGGAGGCTCTGAGGCTTCTGAGAGTGGTTTGGTGGAGTCTCCTGCGCTGGCTGTGGTGCCATCCGCAGCGTCTTCTGAGGTGGCCGTCTCGGAGCGCGAGCCGGCGTCAGACTCGCCCTCGTCCTTGAACGGTTCTCGCACGTAGCGCCTCGTCCACGCGGAGACCGGGCCGGCGATGAGCGCAACGGAGCCGAGCGCGACGGCGCCGAGCAGCCAAGGTTGGGGAGACATACGGGGCCTTTCAGTGAATCAAGCCGAGCGCCTTGTTCTGGACTCCCGCTGAACCGGGATCGGGCTGTGGGGGCGGCTCGGCAGGGGACGGTGTCAGGACGCTCCCCCTACGGATTCCCAGGCGAGAGGCGTCTCCCTGCCGCATCTCGACGACAGCCGTCGCGA
>ERZ772926.1140-NODE-1140-length-13238-cov-7.327771_pt1 | contig 13238 bp, 11 predicted proteins | sample MGYA00511136_ERZ772926 | MGnify/ENA primary metagenome ERZ772926 (study PRJEB29015, sample SAMEA2737917) | human oral metagenome | biome: human oral; feature: human-associated habitat; material: dental | place: China | collected 2153 ... | reverse complement strand
TGGTGAATAGTTCAGTACATCTTGAGATGTTGCTGGCAAAAGCCCCTTATAGGGGCAGTACAAACCACCGGCTTAGCCGGTGGTCATGATTATTACCTATTGACATTGTTGGAGGGATTTGATATATTAATATTACTAATAGCAATATATGGGAGAAGCGAATGGACAATATAATACTCGGTCTTTTACTGTTAAGTAGCAGAACAATTTATCAGTTGCGTGAAAGAATAGATAAAGGGCTTAATTTGATGTATAGCAGCAGTATGGGAAGTATACAAGCTGCTATAAAAAAATTGCTTAATTGTGGATATATTAAGTATGAAGAAGCTATTGAAAATGGGAGATATAAAAAAATTTATTCAATAACGGATAGTGGAAAACAGAATTTCATTGAGTGGGTATCCACTCCAATGGAAATACAGAGCAGCAAAAATCCTGAATTGGCTAAATTATATTTTATGGGCTTTTCAACAAAAGAAAAACGTGAATCAGGATTACAAGAGTATATTTTAAAGTTAAAAGAACACTATGATATGTTGAATGCACTTTGTAAGGAAGCAGAAAAATTCAAAGTTTTTGATGAAAATAAGGATATTCTTCATTATCAGTTTGCTGCAACTCGATATGGAAAAGATCTTATGAAATTCAATATCGAGTGGTGGCAAAAACTTCTTGATGAAATGAAAGGAAGCAATATATGAAATCAATAAAGTTAGTTAATTCACCAATCACATATTTTATCAGTGGAAGAGATTATACTGAATGGATACTTTTTATTCACGCTGCTTTTGTCAATCATAATATGTTCAAATCACAGTTTGAATACTTTCACAACAAATACAATATTTTGGCTGTTGACATTATTGGTCATGGGCAGTCAACGGATACCAAAAAAGGGGATGGCATAGATAAAATGTCAGAATGGATATTCGAAATCTTAAAGGTGGAAAATATTGAAAAAGTACATATTGTCGGTGTTTCATTAGGATCAGTATTGGCACAGGATTTTGCGAATCATTATCCAAACTCAGTAAGTTCAATGGCTTGCTTTGGAGGATATGATATCAATAATTTTGATATTAAAATGCAAAAGCAAAATGGTAGGAAACAGAAGGTGATGATGTTGAAAGCTCTCTTTTCGGTTAAGTGGTTTGCAAAAGAGAACAAGAAAATTTCTGCACATACTTTACAGGCACAAGATGAGTTTTTTGATATGAACATACTTTTTCCTAAAAAGTCATTTATATTTATGGCAAGGCTCAATAGTATGATAAATAAGTATAGAACTGGAAAACGAAATTACCCTTTGTTGATTGGATGTGGAAGCTTTGATATTCCAATGGAATTAGAGGCAGTAAAACAATGGAAAATAAATGAGCCAAATTGTAGGGTAGTCATTTTTGAAAATGCAGGACACTGTGTCAATATGGATGTGCCACGAGAGTTTAATGAAACTGTAGAGGATTTTTGGACAAGTGTAGAATAAATAGACTGAAAGGATATTGTTTTTTATGAGAAAAATTGAATGCTGTGGGAAAACAAATCCCAGTTTTTCTAACTGAAAATAGAAATTAAATAATACAATAGAATATTATTTTATAGTTTAGGAGGTATGTTATGGAAACGAATAAAAAAGTTGAAAAAGAAAAATTGAGTTTGCTAAATAAGATGCTAAATAAAGTTGAAGTAGTTGGAAATAAAATGCCTGATCCTACAACAATTTTTGTAATCTTATGTATTTTAATTTTTATTATTTCATTTATACTAAGTAAGTTTGGAGTTTCAGTAGAACATCCAGGTACAAAAGAAATAATAAAAGCAGAAAATTTATTAAGTTCTGATAATTTAAAAGCTGTTTTAGTTTCTACTGTAAAAGTATTTCAAACATTTCCACCATTAGGTGCCGTATTAGTAACAATGATTGGAATAGGACTAGCTGATAAAAGTGGCTACTTAGAAGTCCTATTGACATTGTCAATAAAAAAAGTACCTAAAAAATTAATTTACTTTACAGTTGTATTTGCAGGTTTAGTTTTTACAGCTATTGGTGATGGTGGTTTTATAGTGTTGCCACCACTGGCTGCAATAATTTTTATAAATATAAAAAAGAATCCTCTAGTTGGAATATTTTTATCATTTGCAGGTGCTGCAATAGGTTTTTGTTCAGGATTTTTTGTTGGAATGAATGATATACTTTTAAGTTCATTTACTAATCCAGCAGCTCAAATATTGGAACCAACTTTTCAAAAAAGTCCTACTATGACTATCTATTTCAATATGGCAAATGCTCTAATACAAATTTTTATAATTACTTGGGTGACTATAAAATTTATTGAACCAAGATTTCCTGTAAATGAAGAACATTTTAAAGAGAATGCTAGTACAGAAATTGGTGATTTAGAAAAGAAAGGAGTAAAATATGCTAGTATTTCTTTCTTGTTATTTGTAGCTTTTATTGTATTTTTAGCAATAGGTCCTAATGCTTTTTTAAAGGATGAAAATGGCTCTTTGATTTCTGTAAATTCTCCTTTAATGGGTGGATTAATTTTCTTTATGTCTGTAGCCTTTTTAATACCAGGTTTTGTTTATGGTAAAGTTACTAAAAAAATTAAAAGTGATAAAGATGCTGTAAAATTAATTGCAACTTCTCTTAGTGAAATGGGAGGATATATATTAATTGTCTTTGTAGCAGCTCAATTTTTAAATCTATTTACTAAAAGTAATTTAGGTATAATAATGGCAATTAAAGGTGCAAATCTGATACAAGCTGCTGGTTTTAAAGGTATGCCTCTTATAATAACTTATATAATTTTAATTGCTTTTATTAATTTATTTATAGGAAGTGCCTCTGCAAAATGGGCAATTTTATCACCTATATTTATTCCAATGTTTATGTTATTAGGTTATGATCCTGCTTTAACTCAAATGGCTTATAGAATAGGAGATTCATCTACAAATATGATTTCACCTCTTTTCCCTTATGTTCCATTGCTATTAGCAGTAGCAAATAAATATGATAAAAACTTTGGTTTAGGAACTTTAATGGCTAATATGCTTCCTTATTCTTTTATAACACTTATTGGAAGTCTTTTATTATTTACTGTTTTCTTTATTTTTAATATTCCATTTGGAATATAATACTAGGAGGTCAATATGGAAGAAAAAATAAAAAAATTATCTGAAAAATATTTAGAAAGAGTTATGGAGCTTAGAAGAGAACTTCACCAATATCCAGAACTTGGTTTTGACTTATTTAAAACAGCTGAAATAGTAAAAAAAGAATTAGATAGAATAGGTATTCCGTATAAATCAGAAATTGCTAAAACAGGAATTGTTGCAACTATTAAAGGAAATAAGCCAGGTAAGACTGTACTTTTAAGAGCTGATATGGATGCTCTACCAATAAGAGAAGAAAGTAGATGTACTTTTAAATCAACTCATGATGGAAAAATGCATGCCTGTGGACATGATGGACATACAGCTGGGCTTCTTGGAGTTGGAATGATTTTAAATGAATTAAAAGATGAACTTTCAGGAACTGTAAAATTACTTTTTCAACCTGCTGAAGAAGGACCTGGTGGAGCAAAACCCATGATAGATGAAGGTGTATTAGAAAATCCAAAAGTGGATGCAGCTTTTGGTTGCCATGTTTGGCCTAGTGTCAAAGCTGGACATATAGCAATTAAAGATGGAGATATGATGACACATACTACTTCATTTGATGTTATATTCCAAGGTAAAGGTGGACATGCTTCACAACCTGAAAAAACAGTTGATCCTGTTATTATTGCTTGTCAAGCTGTAACTAATTTTCAAAATGTAATAAGTAGAAATATTTCCACTTTGAGACCTGCTGTTTTATCTTGTTGTAGTATTCATGCAGGAGATGCACATAATATAATACCTGATAAATTAGTTTTAAAAGGAACTATAAGAACTTTTGATGAAGGAATTACAGATCAAATTGTTGATAGAATGGATGAAATTTTAAAAGGACTTACCACTGCCTATGGAGCTTCATATGAATTTTTAGTAGATAGAATGTATCCAGCATTAAAAAATGACCATGAACTATTTGTTTTTTCTAAAAATGCCTTAGAAAAAATTTTAGGAAAAGATAATATTGAAGTTATGGATGATCCTGTTATGGGTTCTGAAGATTTTGCATACTTTGGTAAACATGTTCCATCATTCTTCTTCTTTGTTGGTATCAATGATGAACAATTAGAAAATGAAAATATGCTTCATCATCCAAAATTGTTCTGGAATGAAAAAAATCTAATTACAAATATGAAAACTCTATCTCAATTAGCAATAGAATTTTTAAATAAATAAGCTTTAGGGAGTGCAAACATATAAAAATATTATTGCACTCCCTTTTATTTTTAAATTACTTCATTTCTATACCAAGTTCCCCATTTATCCATATCATCTAAAAGAGGTTTTAAACTATATCCAATATCAGTTAAAGTATATTCGACTCTTGGAGGAACTTCTGGATAAACTTTCCTAGTTAATAATTCATTTTCTTCCATTTCTCTTAAATTTGAAGTTAAAACTTTTTGTGAAATATTAGTTATAGATTTTTTTAGCTCACTAAATCTTTTTGTTCCCTCTAACAAATCTCTTATAATTAAAACTTTCCATTTATTTGAAATTAAAAGTAATGTTAATTCCACTGGACAAGCTGGTAAATTTTTTTTTAACATATAACCTCCAAAAAATACTCTAAAATGAAAATATATACTTAATTACTAAATTATACTATGAAATAAATATAAATTTCAAATGAAATTTTTATTTATATGTTCTCTTTACAATGAAAATCTAATATTGTATTATGATATTATAGAAAGAAATTTGATAAAATATTTAAAAATTTAGCGAAATTAATGCAAGATGAGAAAAATAAAAAACTCCTAATAAAAGAACTAGAAAATTATGACAAATATGAAAAAGAAGATATTTTATATTCTATCTGGGGAAATAAATGGAAAAAATTTTTTAAAGAATAGTTTAAACTATGTTTAATAATAATTAGATTTTATAAAAAATTTTTGTTAAAATACTGACATAAAATTATAAATGGAGGGAAAAAATGAAAAAAGAAGAAAAAGTAGTAGAAGTTTTAAGAGAAGAAGGTTACAAGGTTTCAGAGGAAGATGTCTTAATAGGACAATTAATTCCTAGTTTTTTAGGAAGTTTTTTTACTTTAATACCAAAACAAGTTTTTCTAGCTTATAATGATAAACAATTTTTTGTTATAGCTGCAACTCTTATGAAAGGTGACCCAGATAAAAATAAGATAAAGCATTATTCATTAGATGAAGTAAACATTCAAATGAAAAAAGGTTTATTTCTATATGGAAAATTAATTCTTACTCATTCAGATGGAAAAAGAGAAAATTATAGGGCTATGAAATTTGCTTTTGGATCTCTTGCTTCAAATAATTTCAAAAAAGCCTTAGAAAAATTTCAATAAATATTTAATAAAAGAGAAGTCCTAAGGATAAAAACTTTTCTAAAAAAGTTTTTTTAAAACTATTGACAATGTATTGAGTACGTGTTATAATAGATTTGTAAGTTGAAAATGACTATTTGTAAAACTTTTCAACTATTCCTAATTTTCAGATACTTTCTATTAGAAGTTATGATTAACGTTATTTTAGAAGGGAATGATATTTATGTCATATAGAAAAATCGAAAAAAGATTTAGAAAATTAGGCGGAAAAGTTGTGCGTATAAGAGGTAGTCATTATCAATGGAAAATTCCAGGTGTAAAAGGTGTTGTAACAGTACAATACTCAAAAGATATACCTATCGGAACAGTAAAAAATATTGAAAGACAAGTTGGGATTAAATTCTAATCCCTTCCTGCTTTCACTAAAAATTATTATCCCATAATTTGGATGGGATTTAGACTACCCCAAAAATGAAGGGGACTAAAACTCATTCAAGAATCGAAGGAGAAAGGTCATGAAAGATTTAGACTACCCCAAAAATGAAGGGGACTAAAACTTGCTAACATATTTCAATCACTCCAATATAGATTTAGACTACCCCAAAAATAGAGGAAAATCTTAATTTGACAGAAATACAAAAATATTTTTGAAAAATTTTAATTATTTTAGAAAGGCCAAGTGAAAAGAAAGTTATATGAATATAGTAATTTTCAATGAATGATTAAAAAATATAAAAATTTAAAATAATTATTTTGATTTAGCAGAAATGCTAAAAAATTTTACAAACAATTTTATACACGTGTTCAACACGTAAAAAGATAGGAGATAATGAAAATGGATGTATTTTATCCAGCAGTGGTAACTAAGGAAGATGGGACTTATTATGGTTGTATTGTTGATTTTGATAAGTTTGAAGATGGAGAGATAAATTATTATGCTACATTTGGAAATAGCATGGAGGAGGCTGTTTCCAATTTGAGAGAGACATTGGGTCTGCATTTGGCTGATTTTTTGGATGTAAGAAAAAAATTTCCTGAGCCTTCAAAAGTGGAGGATGTGAAACTGAAAGAAAATCAGTATTTGTATATTTTATCTGTTGATCCAGTGTATGAAGTGGCAAAAGTTACAAATGCACTTAAAAAGAAAACTTTAACAATTCCTGTTTGGTTAGATATATTGGCACAGGAAAAAAATCTAAATTTTTCACAAATTTTACAAAAAGCATTGAAAAAAGAATTAGGTATTGAGTAAAAAATATAGATATTAGGAGGTTTTTATATATGAAAGTTACAAAAGTTGATGGAATTTCGCATAAAAAATATATTGAAGAGGGAAAATTAGTAAAAAGTACGAGCGAAGAAAATAGGACTAGTGAGAGATTGTCAGAGCTTTTAAGTATAAGACTGGATATATATATAAAAAATCCTGATAATGCAAGTGAAGAAGAAAATAGAATAAGAAGAGAAAATTTAAAAAAGTTTTTTTCAAATAAAGTATTGCATCTAAAAGATAGTGTTCTGTATTTAAAGAATAGGAAAGAGAAAAATGGAGTACAGGATAAAAATTATTCTGAAGAGGATATTTCAGAATATGATTTAAAAAATAAAAATAGTTTTTCAGTTTTAAAGAAAATATTGTTAAATGAAGATATAAATTCTGAAGAATTAGAAATATTTAGAAAAGATGTTGAGGCAAAATTGAATAAGATAAATTCTTTAAAATATTCATTTGAAGAAAATAAGGCTAATTATCAGAAAATTAATGAAAATAATGTTGAAAAAGTTGGAGGGAAGAGCAAAAGAAATATTATTTATGATTATTATAGAGAATCAGCAAAGCGTAATGATTATATAAATAATGTACAGGAAGCATTTGATAAATTGTATAAAAAAGAAGATATTGAGAAGTTATTTTTTTTAATAGAAAATTCAAAAAAACATGAAAAATATAAAATAAGAGAATACTATCACAAAATAATTGGAAGAAAAAATGATAAAGAAAATTTTGCTAAAATTATTTATGAAGAAATACAAAATGTAAATAATATAAAAGAATTAATTGAAAAAGTTCCAGATATGAGTGAATTAAAAAAATCACAAGTGTTTTATAAATATTATTTGGATAAAGAAGAACTTAATGATAAAAATATAAAATATGCTTTTTGTCATTTTGTGGAAATTGAAATGAGTCAGCTTTTGAAAAATTATGTGTATAAAAGACTGAGTAACATAAGTAACGATAAAATTAAGAGAATATTTGAATATCAAAATTTAAAAAAATTAATTGAAAATAAATTACTAAATAAATTGGATACTTATGTAAGAAATTGCGGGAAATATAATTATTATTTACAAGATGGAGAAATTGCAACAAGTGATTTTATTGCTAGGAATAGACAAAATGAAGCATTTTTACGAAATATAATTGGAGTTTCTTCGGTTGCATATTTTTCATTGAGAAATATTCTTGAAACTGAAAATGAGAATGATATTACAGGTAGAATGAGAGGAAAGACTGTAAAAAATAATAAGGGCGAAGAAAAATATGTTTCTGGAGAAGTTGATAAAATATACAATGAAAACAAGCAAAATGAAGTAAAAGAAAATTTAAAAATGTTCTATAGTTATGATTTTAATATGGATAATAAAAATGAGATAGAAGATTTTTTCGCAAATATTGATGAAGCTATTAGCAGTATTAGACATGGGATTGTGCATTTTAATTTGGAATTAGAAGGGAAAGATATATTTGCATTTAAAAATATAGTTCCTTCTGAAATTTCAAAAAAAATGTTTCAAAATGAAATAAATGAGAAAAAATTGAAATTGAAGATATTTAGGCAGTTGAATAGTGCGAATGTATTTAGGTATTTGGAAAAATATAAAATATTAAATTATTTAAAGAGAACACGATTTGAGTTTGTTAATAAAAATATTCCATTTGTTCCGTCATTTACAAAATTATACAGCAGGATAGATGATTTAAAAAATAGTCTAGGTATTTATTGGAAAACTCCGAAAACAAATGATGATAATAAAACTAAAGAAATTATAGATGCTCAGATATATCTTTTGAAAAATATTTATTATGGAGAATTTTTAAATTATTTTATGAGCAATAACGGGAATTTTTTTGAGATAAGCAGAGAAATAATTGAATTAAATAAAAATGATAAAAGAAATTTAAAAACTGGATTTTATAAACTACAAAAATTTGAAGATATTCAAGAAAAAACTCCTAAAGAATATCTTGCAAATATACAAAGCCTTTATATGATTAATGCTGGAAATCAGGATGAAGAAGAAAAAGATACATATATTGACTTTATACAAAAAATATTTTTAAAAGGATTTATGACTTACTTGGCAAATAACGGAAGATTAAGCCTTATATATATTGGAAGCGATGAAGAAACAAATACTTCTTTAGCAGAAAAAAAGCAAGAATTTGATAAATTCTTGAAAAAATATGAACAAAATAATAATATTGAAATTCCACATGAAATAAATGAATTTGTAAGAGAGATAAAATTAGGAAAGATATTAAAATACACTGAAAGTTTGAATATGTTTTATCTAATTTTAAAATTGCTTAATCATAAAGAATTGACTAATTTGAAAGGAAGTCTTGAAAAATATCAGAGTGCAAATAAAGAAGAAACTTTTTCAGATGAACTTGAACTTATAAATCTTTTAAATTTAGACAATAATAGAGTAACAGAAGATTTTGAATTAGAAGCGAATGAAATTGGAAAATTTTTAGATTTTAATGGAAATAAAATAAAAGATAGGAAAGAATTGAAGAAATTTGACACAAATAAAATATATTTTGATGGAGAAAATATTATAAAGCATAGAGCTTTTTATAATATAAAAAAATATGGGATGTTAAATTTACTTGAGAAAATATCTGATGAGGCAAAGTATAAAATAAGTATTGAAGAATTAAAAAATTACAGTAATAAAAAAAATGAAATAGAAAAAAATCATACAACCCAGGAAAATTTACATAGAAAATATGCAAGACCTAGAAAAGATGAAAAATTTACTGATGAAGATTATAAAAAATATGAGAAGGCAATCAGAAATATACAGCAATATACTCATTTGAAAAATAAAGTTGAATTTAATGAATTAAATTTATTGCAAAGTTTACTATTAAGAATACTTCATAGGCTTGTAGGATATACTTCAATTTGGGAAAGGGATCTAAGATTTAGACTGAAAGGGGAATTTCCTGAAAATCAGTACATTCACGAAATATTTAATTTTGATAATAGCAAGAATGTAAAATATAAAAATGGACAGATTGTTGAAAAGTATATAAGTTTTTATAAAGAATTATATAAAGACGATACAGAAAAAATAAGTATTTATTCTGATAAAAAAGTAAAAGAATTAAAAAAAGAGAAAAAAGATTTGTATATACGAAATTATATAGCACATTTTAACTATATTCCGCATGCTGAAATTTCACTTTTAGAAGTGCTGGAAAATTTAAGAAAACTACTTTCTTATGATAGAAAACTTAAAAATGCAGTTATGAAATCAGTAGTGGATATATTAAAGGAATATGGTTTTGTAGCAACATTTAAAATAGGAGCAGATAAGAAAATAGGAATTCAGACTTTAGAGTCGGAAAAAATTGTACATTTGAAAAATTTAAAAAAGAAAAAATTAATGACTGATAGAAATTCAGAAGAATTGTGTGAACTTGTGAAAGTTATGTTTGAGTATAAAATGAAAGAAAAAAAATCTGAAAACTAAAAAATGTGAAGTAATTTAGTTCAAAAAAGAAAATCATATCCGGAGAAATAAGTATCAGAGAAAAAATCATAAGAAAAGAACCAAAAATTTTGGAATATTAGTTTGCATTATCAAAAAAATATGATAAAATAAATTAACGGGGTAATCTAAATCGCTAGAGTGTGTCTGGAAACTATTAAAATACATTTAATTTTTTCAGGCACACTCTAAATAAACAAGTAAATAAAATATAAAATATTATCCCATAATTCGATGGGATTTAGAGTACCCCAAAAATGAAGGGGACTAAAACGTCTTTTCATGACAATCATCTCCTTATAATGATTTAGAGTACCCCAAAAATGAAAAGTACTGAAATATAATAGGTTTCTAAATTTAATGTTGTCTAAGTTTGTTAACAAAATAAAAATATTGATTTTAATAAAGAGCTTTACAGCTCTTTTTTGTTTAACTTTTCAATAAAAAATTTTTTAAATAAGTATTTTTCCCGTATTTAATACGTGCTAAAATTGTTTTGTAATTTAGAAGTTGCACAATAAAAACAGATATAGAAATTGATTTTTTAACGTTTTAGATGATTTTTTGGGATGTTGTAGGTGATGATGTTTTAAATAGGTTAAAAGATGTATTAGAGTATATAGTAAATAAATTATTAGATATTTTTAAAGAATTGGTTTTAGAAGTGTCAAAATCATTTAGATAGTATTTTTAAGAATAGGAAAAAAATCATGGTAAATTTCTATATTAAAATAGAAATATGTTATCGTGATTTTGTTATTCAAAATTAAAATTGCTAAGTTAATATTTAGAGATAACTTTTGCATATTTTTACAATTTTTTTGAAAAAAATGTTATAATAGTAAAAAATTTATAAAAAATCTTCAGTTTAAGGAGAAAGATACTATGAAAATTAGTTATAAAGAAATTGGATCTAATTTAAAAGAGATATTATTTGAAGAATTTAGGAAAAATGAAGATGTTCTTTTTGTGTTTGAAAATTCGGCTTCGTTTTTTGAAATTAAAAGGGAATTTTTACGAGATGAGGAAATGCAGAGGGAATTAGGGATTTTTCAGAATTTTAAGATGATGAATAATTATGATTTTTATGAAAATCTTTTTGTTACAGACAAAATTGTTGTGAAAGAGGAAAAGCAAGTTGTATTATTTTACAATTCGTTGAACGAGAAGTTGAAAAAAAAGTTGGAGGTGTCGAGTTATTACGATATTATCGACATTGCCTATAATTATTACAACTTGTTTGCGGAATTACAAGAATATAAGATTGATTTGGAAAAGGTTGAGTTGGAAAAATGGCAGGAAGATTTGTTTGAGACGCTGAAAATGGTGGATGAAAAAGTGAAAGAAACTTGTCAGTTAAAAGGGTTGATTTTGCCGTATATGCTTAGAAATGTGGAAAATATTTCAGATAATTTTTTGAAAAGATACAAAAAAATTTATTTTGTGAATAAAGTGAGATTTTCTCCGTTTGAAAAGGAAATTGTGAAAAAATTTGAGGAAAAAGGGCTAATTGTGGAAAATATTTTGCAATTGTCAGAAAATGATTTTAATGAAAAAGAATTGAAGATATCTGAAAATTTTTCATTGCCAGCGAAGGAAATTTTTGATAAAAAGAATATAAATGTGGAAATTCATGAATTTAGTAGTAAATTTGGAGAATTGTTGGGGCTAGTTAGAAAGTTGGAGGAAGTTGAGAAAGAGAATAGAAAAGTGAGCAGAGAAAATGATGATTTGAAAGAAAATTATCGGATTTTTGAGGCACAGGAAAATGCTGAAGAGGCAAAAAGTGATTATCAGCTTTTAAGACAGAAAAAGATTTCTTCAAATTTAGAAATAACGATGAAGGATACAAAAATCTATCGAATCTTAAATTTGATTTACAATTTGTTAGATAATGTGAAGGAAATTGATAGAAAAGATAAGGGAAAATTACTTTTATTTCGAGTGAAAGATTTTTATGATGCTTATAAATCAAATGATTTATTGGAGATTTTTGACTTGAAGGAAAGTTATTATATTTTTCAAGATTTGGTTTCAAAAGATTATAAGTACATTTCAAAAGAGGAATTGGAGCGAATAAATCAAGAAGTTTTAGAAAAATTAGAAAAAGAGAACCAAAAGCAAAAATTTAAGGAAATTTACAAGCAAAGAATGATGGCTGTTGGTAAAATTATTAAATTTGTTGAAGAGTTAGAAGAGATTTATGGGTATACGACATTGAAGGAATACAGTGATTATTTGGAAAAAATTTATTTGGATAATGAGGAGAAAGTGAAACAGGACAAGAATGTAAAAGACAAGTATTTTGAGGCTTTGTCAGAAATGGTTGTGCTGGAAGATTTTAGCTTTGACAATTTGTGGGATAAATTTTTTGATGAAAATGTTTCATCTAATTTATTGAAATTGTTTTTAAAATACTTGGATAAAAAATCAATTGGAATGAACTTGGAAGACAGTATTGAAGATGAATCTGAAGATACTTTTTCAATAAATTCCTTTGCAAATATTTCTGAAAATGCGAAGGAAAATATAATTATTTTAAATTTACAAGATTCATTTCCAAAGGTGAAAATTCATAACTTTTTGTTTTCAAAAGTTCAGCGTGCGAAAATGGGTCTTCCTACAAGTGATGATAAAAAATTGATTGAAATATTTAAAATTTATCAAAATATTCTTGCAGCGAAAAATGTGTATTTGGCGTATGTTAAGGATTTGGAAAGCAATGTTGATTCGGCGAGTGTTATTGAGGAATTGAAGTTGAAGTATGGAATTGGAGTTATAAAAGGTGAGATAAGTGAAGCAGAAGAACTTTTTTTTGCAAAGAAATATTTTTTGAAGGACAGAACAGAGAAATGGGTGCAAAAGGAAATTGGTGAGTTTATTCCATCGAAATTGGAGAAAAATTTTGAGAAAATAAGAAATGAAAAATTGAGTTTGGGATATTATTCGTTTGAGAAAATGAGAGATTTTGAGTATGGATATTATTTGGAAA
>ERZ772926.1137-NODE-1137-length-13247-cov-6.032520_pt1 | contig 13247 bp, 9 predicted proteins | sample MGYA00511136_ERZ772926 | MGnify/ENA primary metagenome ERZ772926 (study PRJEB29015, sample SAMEA2737917) | human oral metagenome | biome: human oral; feature: human-associated habitat; material: dental | place: China | collected 2153 ... | reverse complement strand
GAGTTCGTGAAAGCGTTCCTGTGTCATAGTTCTATCACCTGTTTCATACGGTCTAGGAGGGGGAGATCGTGCGTGATGACGATGAGGGTGCCGCCGCGTGCATCGAGCTCCTCCAGAACGGCGGCGATCAATCGCTCCCCGCGTACGGCATCCAGCCCTGCCGTCGGCTCATCAAGCAGGAGGATTGGCGCGTCTGAAGCAAGAGCAAGGGCAGTGAGCAGACGGCTGCGCTGTCCGCCCGAGAGACGTGCGGCATTTGCACCGAGCGGCTCGTCAAGCCCTGCGGGGAGCGCCCGCACAACATCGGCGAGCTGTGCCGTCTCAAGTGCCTGCCACATCCTCTGCTCGTCCATATGCGCATGCAGACGCAGAAAGTTGTCGCGCGTCGATGTGCTGAAGAGATAACTCCCCTGCAGCGAGGCACCGAATAGGGTGCGGGCTTCTTCAGGAGAAAGTTCCGTATGTGGAACGCCGCAATAGCGAATGTCGCCGCCATCGGGTTCCCAAAGGCGCAGCAGGAGGCTTGCAAGTGTAGTCTTGCCCGCGCCGCTCTCACCAATGAGTGCCGTATGCTCGCCGCGTCGAATCGTGAACGACAGCTTGTTCACAATGGGAACGGAGGCATGGTAGCCAAAGCTGAGACTATTTGCTGCGATCAGAGGGGCGTTCTCCCTGTATGCGGGAGCGGATGGCAGTGCGCCTGTTGCGGCACTTTCCGTTCTTGCCGGCAGGATCGTCTCTGCCGCGCGCACGGCTTCCACCGTGCCGAGGCTCGCGGCAGGCAGGGGACGGTACTCGCTGAGTACGGCTTCGAGGACGAGCACCCAGACGGCGTACTGCACGCCCGTCAGAGCACCGTCTGCAACGTGCGGCAGCAGGAGGATAATCATAGTGACCCAGACCGTGACCCGCAGGACATCGAGCAGGGTGAAGAGACGCTCGCGTTTCGTGCGTTTGTCATTCTGGCTGCGCTGAAAATCCTCCGCTGCCCGATCGAGCTGTCTCTGTGCCCGTGAGAGCGTACCTGCTGCCGCGAGCTCAGCACGTCCGTCGAGGCGGTCGAGTAAAATTTCCCGATAGGCGGTACTCTCTGTGCGCAGATCTGTTTCGCGCAGAAGGTGGGGGAGTGCAAGATGCAGGAGATAGAGAAATGTGATGAGGAGTGCACCCCACGGACTGAGCGGCAGGAGTGCCGCGCAGGTCACAGCAGTTAGCATCCCCGCAATCAGGGGCTGCGGAACGGTGCGCAGGTAGAAGTCGCGCAGGATATCGCAGCCTGTGAGGAGATCGTGCAGAAACGCGCCTTCGCGGACATTTCCCTCCCGCAAGGGGATTGCTGCAGCAGAGCGGCGATAGGTCGCCTGCTGCAAGTCCTCGTAACAGGCGAATGCAAGGCGATGGGAGAGCAGACGGTCGAGGTAGCGAAAGACAGCACGACCAATGCCGCATGCGCGCACCAATGTGATTGCGAGCGCGAGTGCAGACAGTGGCGGCTGCAGCGCCGCGCTTGCAATGATCCACGCAGCTGTACCGATGAGCGCGATGCCCGAGGCGGCCGCGAGAACACCCGCAAGGAGTGCGGGCAATGCCTTTGACGGTGCTGCGATTGCGAGCAGACGAACAAGTGCGGTCATGCGTGCTCACCTCCTAATGTGATGACATGATCTGCCCATGTGATAAGGGCGGGACGGTGCGATGTCAGAATCAGCGTGCGGTGATGGGCAAAGCGCGTCAGTGCATGAATGATTGCTGCTTCTGTCTCTTCGTCCAGTCCCGCTGTCACCTCGTCGAGGAGGACAATGGGGCGGTTCTGGAAAAACGCGCGTGCAAGCCCGAGACGGTGGCGCTGTCCGGCAGAAAGGGGATGTCCGCCCTGTCCAAGAGGTGTCCGAAGTCCCTCGGGCAGGGCGCACACGAAGTCTCCGAGTGCAGCCGCTTCGAGTGCATCGACAACGGATTCGTCCGAAGCGTTGCCGAGCCAAAGACTGACGTTCTCGGAAAGGCTTGCCGTAAAGATATGCGGCTCCTGCGGCACATATGTAATGAGATTTGTGCGTGTATTTTCCGAGAGATGCGTGAGGTCAAATACGTTCGCAGTCCCCGCTCCGTCCGCGAGCAGAATCTTCCCCTCAGTCGGCGCAATTTGCCCAGTGAGGAGGAGCAGCAGCGTGGATTTGCCGATGCCGCTCGCGCCCGCGAGTACGGTGGCTTTGCCCGCAGGGAAGGAGAGGGTCAGATCGGTGAGCACCTCTTCTGCAGTCAGTGGATAGCGGTAGGAAAGTTGTTCCGTACGTACGGCGGGCGGTGACAGGATCTGACTGCGCGGCCCGTCCATGGGGGAGGGGAGATTCAGATAGGGGGTGAGTGCCGTCTCTGCCGTCTTTGCATCCATCGCCGCGTGAAAAGCGATTCCGCCCTCGCGCAGAGGCTGATAGAAGAGCGGAGCGAGAATGAGCACGAAGAACGCCGTTTGAAACTCCATCATGCCGTCCAAGAGACGCAGACCGATGGAAACGGCAATCAGTGCAATCGAGAGAGTTGTAATCAGCTCGAGGGCGAACGCGGAGACGAAGGCAAGGCGCAGGACGGAGAGGGACGCCTCAGCAAAGGAATGGCTCATTTGCGCGAGATGTGCGCCCTCGGCATCCGTGCGGCGAAAGATCTTGAGTGTCATTGCCGCGCGCACGAGTTCGCCGAATCCGTCCGTGAGTGCCTGCATCTTGTCCCACTGCCGCTCGCTCGCGCGGCGCGTCGCCCTGCCGATGAGAAAGAGAAGGAACGGCGCAATCGGCAACGTTACGAGGAAGAGCAGGGCGGATAGGGGATCAGCAAACACCGTTACGATGAGAATCAGCGGGATCAGCACAGCACCCGAGATCATCGTCGGCACTACCGTGTGGAAGAAGGGATCGAGCGCATCCGTGCGTTCGAGTGTGAGCGTCAGTGCGCCCGCGGAGCTGCGCCCGGAGAGGAGCATTGCCTTGTGCAGAGCGGTGCGTGCGGAGAGCCGCAGCAGATGGGAGAGCTGCGACTCGATGCGATCTTTCGGCAGACGCAGGAACGCCATCGAGAGAACGCACAAAAACAGCATCAGAAGATCTGATGCTGTTTTTGCAAGTCCGCCGTGCTCCATGAATACCACATTCACAATAACGGCAGTCTCCCATGCCGCTGTGATGACGAGTCCTCCGTGGAGGAGTTCGATCGCCGTACGCATGAGAAGCGTATTCCGTTCAGTATGCAGTGCAGAGAGTAGAAAGGACTTCTTTTTTTTCATTGTGATTAGTATGCCTGATGTCCTGCATCATGCGGAGAGATTCGCTTGCGGAAGATATAGTATGTCCAGATCTGATAGCCGAGGACAATCGGAACGAGAACGACCGCTGCAATTGTCATGATGGAGAGCGTGTACTCTGTCGAGGACGCATTGTAGATCGTGAGACTCCATCCCGTGTTCAGACTCGAGACCATGAGACGCGGAAAGAGTCCCGCGAAGAAGCCGACCGTCGTGCCTGCAATAGCAAGCCCGCCGAGGATGAACGCAGGCTTATGTGCCTTCGCGTAGAGTGCGCCGATGGCGGCGACAAATGCCGCAGCGGAGAGGACAAGTGCGCCGGCTGCGAGCGGGCTGCTGTAAAGGTCGGTCTCCGTATATGTGAGCACCATGCAGAGTACGTAGAGAAGTGCTGCGGCAATGCCGAATTTCAGCCCATAGCTGCGTGCACGCTCAAGCAGATAGCGATCTGTGAGGCGCAGATTCAGGAATGTCGCTCCGTGGAATGCAAAGACCGCGAAGAACGTCACGCCGCCGACGACCGTGTACGGAGTCAGAAGATCGAGGAAGGTGCCCTGATAGACCATGTTGCCGCCGATGGGCAGACCTGCGATGAGGTTTGTGACAACCACGCCCCAGAGGAACGCGGGGAGGATGCTGCCGAATGCAATCGCATACGACCACATGCGCTGCCATTTCTCATCGGTGCGCTGATGGCGGAACTCGAACGCGACCGCACGCAGGATGAGCGCGACGAGCATGAGGAAGAGCGCGATGTAGAACGTGCTGAAGAGTGTGGCGTAGACGTGCGGGAACGCCGCGAACATCGCGCCGCCCGCTGTAATCATCCAGACCTCGTTGCCGTCCCAGACCGGACCGATGGAGCGAACGATCTGAGAGCGATCACTCTCCTTGTCCGAGAGGAGTGTGAGCAGTGTGCCGACACCGTAGTCGAATCCCTCGAGGAAGAAGAATCCTGTGAAGAGAACTACGATGAGCACAAACCAGAGAATATTGTAGTCCATGCTTACTTTCCTCCTTCGATGGCAGGTGTGATCTGCGTGCGGCGGATGAAGCGGAAGGCTATGTAGAGTGCCGTGATGATGAGCAGCAGATAGAGCACGGTGAAGCCGATCATTGTAAACATGATCTCTCCTGCGCTGAGGTTCGGCGACACACCGTCAATGGTTTTCTGCAGCCCCATGACAAGCCACGGCTGACGACCCATCTCCGCAACGATCCAGCCGCAGGAATTCGCAATAAAAGGAACGATGACAAGCCACGGGAGCGCATAGAGCAGCTTCTTTGCCGAGAACAACTTGTCCTTTTTTGCCAGGTAGAATACGACAAGCGAGACAAGTACCATGAAGAATCCGGCGCCGACCATCGCACGGAAGGAGTAGAAGAGCATCGTTACGTGCGGACGGTAGTCGCCCGGACCGAACTTCTCGACCGCTTCCTTCTGGAGGTCGTTGATGCCGCGCACCTCGCCCTTGATGTTGTCATGCACCATGATGGTGAACATATAGGGAATCGTGATCTCAAAGTCGTTATGCCCCTTCTCCATGTTCGGATAGGCGAGCACGGCGAACGGTGCGGGGTCCTCTGTCTCCCAGAGTGCCTCCATTGCCGCGAGCTTCATCGGGCTTGCCTGTGCAAGGTACTGCGTGTGCAGATGTCCGCTTGCGATGACGCCGACGACACCGACAATGGTGTAGATTGCACCCGCCTTGATCGCCTGTGTGAATGCGTAGCGTGACTCCTCATCGTGGAGCAGCTTCCATGCCGAGACCGCCATGATGACGAAGCCTGCCGTTGTGATGCCCGCGAAGAGCGTGTGCGACTGCTCACCGAGGATATAGTGGTTCGTGATGAGTTCAAAGAAGTTTGCCATCTCTGCGCGTCCGTTGGCGATCGTGTAGCCGACGGGGTGCTGCATGAAGGAGTTGGCAACGAGAATCCAGAATGCCGACAGGTTGCTGCCGATCGCGACGAGCCAGATACACGCGCAGTGTGCCTTTTCGGACAGCTTGTCCCAGCCGAACATCCAGATGCCGAGGAACGTCGACTCGAGGAAGAACGCCGTAAGTGCTTCGAGTGCGAGCGGTGCACCGAAGATATCACCCATGAAGCGAGAGTACTCCGACCAGTTCATGCCGAACTGGAATTCCTGCACCAGACCGGTAGCGACACCCATCGCAAAGTTGATGAGAAAGAGCGTGCCGAAGAAATGCAGCAGCTTTCGGCAGGTCTTCTTCCATTCCGGTCTCTTCGTCTTCACGTAGCACGTCTCGAGCAGGGCGACGAAGATCGCCATGCCGAGGGTGACGGGGACGAAGAGAAAGTGATAGATGGTGGTGATTGCAAACTGCCATCGTGACAGCAGCACTTCTTCCATTTCCAAACCCCTCCTAAAAATAAAACCTGTGATAATATCACCGCCCTTTGTCACACGGATTGCGACAAAAGCCCTTGATTCGGTGAATTATATCATAGGTTAAAATGAAATACAAGTTAGATGAATATTTTTACTTATATAGGAATAGATATTTGTTGCTTTCATTCCCGAAGCGCGTTCACAACAAGCAGAACAAGGAAGAAAATAAGGGCACCTCCCACAAATTGATAGGGGAGCGCTGCAATGCCGAGGAAACTGAATACTCCTGCTGCAGTGGGCGCGAAGAGGAGGAGAAAGAGAATGCCGAGCCAGAGGTTCTGCTTTGCACGTGCGCGTGCAGCGTTGCTCGTATCCCAGAGGTCGACGAGACTCGGAAGCCCCTCAGCGGCAAGCGTGATGTCGGGAGTGAAATTCGTAGAGCGTCCCTGATTGCGCAGCGCTTGTGCTTCGAAGTAGGCGGCATCCTCGGGCGACATCAGCGGCTCGGTTTCCTGCGGCACTTCTTCTGCGTCCGGTCCGCGCAGAAGCTCCTCGTGCAGCGGATCGTGCGGTGTCTCGTCCGACTCGACTGCGGGCTGCTTCTCGTAGGAGGATGGGCAGCCGATGCTGATGTCTGCTGCACGCATAGCGGCTTGATCTGCCATCGGGTCGCCGACCATCGCGACAACGGAGCCGTGTGATTGGAGCAGTCGGATCTCACGCGCCTTATCTGCGCTTGTGAGATCGGAGCGCACCTCGGCGATGCGGAGCTCCTTGCCCGTCGCGTTCGCGAGACGCTTTGTCTCGCCTGTGAGGAGGATGAGGGATAGCCCGCGCTCCTTGAGGGCCTGCAGTGCACGTCTGACCTCAGCACGTATATCGTCGCGGACGGCGATAATGCCGCGTGCGTACTTGCTCGAGCTGACAAAGAGCGGCGTCTGTCCGCTCGTGGCGAGCTGGTCGGCACGCGTGAGGAGCGCAGCACTGATCTCAATGTTTTCCTCCTGCAGCCATTCCTTCTTTCCAACACGTACGGGCGTACGCGCGATCAGTGCTTCGACTCCGAAGCTCTCCGTCTCATGTGCGGCAGAGTGACGCTGCAGATGCAGACCGCGCTGAACGGCGGTATCGTAGAGCGCGTGCGCATAGGGATGCGTCGCTTCGCGTTCGGCACTGGCGGCGAGTGCGAGCAGCGAGCCCTGCGTCATGCCTTCGGGCACAAGTGCGGAGATGAATACGCTGCCCTCTGTGAGCGTGCCGTTGCGGTTGAATGCAATCGTGTCAACGTGCAGCAGTTCGGTCAGTGCGCTCGTGCGGCTGCATGTTACCCCGCAGCCATGCAGACGGCGTTTGATGCGCAGCGCAATGAACCAGCGTGAGACGAAAAATGGCAGCGGTGACGCGGCGAGGAAGACACCGAGAAAGATTTCGGATGCCGTTTCGATTGAAACATCGCCCGCCGCATACCAATACCCAGCTGCGCCCGCTGCGAGAATGACGCTGGCAATGAAATGTGAAAATGTGGAGAAAAATTTCTTCACGGACGTTCATCTCCTGATACTTTTTACAGGGGCATTATAGCACAGGCGGGGGAATGTGACAAATCTATTCGTGCGTACTTGCCCTTTGCGATGGGAAGATGATAATATGGAAGAAAATGATTCGTGGTCTGGAGGAAACGGGATGAAAGCAGTTGTCGTGTATGAACCCGGCGGAGCGGAGCAGCTTGTCTATACGGATGTTCCTCGCCCTGTGCTCCGAGAAGGTTGGTCGCTCGTCCGCGTGCGTGCATTCGGAGTCAATCACTCGGAGATCTTCACGCGGCAGGGGCTTTCTCCGACCGTCACCTTTCCGCGCATTCTCGGCATCGAATGTGTGGGGACGGTCGAGGAAACGACGGATGCAGATCGTTTGCCTGTGGGGCAGCGTGTCGTCTCGCTCATGGGGGAGATGGGACGCGCCTTTGACGGCGGCTATGCAGAGTATGCGCTCTTGCCGAATGAGCAGATTTATCCCGTGGACAGTGAACTCCCGTGGGAAATCTTTGCGGCAATTCCGGAGACGTATTATACGGCGTTCGGCTCTCTGAAGAATTTGCGTGTATCCGATAGCAATGCCGTGCTTGTGCGCGGCGGAGCAAGTGGTGTCGGCATCGCATTTCTGCGTCTCCTGCGTGCACAGTTTCCTCAGATGCGTATCGTTGGGACGACACGGCGCGCGGAGATGGGAGAGCAGCTGCACGTGGCAGGATACAGCGATATTGTGACCGAAACAAACGGGACACTCGATACCGAGGAGCAATATGACCGTATCCTTGATCTGGTCGGACCTTCAGCCATCAAAGACAGCATGCAGCATCTCAGGTGCGGCGGTGTCCTGTGCAGTACGGGGCAGCTCGGCGGGAAGTGGTTCCTTGAGGAATTCGACCCCATCGTCGATCTTGCGGAGGACGCATACCTTACGTCCTTTTATTCGGGCAATGTGAGCGCGGAGCGTCTGCGTGAGATGTTTGACTACATCGAACAGTACGCTGTTCCCGTGCAGCCGGAGCGTGTATTCTCTCTCGCGGAGACGGCGGATGCGCATCGCTGGCTCGAGGGCCAGAACGGATTTGGCAAAGCGGTTGTACTTGTGCAGAAGTGAATCCCTCCCTCTGCGGGAGGGATTTTCTTGTATGAAGATACTTTCTGTGGTATAATACCATTATTGTGATACTGTAAATTACATTTTGGAGATAAGATATGGAGCTAATACAGGACGTTCTTTCGATTTTTGCGGAGCGCAGCGCATTCTTTGTGCAGCTGACGGTGGAACATCTCTGGATTTCGGGAGCGGCGATCGGCATTGCGATCGTGCTTGGCGGGGCAGCGGGTATCATGATCCACAAATACGAACGTGCGGCAGCGCCGACGCTCGGGACGGTCAATTTTCTCTATACGATCCCATCGATCTCGATGCTCGGCTTTTTGATTCCGTTCTTTGGCATCGGCAACCGTTCGGCAATCATCGCACTCACAATCTACGCCCTGCTGCCGATGGTGCGTGCAACGCATACGGGACTCTCGCAGATCCCGCCCGCACTTGTTGAGGCGGGGGGCAGCTTGGGTGGTACGGCGCTGCATATACTGACGCGCGTTCAGATTCCGCTCGCCATGCCCGTCATCATGTCCGGCATCCGCAATATGGCGACGATGACGATTGCGCTCACGGGCATTGCCTCCTTCATCGGTGCGGGCGGGCTCGGCGTTGCGATCTATCGCGGCATCACAACGAACAATCCAGCGCTCACGATTGCAGGCAGTCTGCTGATTGCAATCCTCGCGCTCGTGATGGACGGTGCTTTGGGGCAGGTGGAGGCGTGGCTGAAACGTCCTGCACACATCAGCGGAACACCGCGTGCGGCGTATGCAGGAGCGGCGGCTGCTCTGATTGTTGCTGTGAGTGGAGTCACCTATGGATTCTTCGGCAGGGCGGACATTGTCCATATCGCGACTAAGCCGATGACGGAGCAGCTCATTATGGGCGAAATGCTGAAACTCGTGATTGAGCACGATACGGGTCTTGAGGCGCGCATTACCGCCGGTGTCGGCGGCGGCACCTCGAACATCCACCCTGGGATGGAGAACGGCGTGTTCGACATCTACCCTGAGTATACGGGGACGGGGTGGAATATGGTATTGAAGGAAGAATCGAAGTACAACGAGGACTTGTTCCCGAGGCTGACCGAGGGATATGAGCAGCGATTTGCCATGAGTTGGGTCGGGATGTACGGATTCAACGATACCTTCGGCATCGCCGTTCGGCGGGAAATTGCTGAGAAGTACGATCTGCACACTTACTCTGATCTGCGCCGCGCTGCCCCGCAGCTGACGTTTGGTGCGGAGTATGATTTCTTCGAGCGTGCGGATGGATTTCCCGCGCTCTGCAAGGCATACGGACTTGATTTTGCACGTACGGTTGATCTCGATATCGGGCTGAAATATCAGGCGCTTGCGAACAAGCAAATTGATGTGATGATTGTGTTCACGACGGATGGGCAGCTTGCGGCGGCAGATGCACGCGTCTTGACGGACGATCAGGGATTCTTTCCGTCCTATCGCTGCGGCAACGTCGTGCGCGCGGAAGTCTTGGATCGGCATCCAGAGCTTGATGCTGCGCTCGAAAAGCTGACGGATAAGATCACAGATGAGGAGATGGCGGCAATGAACTACGCCGTCGAGAGTGAGGGCAAAGAGCCACGCGCCGTTGCGGAAGAGTTTCTGCACGGGAAAGGAATTGTTTGAGCGTGAATGTGCGCCCCCATCACTGCAGGCGGTGGTGGGGGCACTTTATGCTATTCCTTGAAAATCTCTCTGCATAATGTTAGAATACAGAAGAGTAAAAATATTGCGCAGGAGGAAGCGATATGAGCATAAACACGACAAAGGCGGAGCAGGACAAGGTGCTCCGTCTGATGGCAGAGAAGTACCCGACGAAGGAGATCGTCTACGAGAAGATCGTCTATCTGAAATCGCAGCTCATGCTGCCGAAGGGCACGGAGCACTTCATGAGCGATCTGCACGGTGCGTATGATTCGTTCTTTCACATCCTCAACAACTGCTCGGGTGTCATCAAGGAAAAGGTGGACTACTGCTTCGGCGAGCGCATGACGGAGGAGGAGAAGGCGGAGTTCTGCACGCTGATCTACTATCCGCGCGAGAAGGTGGAGCAGCTCACGGCGGAGGGCAAGGCGGACGCAATCTGGTATCAGCAGAACATTGCAAATCTGCTCGAACTGACCAAACTCATGAGCTGGAAATTCCCTGCAAGCAAGATGCGCAGCTACATTCCAAAACGCTACGAATCCGTCATCGTGGAGCTGTTGAGTACGCGCCCCGAACTGGATGAGGCGCAGCTCTACTACTATAAACAACTGATCGAGACCATCGTGGAGATCGGCGGCGGTACGGACTTTATCGATGCGTTCAGCGTACTCGTCAAGCGGCTCGCGGTCGAGCGCATCCATATCGTCGGCGACTTCTTCGATCGCGGCGATCGTCCCGACGGCATCATTGACCTCCTCATGCAGCATCCGTCCGTTGACATCCAGTGGGGCAACCACGACGTGCTCTGGATGGGCGCAGCACTTGGCAGCGAGGTCTGCATTGCAGCGGTCATCCGCAACTCGCTGCGCTATCGCAATACGGATGTCTTGGAGCGCGGCTACGGCATCAGTCTGCGGCCGCTCTCGACGTTCGCCTCGCGCATCTATCCGGATGCGAACCCAATCAAGGCGGCAGAGCGGGCGATCTCGATGATGATGTTCAAGCTCGAGGGGGCACTCATCAAGCGCAATCCGGACTTCCACATGGAGGATCGTCTGCTCCTCGATAAGATCAACTTCAGCCTATCCTGTGTCACCCTCAACAACGGTCGGCGCGTGGAACTCGATAGTGCCTACTTCCCGACGATTGACGACGGCGCAGATTGCTACGAACTGACGGAGGAGGAGCGGCACATCATCGACGATCTGCGCTCCTATTTCCTTGAGAGCAAGGCACTCCAACGCCATGTGGACTATCTCTACGAGCGCGGCAGTATGTATATGTGCTGCAACGGCAATCTGCTTTTTCACGGCTGCGTTCCCATGAACGAGGACGGCAGTTTCCGTACCATTATCTACAAGGGCGAGGAATACACGGGACGTGCATGGATGGACTTCTGTGAGGAAAAGGCACGTGCGGCTTGGAACGAACACACGCAGGAAGGGTTGGACTTTATGTACTTCCTCTGGTGCGGGCTGCTCGCGCCGACCTCGGGACGCTCGTTCACAACGTTTGAGCGTTCCTTTATCTCCGACGAGTCGACGTGGAAAGAGCCGTCCGACCCGTATTTCCGTCTCATCAAGGAAGAGGAAATCTGCGAGAAAATCCTTGCGGAGTTCGGGCTTGACCCAAAACACGGGCACATCATCAACGGGCACGTTCCTGTCAAGGTAAAGAAGGGGGAGAGTCCGTTGCGTGCGAATGGTCGCGCGATCATCATCGACGGCGGTTTTGCGACACCATATCACTCCAAGACGGGCATCTCGGGCTACACGCTCATCTACAACTCGCGCGGGCTGCGTCTCCTCCAGCATCAGACGGTGGCGAATGTACGTGAGGCACTGCGCGAGAACCGCGACATCGAGTCCGTTTCGCAGACCGTCGAGTTGCAGGCGCGCAGCTCCCTCGTGCGCGATACCGACCGCGGCGCGGTAATCGCGGACGAGATCGCTGACCTGCACGCACTCCTGCGCGCGTATCAAACGGGGCATATCAAGCCGCAGTAAATTGTGTGGAAAAACTGCTTCATCTTGCGATTGTGTGCGGAATACGCTAAAATACATCATAGGGGGGAATTCGATGACATTCAATATGAAGGAAGCACGCCGCGAGAGGTACAAGGAAATCATTCAGAGTTTTACCTTGCTCGATGATGTCTTTATGACGGCGGTGTTTCAGGACAGTCTCCCCTGTGTGGATCTGGTCTTGCAGATCATCTTAGATCGCCCGAATCTTCGTGCAACGAGCGTTGTCACGCAGGATACACTGAAGAATCTGCATGGGCATGATGTCCGGCTCGATATTCACGCATTTGCGGACGGGCAGGAGTTCAACATCGAGATTCAACGTGCGAGAAAGGGAGCGGCACCGCGCAGAGCGCGCTATCATAGCAGCATTATGGACGCGAATGCATTGCCCGAGGGGGCTGATTACGAGAAGCTGCCGGAGAGTTATGTTATCTTCATCACAGAGACCGATGTACTCGGGAAAGGGAAGCCACTCTACGTGATTGAGCGGACGATAAAGGGCGATGGAGATTTCTTTGATGACGGCACGCATATCGTCTATGTGAACAGTTCAATTGTGGATACGGAAACACCGCTCGGCAAGCTGATGCACGATTTTCGATGCGTGCAGCCCGATAAGATGTACTATGGCGTTCTCGCGGAGCGAGCGGGAGCATTTAAGAAGACCGAGGAAGGAGTAATGGCTATGAGCTCGAAGTGGGAACAGTTCGTTCAGGAAATTCGTGAAGAGGCGATGGAACGTGGCATGGAGCGTGGCATGGAGCGTGGCATGGAGCGCGGCGCAGAGAACGCATATCTTTCTTCGATCCGAGCGATAATGGAAAAATTGTCGGTTACGGCAGAGAAGGCAATGGATGTGCTTGCAATTCCTCAATCCGAGTGGGGACGGTATAAAGCAATGCTTTGAGACAAGATGGTGTTAGGCAAGAAATCGCCGATAAAACAGACCCTCAGCATAGTGCAGATTTTTCTGTCCGATTGAGGTGGCAACCGGACGCATAGCAAAAGCTATGTGGAGGATTTGCCGGATCTGAGACAGGGGCGTTTCATAAAACTTGAAGACCTGCGTCATGAAAGCTATGTGATTCATCGCTTAGAGAACGTCCTGACGATTGTCATGTGTGCCGTTTTCCCATATTTTACGCCAGAAGCCGGTGTTTTTTGCACAAAATTTGAGGCTGCTGCACGTTTGTTTCGTGCAACAGCCCCCTTCTCAATGCGTCAGTATTCCGCCTTCCAGACCATTTCCTCGACAGCGGCCTTTA
>ERZ772926.1132-NODE-1132-length-13269-cov-9.787574_pt1 | contig 13269 bp, 10 predicted proteins | sample MGYA00511136_ERZ772926 | MGnify/ENA primary metagenome ERZ772926 (study PRJEB29015, sample SAMEA2737917) | human oral metagenome | biome: human oral; feature: human-associated habitat; material: dental | place: China | collected 2153 ... | reverse complement strand
AATACCACCAAAAATAAGTGTATCAAGTTTCATGGGATATCTCAAGGGAAAGAGCGCTCTAATGATGTTTGAGGGACATGCAAATTTGAAGTATAAATTTGTGAATCGACATTTTTGGGCAGAAGGATACTATGTAAGTACAGTAGGCTTGAATGAAACAACAATAAATATATTCAGGAACAAGGAAAACAATATATCACGAAAGATAAGTTAAGTGTGAAAGAGTACGAAGATTCGTTTAAATAAAAAGAAACCACTTCAGTGGTAGCCAAAGAGGAAAAGGCATTGAGGTTTGAACAAAGTGAAAACCCGCGTTTTTAGGCGTGGCTCAGTATTAGGGGCTTATAGCCTCTGTTCGAACCACCTGTTTTACGGGTGGCACCGATTATTGAAACATAGATAAATAGTCAAAACCATTTGAGATAATGATTATACAAGTGTAAATATAAATGTTTAAATCAAAGAGTCAGTCTAATAAACACTTGGAATTTAAAACAATAAGTTGTAAGAGAGTTCACTCAAAGATAAGCATTTAATTATTGTATTTTTTTGATATTATATAAAGGCAATTTATTAAGAGTAATTGTAGTAGGCGATAATGCTAATTATAGGAGTATTTATAGGTCTATGGGTACAGTGCTAGTTGCTGTATTTATGGCTTTTTTTACAGCAAAAAGAGAAGATTATCGCAGGCTTTATTAGCGGGAATAGCAACGAAGCCATAGTTCATCTACATTGTAAGAATATTAGGATTAAAGCGGAGGAGATTTTTGTTTACAATCCTATGACAAGAGCCTATCTTGAAAAGGTTATTGTATTTAAGTCAGAAAGGTACACTATTACTGGTATATATCAAACTACAGATAATAAACTAAACAAAACTATTAATCTTAAGTCAGTTAATGTTGAACTTGAAATTTATTTTGAGGGAGGTTGTACATATTCAGCATCGATGTACATGCATTCTCCTGAAGAGGGGAAAAGTACTATAACGTTTATACAGATGAGGCTATTGTAAGTGTTCATTTAAGCATTGTTGAAGGAAGAGGCTTCATAAAGACATATATTATATGCTACAAAGAATAGAATATCATTGAGCATATCACGTTGGATACTTGCGTATGATTATCTAAAAATAAATTATTACGGAAATTTGTTCGAGTGAAGATTGATATTCAAGAAATTTTTTCTTATATATAAAAAATGCTAAATCAGATATTATATATACAGATTAGTAGTTTATCCTATGAGCTTTATATAATAGGGGGATAGTGGCGTTTTGAACGATATTAATTAGTAAAAAATCCGTTAAAAAAGAAAGAGGTATATAATGGCTGATAAAAATGAAAATTATGTTTATTATCAAGAAACACGCTATCTTGCAAAAGTTGAAAATGTTTTAAATAATTTTATCATTAAGAATGATAAGAAAATTCATGACAATTTCGATGAGATGCGAAACTTAGATAATTCATATGAAGATTTCCTTTCTAGACAATGGTATCTTGATCGCATTGATAGATATAAAGAAGAGAACGAAGAATATTATACAATGCAAAATCAGCCATTTTTTGCGCATTTGGAATTCGTGGATGCAGATAAAAAACATGAAACCGTTTATGTTGGTAAGAAATCTATATATGAAAATAGTAATCCTTTAGTAATTGACTGGAGAGCAAAAGCCGCACAAGCTTTCTATCAGAAGACAAGCAAATCTTTTACTTTTGATAATAAGGAATATATACTGCGCTTGAGACGAGCAATACTAATCAATAATGCTAAAATAGAGGATATCGAAACGGAATATGATATAACTGAAAATGATTCGTTTGATGCTGATGATATTATTGATCCATTTTTGCTTAAAGTTATTAGAGAAAAAAGACAAATACATAAATTAACAGACATTATTGTTACTATCCAAAGCAATCAAATGGATATTATACATAAACCACTTAATGCAGAATTTATAGTTCAGGGATGTGCAGGCTCTGGGAAAACCATGATTTTGCTCCATCGTCTTTCGTATTTAAAGTTTCATAACCCTGATATTCCGTTAAAAAAAATCAAAGTGCTGACACCAAATAATTATTTTGATCTCTTTATAAGAGAATTGAGTTCAAATCTTGAACTTAATCAGATTCAACGACTTTCAGTAGAAAATTACTACATAGATATACTGGTGTCTAAATATAAAGTTCTTAATAAGGTTAAAAATGTTGTACCAGATGATTGTTTAAGTACGGATATGTTACAAGAGCTTTACTCATATAGGTTTATAAATGAGTGCATCAACAGAAGTAAAAGGTATTTTGCTAATATTAAGGATAACTTTAGGTACAATCATTTTGAGTCATTAAATTATGATAATTCTAGTTTACAGAAAATATATAGTGAAAATAGACCATCAAAATTTTTTAATAGAATATCATATTATTATGAAAGTGTGAAAAAAGAATATGCTGAAAAAGAACAAGAATGTAAAAATGCAAAGGATAAAATCGATTTATGTAACAAAAAAATAGAAAAGCTTATTGAGGGAAAACTAATCTTAGAAGAACAACTATATTCTATTGCAGAAGAAAAAGAAAATGTAAAGCTACAAATAGCAAAAGAAGATGAATCTATAGCACATTCTTTTATTGAAAAAATCAATAGTTACCGACGAAAGAAGAGATTAGAGGCAGATTTAAAGAAAATTGAAAAATTAGAAACCAATGTAGAAACTGATTGTAAAAATAAAGATGTAGAGATTGAGCAGTATAAAAATAATATTAAGGGCTTGCTACCGGCTATTGAGTCACGACCATCAGAACAGATGTACAATGCTTTAAATAGGTTAGGTGAATTTTCTTCGTTTAATTTTGAAAAATACAATTCAGAAACAATAAATAAATATGAAAAAGAAGTACTATTAAAGTTCGAATTTAATAATAGTAAAAAAATAATGTATAGATATCGACTGTTTTTATTGATTTTATCTGCATACTGTTACTATGGTGCTGTTATAGAAGCAGATAGATGGTTAAATATTGATGAAGCACAAGATTTGAGTTTATCAGAATATTATGTGATAAAGTTAGTGATGGGTGACAAATGTAGATTTAATTTATACGGAGATTTAAATCAATTAATTTGCCAATATAAGGGTATAAAAGATTGGAATATGCTCAATGAAATTATGGATATTAATTTATCCACACTTAATGAAAATTTTAGAAATAGTCTTCAAATCGCCGAATATTGCAATGATGCTTTGAACTTAAACATTGTACCTATTGGGGTGGAAGGAGAGAGTGTTTCTATTGTAGATATTAACTATGCTCTGAGTAATATATTATCATTGAAAAAAAGGAGTAAGAATTCTAGGAGTGGTATTATTTGTAAAAACCCTGAAATGATAGGCGCCAAGTTTAATAATGAGGAAGATAAAAGCTACGTTTCAATTGGTGAGGTCGATTTTAGTAAAATATCTATAGTTTCTGTCGATCAGGTTAAGGGTTTAGAATTTGATGTAGTGGTTGTTATAGAAGAAGCTATGGAGAGAAATGAAAAATATATATCATACACAAGGGCTTTAGATTGTCTATATATTGTAAAAAATAGTCAATAAGCAATATGTATAAAAAATAATGCAATCTAAACACTGCATAGGAGATTGCCAATTAATAAGCAAGCAACAGAACTTAGGAATGCTTGTGACAATGAAGGCTGGTTCTCTGGGGTATCCATGTTCGAAGACCAGGTTAATTATTACAATAAGCAGATTTGGTTTATAAGAGCACTCCTAGGTTAAAAATCTTATAAGAGAAATTCCGCCATTCAATTGATGTTTCTAAATGCCGCGATAATTCGTGGCATTTTTTCATGATTTAAGACCCGAAGAGAAAGAGGTGAACCAAAAAAAGTATTTAAGTCAAAATCTTAGCCCAGTTAAAACTATGAATTAAAACCAATAATTACGTTAAGGTATTCAAAAAAAGTTTTAATATTGTATTTTTTTGATAATATATAAAAGTAATATATTAAGAGTAATGCTAGGAGGCGACGATGTTAATTATTGGAGTATTTATAGGTCTATGGGTGGTGTTATTTGCTGCATTTATTGCTTTTTACAGCAAGAAAAAGAAGAATAATGCAAGTTTTGTAAGCGAGAATAGCAATAAGGCTATAGTTCATCTGCACTGCAAGAAGATTAAAATCAATGGACAGGATATTTCCACTTACAATCCTATAACAGGAGACTATCTTGAAAAAGTTGTTGCACTTGAGCCAGGAAGGTACACAATCTCCGGTATATATCAGACTACAGATAATAGATTAAACAAAACTATAAATGTTAAGTCAGATGATGTTGAGTTTGAACTTGATTTAGAGGGAGGCTGCACTTATTCAGCAGCTATGTATATGTATTCTCCTGAAGAGAGGGAGCAGTACTATAACGGCGATACAGATGAAGCTGTTGCAAGTGTTCCTCTAAGCATTGTTGAAGGAAGCGACTTCATAAAGGCATATGTTATCTGCTACAAAGAAAAATAATAAACAAAAGGGAGCTATCACTGTGATCAAGTGCTTAGCTCCTTTTTGTTTTTATGATTACAATCGTTATTAGGGCGATAATGCATTTTGTATTTTGGCATTGTAAAAATTTAGATATGGAAAGCTAGCTTTTGACGGCACTACCAGGAAGCTTCGGAGTGACATAAACCGTAGAATTATGCGTGAAAATCACCATTCCGGGCTTTGCGCCACTTGGCTTCTTTACATACTTTACTAACGTGTAGTCGACAGGTACGTTGTCGCTGTCCTTACCCTTGCTGTGGTAGGCGGCTATGGAAGCAGCCTCGTATATGGTCTCTGCTGCAATATCCTGAGGTGACTCACTTGACTCAGTTACAAGAATCACGTGCGAACCAGGGATATCTTTTGTATGAAACCATATATCGGTACGACTAGCGGTTTTTGTGGTCAGCTGATCGTTTTCCTTGTTGTTTCTACCGACGAATACATGGTGTCCATCAGACAGTCTATATTCGAGTGGTGCCTGCTTTTGTTTATTTCGTTTATGGCCCGGCTTACTTCGGTACCTGATGTAACCAGTCTCCACTAATTCTTCTTTAATCTGATCAAGCTCGCCTTCAGTGCTCGCTGCTTCAAGGCTCTGCATTACGCTATCAAGATATGTTATGTCAGCCTCAACCTCTTCAAGCTGAACCGCCTTCTCCTTGATTGCTGTTCTAGCCTTCGAATACTTCTTAAAGTATTGCTGTGCATTCTTAGCTCCAGAAAGTTTCTCTGAAAGCGGAATAGTTATATTGGAACCATCGTAGTAATTTACAACCTCTACAGAGCGAGCGCCAGACTGAATCAGGTGAATGTTAGCTGTCAAAAGTTCACCGTACAGGCGATACTTATCCGAATTCTCGGCCTTCAGCAGGTCCTCGGATAGTCTTTTTTTCTTGAGTAATGCCTTGCCCCGCGCCGATTTCACAATCTTGTGTAAAGGTACCGATTTCTGTTTGATTATATTAGTGCTTGCGCGGTGTTGATAGTAGAACTCAATGCAGCTACTTAGACTGTCAAATGTCTCTTGTCTAAGTCCGCGGTATTCCGACAAATCCGTTATGTGAAATTCACGAGGCGTATCATCATCGTCAAAATAGATGGTAGGTGTAAATGAACCAGTCTCTGCAGATTCAACAATCTCAGCTAGACGAGCTGCAGGCTCTTTAGAAGAAAGGAGCTCTCTAGCGATGGCTGGAGAAATTCCTGATATGCGGTTCATAATTAGCTTTTCGCTAAGAACCACACCTTCGCTGTTAACAAAGTCTTCTGTTGATGCTGATTTAAATGGCGTCTTGTCTTGCTTAGGCGGATACACGTAGATAACGCCTGGAAGCAGCTGCCTATATCTATTTACATCTATGGAAATCCTCTTGATAGCATCTATGATTTTGCCGGATTCGATATCGATGAGAATTATGTTGCTGTGCTTGCCCATAATCTCGACTATGAGCCTCTTGGATGTGGTGAAACCGAGCTCTGTCTGAGCCTCGATATCTATCTCTATGATTCGTTCAGAATCTTGTTGCCTAATCGCTGTTATGCGCCCACCTTGAATGTGCTTTCGCATTAGCATGCAAAAGTTAGGAGGCTGCATCGGGTTGCTATACTTATCCTCGGTGAGGCATATGCGCGCCGACTGGCTGCCGCAAGATGCGAGGAGCTTTACATTGCCTTCTCTTGTATGAATCTGTATTAATAAATCTTCGCCGGTTGGCTGGTAGATTTTCTCAATCTTACCGAGCGTGATGGTGCTCGATAGCTCGGTGGCTATCGCAGATGTGATGATGCCGTCAAATGCCAATTCGTATTCCTTTCTGGCATCAGAATAATCCGCCCTGATGCCGACACGATGCTAAATAGCATATCACGGAGGTTCGCATTTTTCAAGCTACGTAGACTTTGAGTGCAGAGGAGTTGATGCTGTATTCACATGCAAGATAACACAGTGGTTAAAGATTTTCTAACATAATCTCTGATCTTGTAATATGAGCAACTGAATTGCTATTGTTTACTTTAAAGTGCGTAAAGGATATAATAAATTGGTCAAACACAAGGAGGTGGACACATGGTAAGAAGCATGACAGGCTACGGTAGAGGCATATATAGTGATAACCAGAGAAGTATAACTGTAGAGGTTAAAGCTGTAAATCACAGATACTGCGATATAACCGTAAAGATGCCTAGAAAATACTCTTTTGCAGAAGAGAAAATAAAAGCGGCAGCAAAGGAAGTCATGAGGCGTGGGAAAATTGAAATCGGTGTGTCCATAGATAATTTTGGCAAGAGTGAAACAGATGTAAAACTCAATCTAGAAGTGGCAAAACGCTATTACGATGCGCTCACTGAACTGAGTCAGAGCTTTGAACTTTCTGGTGATGGACAGGTGCCACTAAGCCTTCTCGCTGGGATGACAGACGTGCTGACCACCGTACCTGCTGCAGATGATGAAGAGGAATTTACAAGAGAATTGATGGCGGCTCTCAAGGAAGCTCTCGAAGGCATTAGCGTGATGAGAACGGTTGAGGGAGAAAAATTGGCTCTAGATATACTCAAAAGAGCTGATATCATTGAAAATACCAAGAATCTTATAGCAGAGCGAGCGCCTAAGATTGAAAGGGAATACAAGGAGAAGCTAAAAGCGAGAATTACCGAGCTTCTAGATGGAAGTGTAGAGGTTCCAGAGGACAGACTTGCGCTCGAGGCGGCTATTTTCGCTGATAAGGCGAATATAACAGAAGAAATCGTGAGGCTCGGCAGTCACATAGACCAGCTCAGGACTTTCATAAATGGCGATGAAGAAACTGTGGGCAAGAAGATTGACTTCCTTGTTCAGGAGATGAACAGAGAGGCTAATACGATAGGGTCCAAGTCAAATGATATGGATATCACATCATGGATGCTAGAGCTCAAAGCTGAGATAGAGAAAATCCGCGAGCAGGTTCAGAATATCGAATAAAGGGAACAGCTTCGGAAAAGATACTGTGGTATCTAGAGTGAGAAGTGTTTTTGTGGTATAATATTACCCAAATATTCAGTACAGGAGACAATGATGGGAAAGTCGAGTCACAATGACGGCAGACTCTTTGTTATATCGGGACCGTCGGGTGCAGGCAAGGGCACTATTTGTAAGAAATTGCTTGAGTCAGTGGATATTTCGATTTCAACTTCGATGACGACTAGGGCGCCAAGGCCAGGTGAAATAGACGGTAAAGACTATTACTTCGTTACAGTAGATGAGTTCGAAGAGAAAATTGCTAATGGCGGGATGCTCGAGTATGCGAGGGTGTTTGATAATATTTATGGAACGCCTAAGGACATGGTCATTAAACAGCTCGAAAGAGGCAGAGACGTCATACTAGAGATTGATGTTCAAGGTGGACTGCAGATAAAGAAGAAGATGCCGGAGCAAGCTGTGCTTGTGTTCGTTTTACCACCAGACCTCACAACGCTTCGCCAGCGGATTATAGATCGAGGCACCGAAAATGAAGAAGTAATCGATAAGAGATTTAACGAGGCAATTAATGAGATAAAATTGATTGGTGAGTATGACTACTATGTGGTCAACGATGAGCTTGACGATGCAGTGTATGATCTCAAGGCCATAATTATGGCAGAGAGAAGACGTGTACCGAACAAGATAATGCCAATCGTTAGAGAATACGAGAAGGAAATCTAGGAGGAAATTCATCATGATGCTATATCCAGCAATTAACGAGCTCAACAAGCTAACAGACAGCAGATACACACTGGTTGTGCTGACAGCAAAGAGAGCTAGAGATATCATTGACGGCAAGCCGGTTCTTACAGATGTTGAAGCAGAGAGACCTGTGAGCCTTGCGACTAACGAGATTGCAGAAGGGCTCATCACTTACAAGAGAAGCGATGAACACGATGAAGAGGCACCAGCATTTGAAAACTTTGAACTAGACATTAACTGTGAGGCTGCTGTGGCTTCCGAGGCAGCGCAGGTAGAGACAAGCGATGAGGTTCAGAGTGACGCTGAAGCAGAGGAACCAGCTGTGGATGAGACAGGTTTGGATGCGTAAGCTTTTGGATGTAATATGGTAACTGAAATGGAAGTCGCTTAGATTTCCATTTTTTATATATAGAATGTATCAGGCGGTACGATGGAGAATTACATTACAAATATTCCATTTAAATTGGCAAGCAGGGAGAATCACCCTGAGAATACCATAATAAGAGTCGGGGACGTCACTATCGGAGAGGGGTTGACGCTTATCGCGGGACCTTGTGCAGTAGAGTCAGAGACTGCGCTTTTTGAGCTTGCACAGAAAGTCAAAGCATCTGGGGCGAGCATTCTTCGAGGAGGCGCATTTAAGCCTAGAACTTCACCATATGATTTTCAGGGTATTGGCAAAGAGGGCATAGAGATTCTAGTCAAGGTAAAGGAACTCACTGGTATGCCTGTTGTTAGCGAGATTGTGGATGCCACGGATATAGAACTGTTCAGAGACATAGATATCCTGCAGATTGGATCGCGTAATATGCAGAATTTTAGTCTGCTTAAAGCAGTTGGACGCACAGATAAGGCAGTTCTTTTGAAGCGCGGATATGCCTCGACCTATGAGGATTTTCTGCTCGCGGCGGAATATATACTTGCAGAGGGCAACAGCAAGGTTATCCTCTGCGAGCGTGGAATAAGAAGCTTTGAGAACTACACGAGAAATACACTTGATATAAACGCTATTCCGGCACTTCATGAACTGACGCATCTCCCCGTGATTGCAGACCCGAGCCACTCGACCGGGAGATCATCGCTTGTTAGGCCGGCCTCTCTAGCAGCTGTAGCAGCAGGTGCTGATGGACTGATCATAGAGGTTCATCAGGAGCCACAGAATGCGTTATCAGATGGTGCACAGGCAGTTACACCAGAGCAGTTTGATGAGATAGCAAGCACCGCAAAGAATATCAGAGAGATTGCTTATGAGAAATAGTGTAGAAGCAGACCTTATGAAGCTACTTGCCGCGCTCGGTGAGAAGCAGGCGAGTGGTCAAGGCGTATTCATAGAAGAGAAGAAATATGGGCTGATTGGAGGCAGTGTAAGCCACAGCTTGTCAAAGAAGCTACATGGATTAATAGGTGGCTACGAATATAAACTAATTGAACTGAGAGATAGTTCAAGGCTAGGAGAAGTCCTACATATGGCGGGCTTTTACGGCTTCAATATAACTAATCCGTATAAGGAAATCGTGATTGAACATCTTGATGAGCTATCTGAAGAGGCCTTGGATATACAGGCTGTAAATACAGTAAAGGTGATGCCAGATGGAAAACTCAAGGGATTTAATACTGATTATCTTGGCCTGATGAAGCTGTTTAAAACAGAGGCTGTAACAGGGAAAAAGGTTGCGATACTGGGAACTGGTGGAGCATCTTTATCTGCTGTATATGCTATGAAAAAGTTAGGCGCTGATGAAATTATAAGAGTTTCTAGAAACCGAGATAAAGCAGATAGTTTAGTACAGGTAGAGGAGATTTATAACTCGCAAAAGCTAAGTGAAATATATAATTACGAAGATAGCGATTGGCGAGATGCTGAGATTATAATCAATGCTACACCGGTTGGTATGTTCCCAGATAATGGCAAGTCTCCGCTAGATGCTTATGATATAAACTGGGAATGCCTAAAGCAAACTGAGATGGCAGTTGATCTCATATACAATCCTCATAGAACGAAGTTTATGCAGGATGCAGAATTAGCAGGGGTAAAAACTATTGGTGGGCTCGGAATGCTCATATGGCAGGGCATATATGCAAGAGACATCTGGGAAGGCAGAGATATGGAGCCGGATTATTCGCTCGCAGCATCTGTCATGGAGAGGATTCTTAGAGAACAGCTTAATCTGGTGACGGTTGGAATGCCCGGTAGTGGCAAATCATCTATATCAAGACAAGTAGCGCTTGCTATGAAACGCAAATTTATTGATATAGATAGAGCGGTTGCGCATGAGGAAGGGTGTGCGATAAATCAGATAATTGAGAAATCTGGAGTCGAAGCATTTAGAACTCTAGAGAGCAAGAAGCTTCGAGAAGTGTGCGCTAGAAATCACCAGGTGATTGCAACTGGTGGCGGCTCTATCTTAAAGGAAACTAATCGAGAAATAATTCGCGAGAACAGTCTCGTTATATACATTGATAGACCGACAAAACTTCTTGCTACTAAGAACAGGCCACTAAGCCAAGGGAAAGGTGTCTACAACCTGTACAGGGAAAGGGCGAATTTGTACCATGGGATTGCGGATATAAAGGTTAACAACAAGTATAGGTTTGGACGCGAAAAGCGCATGGCAGATGAACATGTAACCTTTAACAAAAAGCGAGAAGCGGATTCGAAGCAATCACAGTACATGCGAGATATAAGAAGGTTTGCTAGAAGTGTAGCTAAAAGATATAAGCTGCATATAAGGCATATCGTTGAAAGAGATATCTATGGAATTGGCAGGTAACAGGCAATTCGGTAATTAAGGGTTATATGACAAAATTATTGGCACTAGCGAACAACACTTTTTGTCATATAATCCTCTAAAAAACGACCCTCAGCTCATGCTGAAGGCCGTTTTATATTATTTATTTAATTTACCGAAACGGATGTCTAAAATTCATTTAATATATATAGCTTAGAATAGCTTTAATCCGAAGAATGTATTAAGCTGACCTATAAGTATGAAGAATGTGAATACAGGTGCAACCCACTTGAGGCAGAATCTGTAGAACTTCTCAGACTTAAACTCAGATCCAATATGTACTTCTTCAGGAAGCATATCTGGGTGAATCCAACCAAATATGATAGTAGTTATGAATGCACCTATTGGCATCAGCACACCCTCTGCAAGGAGGTCGAAACCATCTAACCAGCTGAATTTCCCGAACATAGGTGGAAGATACTTTCCTAGGCCATCGTATGCTACGAGCAATCCCATGCAGAGGCAAACCAGTCCGAAGCCCCAAGCGAGCTTCTTACGCTGATTTCCATAGCCCTTCTTGAGACCGTAGTCGATGAACGAACCGATGATCGCTTCGAGTACTGACATAGACGATGTGATAGCTGCGATTACTACGAGTCCATAGAACAGAACACCGAATATAGGACCAAGCTTACCCATGCCATTAAATACTGTCTGCAGAGTCATATACAGAAGACCTGCACCACCCTGAGGACTCTGTCCGCTTGCGAATACTGCAGGCATGATAGCGAGACCAGCCATAAGTGCGATCACTGTGTCAGCAAAAGGTATAACCAAGCTGCTCTTCTCTATGTTCTGATCCTTCTTCATGTATGATCCGTATGTTACAAGGATACCCATACCTAGTGATAGTGAGAAGAATACCTGACCGCCTGCTGCGGCAAGAACTGTTATCCAGCCTGTACCCTTAAACACTTCGAAGTTAGGCTTAAACAGGAATGAGAGACCTGCAGAAGCACCAGGAAGTGTTACACTTCTGATGATGATAACAAGTAGCATTACGAAAAGTGCGGGCATAGCTACTTTGTTGAACTTTTCAATTCCTTCAGATAGACCACGTGCAACAACTATTATTGTTAAAACAAGGAAAATAGCTGTATAAATTGCTGACTGGGTCTGGTCTGCTGATAGTCTTGCAAAGTACTCAGGACCAGATACACCGTTTACACCCCAGCTTGCGCCGAATAAATCTCCGAGATTCGCTATGGTGTACTTTAGACAATATCCACCTAGATATGAATAAAATCCGAGTATGAAGAATGGAGCGAGTGCACCAAACCATCCTACGATCGTGTACTTCTTGCTCACCTCTCTATAAGCGAGGATGATGGAGCTGTGTGTCTTTCTTCCGAGAGAAAGCTCAGTCATAATGAGTACATATCCTGCGAATACCGCTAGCAATAAATAAAGTATCAAGAAGGCGAAGCCTCCGTTCATTCCCAGCTTATACGGGAATCCCCACATGTTTCCTAGTCCTACGGCAGAACCGATCGCGGCTAGCATAAAGCCCATCGAGCTACCCCAAGACTCTCTTTTTACTTCCTTTTTAGGCATTTTTGTTCCTCCAATTAAATTTCTCTTTTTCGAATGTTGGTATTATACAAGAAAATTTGATACGTTGTCAACATAAACAAAAAAGAAACTCAAATTATTGATAAAAATACAAATTTATTTTTTATTACGTATAAAAAAATTATCATCAATAAAAATTATGTAACTGTATAAAATAATGTTTTGATTTACCCGTTGACATGAATTATAAGAGGTGCTAATATTACATCATCACATTACTACTTCACTGTGCTAAATTACAAAAGCGAAACAATTTAATGAGGTTTTCTCAATAAACTAAGTGATGATTTTTATACATATTATATATGAAGGGAAAATGGTGGAGATTAAGCCTTATGCAAACAAGTAGTGACGTATATATGGTAAACAATTTAGTTATTCATTTAAAATCAGAGATGTAATGGAGAGAAGTTATGAAAAGTAAAATAATGAATAAGAACATGATCAAATGCACAGCCCTTGTGTTAACTATTATGACAGCAATAGGGCTTGCGGGATGTGGCAAGAATTCTAAATCTGACCTTGAGTATGTCAAGGAGAAAGGGACTCTTGTTGTTGGTCTTGATGATACATTTGCGCCTATGGGATTTAGAGACAAGGATGATAAGCTCGTTGGATTTGATATTGACCTAGCTAGGGCTGTAA
>ERZ772926.1124-NODE-1124-length-13320-cov-14.734112_pt1 | contig 13320 bp, 17 predicted proteins | sample MGYA00511136_ERZ772926 | MGnify/ENA primary metagenome ERZ772926 (study PRJEB29015, sample SAMEA2737917) | human oral metagenome | biome: human oral; feature: human-associated habitat; material: dental | place: China | collected 2153 ... | reverse complement strand
GCCCCGAGCGCATCTGCAACGCACTGACGATCCACTACAAGAAGATGAGCTATCGCCCGATGGAACTGGTGCTGATTGAGGAGTGTTTGGGGCTGTAAAATAACATAATATCTTGTATATATGATACTATATATGATATTATATAAAAGGAGAAGGAACGACAGTGTCTACGTTGGAAAAGAAGCTTCTGGCTTTGGCGGAAGGCAAGGAATTGCCGTGGAATAAGATTGTTGCGTTGTTGACGGCATATGGTGTTTTGGTGCAGCCGCCTCGCGGCGGAGGCAGTCATTTCAAACTGATTTGTTCGGGACATGCTACAGTCGTTGTTCCCGTTCACAATGGAAAAGTGAAACGTATCTACGCACGTAAGATTGCTGAATTGCTGACAGACTTGGCACAGTGAGGTGTTGATGATGAAAAAAAATATAGATTATTATATGGGCTTGAATTACCCTGTGGCGATAGAGCGAATCTCAGAAGAAGACGGCGGCGGTTTTTTTGCATCGATTCCGCTTTTGCCGGGGTGCATGAGCGACGGAGGAACGCTGGAAGAGGCTTATGACAATATTGAGGACGCAAAGAAAGAATGGCTTATGAGCATGTTGGAGCGTAAGATGAACATACCGGAGCCGGCGGATCAGGAAGAGTTCAGCGGCAAGTTTCTCGTACGCCTTCCAAAATCACTGCATAGAACTTTGGCGCAAATATCTAAAAGGGAGGGCGTCAGTCTCAATCAATATGTTGCAAATGCGTTGGCGTATAGTGCAGGGCAGAAGGCCTGACAAAAGAGCTGCCGCACGAAGACGTGCAGTCTTCATGCGGCAGCTCTTTCATGTTTGTCTTGGGCATAAGCATGTGTCATTTGGAGATTTAGATGCAAGCGCCTATTCGAGATATTCGATCTTTGCCTTGACGATGCGCCGGACGGAAGCGTCGAGGCGGTCTTTGGAGATCTCGCCGCTCTTCACGGCTTTCAGGAGGCCGTTGTAGACGGCCGTTTCGTGCGCGTAGTCGTGGCAGACGAGCACGAGGTCTGCGCCCGCCAGGATCGCTTCGACGCCCGCGCGATCGAAGCCGTAGTGGCGTGAGATCGCGCCCATTTCAAGGTCGTCGGTCACGATGACGCCGTCGTAGGAGAGCTCTTCTCGGAGGAGGCCCTGCAGGATGGCGGGCGAAAGGCTGGCAGGATTCTTGGCATCGAGCGCCGGGTACATCGTGTGCGTTGCCATGACGAACCAGCCGCTCGCCCCTTTCGCATTCTTTGCAGCGTTCCTCTTGCCGATCATCTCGCGAAACGGCACGAGGTCACTCGCTTCGAGGGTGGCGCGGTCGGCGTGCACGGTGACCGTGTCTTCATGCGTGTCGCTCTCGCCGCGTCCGAGACCGGGGAAGTGCTTGAGCGTCGCGAGAAGCCCGGCGTCGGAGTGACCTTCGAGGGCGGCGGCGACGAACTTTGTCGCGGTGGCGGCATCGTTGGCATAGGAGCGCCCATAGGTCGCACCGAGGTCGGCAACGGGCGCGAAGTTCAGGTTGAAGCCCATCGCCTTGAGTCCGTGCGCCGTGTCGGCGGCATAGCGGTATGCCGCTTGGGGGTCGCCCGTGCGGCCGATTTCTGCAGCGGCGGGCGGCGGCGGGAATGCCTCCTTCATGCGAGCGACGGCGCCGCCTTCCTCGTCGATGGCAAGAAAAAGCGGCAGTCCTGCATCTGCGGCATTTTTCTGCAGGGAATCGTTCAGTGCACGCACCTGCTCTTGACTCTTCATATTGCGGTCGAAGAGGATGATGCCGCCGATGTGGTACTCCGAAAGCATGAAGCGGCTGTCCGCATCGAGCTCCGTTCCCTGTATGCCGATCATGAGAAGCTGCCCGACCTTCTCGGCGTCGCTCATCTTCTGTACAATGGCGGCCGCTTTTTCATTGGGCGAGAGGCCTTTTTGCGTAGGCGCAGTGGCAGACTTTGTTGGTTCGGTAAGAGATGGATGAAAGGCGCATCCTATACTGAAGAGGCAAAAGGAAATCAGCAATATGGTTCTAAGAAGATGAGAAAAATTTGAGAGATGATGATGTATTTTTGATAATTTGGACATCGACATATTATCCTCTGTAAGGCATCGCCATATACTTTTTTGCCAAATCATCATTGTATTCTTTTACTGCACGATATGTCCAGAAAATAGCTACAAAATGGGGAACGACTGCTATTAATAGAAACAATGATGCAACGTATTGATTTCCTGTAAAGCCTATCACGAGATAAAATAAAAGAGTACATGCAATTTCGATACCGATGAGCATAGCCCCTTTTTTAGGAGGCGCATAGAAGAGTAAAGCGAATCCGCCAAAAAAATAAGCTAGGATTAATGCAATTGCCATATTCTTTTTACCAGACAAAGAATAGACAGGTGCATAAGATGTATTGCTGGTATTGGCTTGTTGGCTTTGGCATTGGGGGCAACAAGTGCTGTTTTCTGGCAATTCCATACCGCAGTGAGCGCAAAACATAAAAATACTCCTTGTCTCGAGGATTCGTTTTATGCTAAAGATAAAGTGATAAAACCAAGCTGACTCAGAGAGTGTGGTGGCACTAGTCCATTACTATTTTAGATTCTTGAATCAATTCAGTAAGCAGACGGTCATTGTATTCGTTAATCATGCCAGGAATTCGAAACAGATCAACAAGCCACCACAAAATACCCAGTAAAAATAAGAGAGAAAGCCAAAACGCAAAATTAAGACCGGGCTTGCCTAGATAAAAATAATAGACGCCAAAGAAAAACCAAAGGAGATAGGCTACGAGTGTGCTCTTTTTGCGCTGTTCAAATCTTGGAAGCACATAACGCCTTTGATTTTCTGTCAGTTTGTTATTGATGACCCAAAGCTGCTGTTCGTTCATTTTAGAACCTCCATTTAATTTTAATCATCGTGATATGAATGATAGTTCGCCTATTTCTAAGGAAATCCTGCTTATCCTTTACGAAATTGCAAATTGAAATATTATGCTTTTTGCGATTTCCATAATGAAGCAGCAGCCATTTTCATAGCAACGACATATACTTGCTGCGAGCCATGGCGTCAATGCCGAGCAGATCCATGGCTTTCTCTGCCGAGACGCCCGCATTTTTCATCAAATTGCGGATGCTGCTGAGAAAGGCGCTTTCTTCGCCATGTGCTTTGCCGCGAGCTTCGCCGCGAGCTTCACCGCGAGCTTCACCGCGAGCTTCACCGCGGGCCTCACCGCGAACCTCGGCTTCGGCTACTTCGGCTTTGAGAATGTGTTCCAAGTCACTTTTGACGAGGTCTTCAATTAATTTGCACATGGTGGAGGCTCCCCTTTCGTTTTCTTTGAAAAATCTCGCTCGATTTGCTAAGACGCTGTAATGCATGTCGTTGGGGTCTTCGCAGAAGAAATCATGCATCAGGCGACCGAGCGGCGTGTCGTCTTGATATGCGGCATTGACGTAGATAATATGTGCGCCGTCGTCGAAGGCGACTCCTGTTTCAGCGAAGGACTTCTGCACATGATATAGTGGTCGATTGCCTTTCCATACATCGTGTTCCGTAATGAAGATGACGTAGGTTTCGGGCAGTTCCCTGAAGTCTTTTCCCTTGTCGAGCTCGCGTGCGTCCATCATGCAGCTGTTGTAGCGCGCTCGCCTGGGATCGGCGCCCTCGTCATCGCGCTGGACTTCGACATCGAAGATGCGCTCACCGTCAGTGGCAATTGCATCGAAACGCACACCGCGTCCGAAGAGGTTTGGGACAGATCTTTGCGTCAATACTTCTTTGACGCGCAGTTGCGGATTGCCAAAGATGATTTGCAGCAAAAGTTCCATACAGGCGATGTCGCCGTCAAAACAGCTGTTGAAAAAAGCGTCGTCAATCAAACGCAGTTTCTTGATGATGTCACGATAGATTTTTTGTCGCTCCGGCGTGTTGAAAATCGTCATGTGCCGCTCCTTTGCAACGAGGCTTCGCTTACCTCATATTTTATAAAAAATCCGTCCCATTGGCAAGCATTCGCGCTTCTCGATGCAGGAAAAGCCGGGTGCAGCTTTTTCTGCATCCGGCTTTGGCAGTCTGTTTGATTCCGTGTCTTACTTGAGCAGCACGCTCGCATTCTCGAGCACGGCTTCGCCTGCCTGGCAGGCGGGGCAGAAGCAGATCTTGTTGCCGGCAGCTTTGAACTCTTCGGCCTTCTTTGCGAGGTTTGCAGCTTCTTCGTTGCCGAAGATGCTTTTCGCTTCGTCGGACTGGAAGAAGGCGAGTGAGGCGTCGATGCTGGAGACATCTTCCTTGAGAGCGGCGATGAGCTTTTCGGAGAGCTTCTTTTCCGCGTCCGTGCCGATGGCGGCGAGCCAGTCTTCGCCGAGCTTTCGGAGTCCTTCGTAGCAGCTCGGGGCGCTGACGATCTCTTTGACCTTTTCAATTAGGGTTTGCTTGTCCATGAATAACATCCTTTCTTTATTCGTTGACATTGTCTATTACGACTATAGAAGAAATGGGGCAGAATTGCAAGCGGTTATTGACAAAGCGCGGAAAATTTACGTAGTATAGTAATGGAAGAATGGTGGAAGCGCGGCTGAGATGGAGTCGTCCGGATATGCGAAGATGGGCGCTTGAGCTTATTCGTGCTTCCTTTGAATGGAAAGGAGATTCAGGCATGAAGCATCTTCTTGTTATCGGACAGGGGCCTGCGGGCATTTCGGCGGCTGTTTACGCGAAGCGCGGCGGGGCGGCGGTCACGGTCGTTGCGAACGGCGTCGGTGCGCTCGAAAAGGCGGAAAGGATTGAAAACTACTATGGCTTCGACGAGCCGCTGACGGGCAGGGAATTGGCCGCGCAGGGCGTCGAGGGCGCGAAGCGTCTCGGCGTGGATTTCGTCGAGGGCGAGCTTGTCGGCCTGCGCTTCAAGGACACGATGGACGGCTTCGTCGCTGAGCTCGTGCATCGGACGCTCGAAGCGGATGCGGTCGTTCTCGCCATGGGCGCTTCGCGCCTCGCGCCGCCGCTCTCAGGACTCAAGGAGTTGGAAGGGCACGGCGTGAGCTACTGCGCGATCTGCGACGCCTTCTTCTATCGCGGCAAGGAGGCCGCCGTCCTCGGCGCGGGCGACTATGCGCTGGCAGAAGCTGCGGCGCTCCTGCCGCACGCGGCGAAGGTGCATCTTTTGACGAATGGCGAGGCGGCGCCCGCGCACGTGCCGGCAGGGCTTCTCGTGCATACGGAACGGCTCGCCGCGGTCGAGGGCGAGGGCAGGGTCGAGCGCGTCGTCTTCGCGGGCGGCACGGCGCTTCCCGTCAGCGGCGTATTCGTCGCCGTCGGCACGGCGGGCAGTACGGCGATTGCCAAGAAGCTCGGCATTCTTCTCGACGGTGTATATCTGAAAGTGAATGAGAAGATGGAGACAAACGTGCCCGGCGTCTTTGCCGCGGGCGATGCGACGGGCGGGCTCCTGCAGGTGGCGAAGGCCGTGCACGAGGGCGCGGTCGCGGGGCTTTCGGCGCTGAAGTTTTTGCGCGGCAAAAAGGCTTGAATGGAAGACGTGCGGCTGAAGGAAAGTTTTCTTTGAAAAAATTGGGAAGAGACGCCCCTTCCATGCTATAATGATGGTCAAGGTATGTACGGCAGCTGGGCGCGGGCGTGTCCGGTTGGTTTCTTTGGGAAATGGTGATAAATTGAGGCCGCATAGAAGTGTAAGGATAGGCGGCCGAATTTATCCGTGCTTCTTTCGTCAGGAGGTTCGAAGGTGTTTGATTTTTTGAAGAGCAGAAAAGATGAGGAAGGGAAATCTTCTCTGCGCGATCGCGTGGATGCGAAGCCCTTGCCGCAGGTTCAAAAGGCAGCCGCGCAGAACGGAGCGCCGGCAGGCAGAGACTTGCAGGGCGCTGATGTCGCCGTCTGCTACCTGCATCGAAGCGAGATCGCGCGGGAAAACCTCGCGCCCATCGTCTCTCTGCCCGATGGCGTGGCGCTCGTCCTCGGCTTTGTCTCGCCCGATCTCGACTTGACGGACGTCGGCAGAGCCGTGCAGCAGGCGCTCGGCAAGGAGGTGCGCGTCGTGCTCATGACGGACGCGGGCGAGCTTTGTCGTCCGCAGGGCAGTGCGACGCTCTACCAGGAAGCCGGCGAAGGACGCGCACGCGTGCTTCTGCAGGGATATTCGCGCCGCATGATCGAGGGCGTCTTCACGATGAGCGTTCCGCTTCACTCGCAGGACTTGAAGGCGGATCGCATCGACATGAGCCTTGAGGCGCGTCTCCAGGCGATCAAGGGCGAGCTTGAGCGGCATACGCCGCCGTTTCGCATCAGTCTCTACCACACGTTCGCGCTCGTCTACATCGATGGACTTTCGCGCTCGGAGACGTTCCTCATGCAGGCGCTCTACGAGTCGCGCAAGTTCCCGTGCCCTTATATCGGCGGCTCGTCTGCTCCCGATGCGCATGGGCGCGCCTGTGTCTACGACGGCGAAGCGAGTCTTGAAGATCATGCCGTCATCACGCTCGTACGTCTCAGGCGCGGCTACCGCTATGGCATCTTCAAGACGCAGGCGGTCGAAAAGACGGATACGTCCTTCATCATCGACAAGGCCTCGACGGCGCTTCGCTCCGTCGAGACGCTGCAGCTTTCGTCGGGCGAGACATTGCCGGCGTTGGAGGCTTTGAAGCGCACGCTTGGCGTGCATTCTGCCGCCGATCTTGATGCGGCAATGCAGAAGTACACGTTCGCTTCCGATATCAACGAAGACTTCTTCATCCGCTCGGTCAGTGCGCTCGACCATGCACGAGGCCGCCTGAATCTCTACTGCGACATCGTGACGGGCGAGCGGCTTCATCTGATGAAGCGCGGCTCTCTTGCCGACACGCTCGCCAAGGGTCTCGCTGATTTCCAGCGCGGCAAGCCTGCACCGCTCGGCGGCATCCTAAACGACTGCATCCTGCGCCGCCTCTGCTATGCGTCGGAGACGGCGCACATCGACGAGTTCCGCGATGTGCCTGTCGCAGGCTTTTCGAGCTTCGGTGAAATCGCGGGACTGCATGTCAACGAGACGCTGACGGCACTCTTCTTCTATCATGTGCCTTCGGGCGTGAGTTTCCGCGATGATTACATCGATAATTTCGCGAGCATCTACGCCGACTGCGACGCCTTTTTCTTCCGCCGCATGATCGACCGGCAGGCGCATGTGGGGGCGCTCAAGGATGACCTTGTCGCCATGTTCCGCGACTATCAGCAGAAGATTCCTGCGATCATCGCCTCCATCACGCGCATTTCCGATGAGGTGCATGCGATTCAGGCGGCTCTCAAGAACCTTTCGGACGGCTCGGCCGAGCAGAAGCAGCTCTTCGCGCAGATCGTGCGCCAAGGCGAGGAGATCGGGCCGACGCTCGAAAAGCTGGCGCAGGACACGAAGCGCATCGACGAGGTCATCCGCCTGATTGCAGGCATCGCTTCGCAGATCAACTTGCTCGCCTTGAATGCGACCATAGAGGCGGCGCGTGCGGGCGAGGCGGGACGCGGCTTCGCCGTCGTCGCGCAGGAGGTCAGCAAGCTCTCGGGCACGACGCAGGAAAACCTCACGGCATCCGACGAGGCGGTGCGAAAGCTGCTGAACGAAGTGCACAAGATTGACGCCATCATGGAGGCAAACGAGGAAATGGAGAAGAAGATTCGTGCTTTCGACGCGCAGTTCAACGAGCAGATGACCGTGCTGCAGAAGACGCTTGAAGGAAGCCTCGTGCACATCGCCGAGTCGGCGCGTTCAGTCAGCGAGTTGGAAAAGGTCAGCGAGTCGGCGAATATGCGCATGGAGGCGATCAACCTCCTGATCCGAAACATCGAGCGCGGCGCGTAGGTGGGTGGCTTGACTCTTCGCGGCAGCGGGGTGAAGGCGCGCGCTCTTCGCGCGGCATTTCCGCGCACCGTGCCGATTCTCGCGGGCTTTCTCTTTCTCGGCATGGCGTACGGCGTCTACATGCATGTGCTCGGCTTCTCCTTCTGGTATCCCGTCGTCATGGCCGTCGTCATTTTCGGCGGCTCCTTGGAGTTCGTTGCGGGGACGCTGCTGCTCTCGCCCTTTGCACCCGTGCAGGCGTTCTTCATCGCCTTGATGATTCAGGCGCGTCATCTCTTCTACGGGCTTTCCATGCTCGAAAAGTACAAGGGACTCGGCGCCAAGCGCATCTATCTCATCTACGGCCTTTGCGACGAGACGTTCTCCATCGCCTATACGACGCGCCTGCCGCAGGATGTCGATCGCGGCTGGTTCTACTTCTTCGTGACGCTTCTCAATCAGCTCTATTGGGTCGCGGGTACGGCGCTCGGCAGTCTCGCAGGAGGTCTGATGAGCTTCGACACTTCGGGACTCGGCTTCGTGATGACGGCGATGTTCGTCGTCATCTTCCTGGAGCAATTCCTGCATGAAAAGCAGCATATCAGCGCTGCCGTCGGCTTTTTCGCCGCAAGCGTCTGCCTCTTCTTCTTTGGCGCGGACGACTTCCTCATCCCAACGATGGCGCTGATCTTGCTCCTTTTGACCGCACTGCGCCGCCCGATTGCGCGGAAGGGAGGCTTTCGATGAGCTTTTTTGAGGAAGCCGCGACGATCGCTCTGTGTGCGCTGGCGACGCTCCTTACGCGCGCTGTACCGTTCCTCATCTTTTCGGGCAGGAAGCCGACGCCCGCCTATGTGCGCTACTTGGGCGATGCGCTGCCCGCTGCGATCTTCGCGATGCTCGTCGTCTACTGCCTCAAGGACGTCGCGTGGCTCGCTGCGCCGCACGGCTTGCCCGAGCTTTTGGGCGTCGCCGTGACGACGGGCTTGCACGTGTGGCGCAGGCAGTTCCTCTTCTCCATCGCGGGCGGCACAGTCTGCTACATGCTGCTTGTACAGTTCGTATTCATCTGAAGAAGCACGGATGGATGCAGCGCCTATCAAAAAAAGAGCCGCCACGGCTGCAAAACCATGGCGGCTCTTTCTCGTACGTCTTGAGGAAGTGCGGAATTTATCCGCGATCCCTTCAGTCGAGCAGGCTCTCGACCATCTCGCGCGGCACGAAGCCGACGGATTCTTTCGTCTTCTTTCCGTCCTTGAAGACGATGAGCGTCGGAATCGACTGCACGCCGAACCGGACGGCGAGATCGGGCTGCTCGTCGATGTTGACCTTGCCGACCTTGAGGTCGGGATGCCCTGCAGCCACCTCGTCGATGACGGGCGTGAGCATGCGGCACGGGCCGCACCACGGCGCCCAGAAGTCGAGCAGCACCGCGCCCTTGGCGGCCGTGACCTCGCTCTCGAAGTTTTCCTTTGTAATCTCTATTGCATTCATGTTTATCCCTCGCAATCTTTTTTTGATGGAACTCCTGCTCCATTGTATCACATCTTTTTCCTCGGGAAAAGCGGGAAAGCGTGCGATTTCTTCCGTCTTGCCGTCAAATCTCTTGCAATATCGCGCTTTTTCCACTACAATGATGAACGAAAAATAATGATGGGGGAATCGTTGGATTTATCCGTGCTTCCCTGGAAAGGTGGATTCCATGACACGATTGGAAGAGATGCTGCAGGCGAATGAGGCGTACTGCAAGAACCCGCCCGTCGACTACACGGGGGAGGATGTGCACGAGAGCAAGCTGCCGAAGAAGAAAATCGCCGTGTTCACCTGCATGGACACGCGCCTTGTAGAGCTTTTGGAGCCTGCCTTGGGGCTAAAGCGCGGCGACGCGAAATTCGTCAAGACCGTCGGCAACACGCTCGTCGGCCCCTTCGACGGTGTTGTGCGAAGCCTCATGGTTGCGACATACGAGCTCGGCATTGAGGAGATCTTCGTCGTCGGACACGACGAATGCGGCATGGCGAAGACGACGGCGAAGAGCCTCATCGAGGCCATGCATGCGCGCGGCGTTGACGATGCGGCGATCGCGCCCCTGCGCGAGGAGCTTGTGCATTGGGCGGACAGCTTCAGCCATCCGGCGGAAAATGTCAAGGAAGTCGTCCAAAAACTGCGCGAGAATCCGCTGCTGCCGAAGGATCTTAAGATTCACGGACTGATGCTGCACCCGAGGACGGGCAAGGTCGACCTGATTGAGAGCGGCGATGCGTGAAGGCAGCATCGGATATGAGGAAAAGTTTTTTGCTGCAGGTATGCCGAAGGAGGAGTCATGATGGCCGCTCGAAGAAAGAACCGTGAGTTTGCCGCGAAGGATCTTGTCTTGGCAGCGCTGATGACGGCGATCGTCTTTCTCGCCACCTTCGTGCCGCACATCCCGATTCCGCTCGGCTACGCGCACTTGGGCGATGCCGCGATCTTTCTCTTCGCGCTTTTGATGCCGCGGCGCTCGGCGCTCTTTGCCGCGTGCTTCGGCTCGGCGCTTGCCGACTTCATGAGCGGCTTCGCGCTTTGGATCGTGCCAACGCTCGTCATCAAGTTCGTCATGGCGGAAATCGTCTGCCGCATGGCACAGGCGCGAAGCGGGCTCTGGCGCATCGCGGTGGCGCTGGCTCTCGCGAGCCTTTGGATGGCGGCGGCCTACACGCTCGCAGGCGCCGTCCTTTACGACAGCCTTGCGGCGGCGCTGGCCTCTTTCCCCGGGCTTTTCGTGGAGGGCGTCATCAACAGCGCCTTGGCGCTCGCCGCCCTGCCGTTTTTGCGCGGGCGTTTTTTGCGCAAGGATTGAATTTTATGGATGAGGAAAGAAGTGACGGAATTGCTCGCTCCCAAGGGCTATGAAGATATTGAAGAAAAGGTGCTGGCGAAAGAGCGCCTGACGCGCGAGGACGGCATCCGCCTCTTTGACTGCAGGAACATCGCCTGGCTCGGTGCACTCGCCGACCATGTGCGGCGCGAAAAGTGCGGCGACGTCGTCTACTACAACGTGAACTGCCATGTGAACCTCACGAATATATGCCGTGCGCACTGCAAGTTCTGCGCTTTCGGACGTGACGCCGAGGACAAGGGCGCCTATGAGATGGCGGCGGCGGACGCCGTCGCCGTTGTCGAGGACGCGATGAAGGATCCGCACCTTGCGGGACTGCACGTCGTCTCAGGGCTGCATCCCGCGTGGACGTTCGATGACTACCTCGCGCGTCTTCGTGCGCTGCACGAAAGATTCCCCAAGCTCTACCTCAAGGGCTTCACGGGCGTCGAGATCACGCACTTTTCCAAGATCTCGGGGCTTTCCGTGCGCGAGGTGCTGGAAAGGCTCAAGGCGGCCGGACTTGACGCCATCGCAGGCGGCGGTGCGGAAATCCTTTCCGACCGCATCCGCGAAGAGCTGTGTCCCAATAAGGCGACGGCGAAGGAGTGGCTCGACGCCGCGCGCACGGCGCATGAACTCGGCATCAAGTCGAACGCCTCGATGCTCTACGGGCATATCGAGACGCTCGCCGAGCGCGTCGACCATCTGCTCGCACTGCGCTCTCTGCAGGATGAGACGGGCGGCTTCCAGACATTCATCTGCTTCCCGTTCCTGCCGAAGAACACGGCGCTCGCCGCCGAGAGCGGCATCTCTCAGACCTCGATGTGGGACGACCTCAGGACGATGGCGATCTCGCGCCTCATGCTCGACAATTTCACGAACATCAAGGCGTACTGGGTCATGCTGACCGTCCCTGTCGCCCAGGTAGCGCTCGCCTTCGGCGCGAACGACATCGACGGCACGGTGCACAAGGAGACGATTTTGCACGACGCGGGCGCGAAGAGTCCGCGCGCGCTGACGGAGGACCGCATCATCCGCATCGTCAAGGAAGCCGGCCGCATCCCGGCGGCATGTGACTGCAACTTCAATATCCTTCATGTGTATGAATGAGGTAGGAAAATGAAAAAACTTTTTCTCGCATCTTATTTGGCCGGAGTGAAGACGTTGGTTGGAACATGGTTGGAGGAGAAAAGGCCGGAAGAGATTCTCTTCGTTCCAACGGCGGCGAATGTCGAAGAATATACCGACTATGTGGAGGAAGCGGCGGATACATTCGCCGCTCTTGGCTACCGTGTAAAACGTATGGATTTTAGCAAATTCGCACGGGAAGAATGTGAACGAGAATTGCAAATGTGCGATAGCCTTTATGTTTCAGGCGGTAATACCTTCTATTTGCTGCAGGAGCTGCGCCGCAAAAATCTTCTGGGGATTTTGCATGAGAGAATTGAAGAGGGGATGCTTTATATCGGAGAGTCGGCAGGAGCAATAATCACGGCTAGGGATATTGCCTATGGTCAAATCATGGACGACAAAAAAGCCGCACCGGACCTAAAAGACATGAGCGGCTTATCTGTTGTGGATTTTTATATTTTGCCTCATCGAGGAGAAGAACCGTTTGTTGAAGCTGTGGAAGAAACGCTTCGTGTATACGATGGGAAACTGGAATTTTTGACAATGGACAACAGTGAGGCAGTGATTATTGATGGTGCGGAGCACAGAGTGGAGAGAGAAGCGTAGGTGCGATCGGCTCCGTTTAGGCTTATAGGGACTCACTGTCGTCAAGTTTTGCAATTCTGCGTGCAGCGGTTTTATATACGGCAGAATCGCTGCGCAGACCAATGACGATGATAAGCATGTGATCGCGGTCTTGCACCAGTTTGTAGACGATACGGATGCCTGAGCACTTCAGCTTGATTTTTAATAGACCGACGAGATTCGTGTCGGTGTGTGCGCCCAATGGCTTGCCGTAGCCGCCCTCGCTTGCTTTGAGAAACCTTGCAGATGGCTTTTGCCGTTTCCTGCTTTTGACTGCCGTCAAGATGCTCGAAATCTTTTTGCACTGCTTCCAGAAACTGTACTTGCCACATCATTCGATTTCAACGCTCTCAAAATCGAGAGAAGGAAGGTCGATGCCGTTTCGCTTGCAGACTTCCTCAAAGGGAATAGCCGCCTGCTCTTTGCTGTCGAAGTCTTTCAGTCTTTCGGAAGCGAGATGCAGAAGGTCAGCGTCTTCTAAGCGCTCGACAAGGGCGTTGTAATCGGCAGGCGACAGCAGGACGCACTCCGGTTCATTGTTCTTCATGACGACCGTCATGCCGATTTGTTTTACGTTGGAGAAAATTTTTCCGGCTTGGCCGCGATTGAAGGCTGTGATGGGAATCGTAGGAGGAAGTGGGCGTATTTGCGGCATGATGAACCATCCTTTCCAGATCATGCAGGTACTCTGCGTTCAGTATAGCAAGATGTCGATAAAATGGCAACGAATTTGTCGACACCTCTGCTGCGGGGAAAGGAATCACAATCTTGGAATCGGAGCGGAATATCCATTTGTATAACGCATGCCCGAGAAAAGAACTGTTTTACCATGAAGCCCCAAGAGGTCAAGCCGAAGGCGCAGACCGATTGGCTAGGC
>ERZ772926.1122-NODE-1122-length-13339-cov-5.950693_pt1 | contig 13339 bp, 11 predicted proteins | sample MGYA00511136_ERZ772926 | MGnify/ENA primary metagenome ERZ772926 (study PRJEB29015, sample SAMEA2737917) | human oral metagenome | biome: human oral; feature: human-associated habitat; material: dental | place: China | collected 2153 ... | reverse complement strand
TTCGGACGAAAAAATCTACGCCAATCTGACGGACTTCATTTTATCAGCGATTCCTATAGAAAGACATATATAATAAAGAGAGAGAAGAAGATACCATGAAAAGCAAGATGCATGTAGATTGGACATGGATTCGCTCACACCTGCCGAGAGAATTTGCAGATCGGGACGTCGACAGTTTTGGCGGCTATTACATGGACGGCAGGAACATCATGTCGGAGGGTGAGCGCGGCGAGCCGGACACACTGGAGTATGCGGCACGCGACGAGGAGGATCTTCGCCTGTGGCAGTTTGATCACGTTTGTGAGCTGCTTAGCTATGCGTTGGAACTGGAACACCGTACAGAAAATGCAAAAAAATGGCGCTATGTAAGAGTACGCGCCGAAAACGGAAAATGGCTCTATGCAGAGCGAAGGTCGTATGTCTATAACGCCATTGAGGATACGCGGCTCGCCGCATTCGAACTGTATCTTCGTCTGATCCGACCTGTCTTTTCACCGGAGCACTTTGAGGAGCGCGTACAGGCGCACGTTCGACTGATGAATCGCTGGTACCGTACGCCGCATTGGGACTTTGACCGAAATGCACTCTGCTTTGTCGAGGTCAGCGATGCAAAGGAATATGCCGGCGATGCAGATAACGCGGAAGAGCCGCGGGCAGGGTCAGTTATACAAATGCTGGGTTAAAGGAACACTGATAAATTCAGTAATTCCTTGACGCAAACGAATACCAATGCACAGAGAGGATGATGGCTATGAATATCACCATACGCATCTTGCAGCTGAAGGGGCGGGCACATGAACTCATCCGCCGTTTCCCCGTCGCCGTCTTTTGGCAGGCAGTCCTTTTCCTCGTCGGTGCAGGCATTATCCTGCTGCGCCCCGATTTGTATGCGGAGGGTTGGCACAACGACTATTTCGAGCATCTCGTACGCCTCGCCCCCGCCGTCTTTGGCGCATGGATGACGGCGGTCATGTTCCGCCTCTTCACGGATGCATTTCCCGCGAAAAGATCCGTACTGCTGCGCACGGCATCGTCCGGCATACTGTTTCTCCTTCTCGCCTATGCGTGGTATGGCGTAGAAAATCCGAGCCGTCAGCTGATCGTTGGGACAATCGGTGTATATCTTGCACTGTTTTTCCTCACGCTCTTTTTCCTTGAACGCATAAACAAGGCACCCGGACTTCCCGCCCTGCTTGTTGCCGCAGCATTTTCCATCGGGACGAGCATCCTGCTCTTTCTCGGACTGACCGTTTGCATTGCGGCCTTTTGGGCGCTGATCATCACCGATGCCCGCGCATGGATCGCAGAGACGGCCTATCTCTTTGCCGGTCATATCGCATACAGTATCTGGGGACTCGGTGCTTTCCTTGGCATGCTGGCAAAACCGGACGAACGCTATGAGTTCTCCGCCGCCGCACAAAAAGTCCTTCTCTATCTCTTCTTCCCCGTCTATCTTCTCTTGCTCTTCGTCCTCTACCTCTACGTCGGCAAAATCATCAGCGCGGGCGAGATGCCCGTCGGCACGATGAATTGGTACGCCTCGTTCGCACTCCTCGGTTTTGCCTTTTTCTTCAGTACCCTTGCCGTACAAACGCGGCTTCCCCTCTTTTCCCGTTTTCTGAAATGGGCTCTTCTCCTCTTTCTCCCCATCCTCGCCGTTCAGATCTACGGAGTCTGGCTTCGCTATGAGGCGTACGGCCTGACAACACCGCGCTACACCTCCATGATCTGCACGTTCTGCGGCATCTATGCACTCACCGTTGCATTCCTCCGACGAAAGCCCCAGCAGCTCTACCTCTGCGCCGCTATCCTCGCGCTCATCTTCAGTCTCACCCCACTCAACGTCGTCGACGTGCCGCTTCGCAATCAGGAAGCACGCCTCAATCAGCTGCTCACAGAACACAACCTCCTGCAGGACGGACAGATCATAAAGCGTGACGACACGCCGCCCGCGGTTGTGGACGAGATCATCGATATTGCGTTCTACCTTGAACAGGATGCCTCCCCGCTCGCCGCACAGGTGCTCGCCGCCAATTTCAATACGCACAATGAGACATTTTCTTTCTATGCGAAGAGCTCTCAGGAACACTCTGTTGCAGGCTACCAAAGGCTCATACCTTTTGATACGCACAATATCAACAACGATGGATTCTTGACTCTCCAACGAGAAGACGGAACCGAGGTGCGCATTGATCTGAGTCCCTATGGCACTGCCTTAGTCGAATATGGGAAGGAACACAAAGCCCTACCGATTATGGATTATGAAACGGATGTCTATTTCATTTGTTTTGAGAGTGCCGTCATTGAATGGGGCCGAACCGGCATCATTCATTGGGTACATGCGTCCGGCTTTGTTCTGATCCGCTGAGAATATATGCTAAAGAGCGACTGCACTCACTGCGGTCGCTCTTTTCGTATTTATTGCCGATTCCACGCGCACAGCCGCCGCTCTGTCCAGTCGAGCAGGATGAAGAGCAGCAGGCCCATCATGCTGAGGACGACGATCCCGGCGTACATATCGAGGTAGTTCACGCGCAGCCATGCATCCATGATGTAGTAGCCGATGCCATACTGGGTGCCGAATGTCTCCGTAAAGAAGAGTACGGAGATCGCCGTCGCCATCGCCACGCGGACAGCTGTGATAAACTTCGGCAGCGAGGCGGGCACGATGATATGCCGCACGATCTGCGCGAACGATGCGCCGAGAACGCGCAGCGGCGCATAGGTCTGTGCCGGAATTGCCGCCACGGCATCGCGCACGGCGACGACAACCTGAAAGACGATGATGAGGAACACGAGCAGCAGCTTGCTCCGCTCCCCCACACCAAAGAGCAGCATGACCACGGGCAGCAGGGCGATCTTCGGCACGGGATAGGTCAGATAGAGGATGGGGGCAAGCAGACGGTTCACGCGCGGGAAGTATCCCATCAGCACACCAATCGGATAGCCCACAGCAACGGCAGCAAACAGGCCTAACACAATGCGCATAAGACTGTAGCCCGCATGAACGGCAATCGTGTCAGGAAATTTCTGCACGAGGCGCAGGAGAACCTGCACAGGCGAAGGAATCACAGGTATCTGGAGGAAGTATGCCGTCCCCGCCCAGAGTGCGAGACAGAGACAGATGCCGAGTGCGAACATCCGAAATGAAATCCTGCTCATCACACACCGCCCCCCGCAATCTTTGCACGCAATCGCTGCCCCATCGCAAAGAACTCCGGCGAGGAGCGATGTGCAAGGTCGCCCGCAAAGGGGTTATCGATGATCTCTGCAACGCGCCCCGGAGCTCCCGTCATGACGGCAATCCGCCCTGCAAGGGTCAGTGCCTCCTCCACATAGTGCGTCACAAGCACCGTTGTGACAGCGTACTTCTTCCAGAGTGAAAGAAAGACCTCTTGCATCGACTCGCGTGTAATTGTATCAAGCGCGGAGAACGGCTCATCCATCAACAGGAGGTCGGGCGCGAGCAGGAAGACACGCGCAAGCCCTACGCGTTGCTGCTGTCCACCCGAGAGTTCACGCGGATAGCGCGCGAGCAGCTCGGTCAGCCCAAGATCCAAGACGATCTCGTCGAATGTGTTCATCTGCTGCGCATTCCATTCCCCCTTGATCTGCACGCCGAGCAGAATGTTTTCGCGGACGGTCTTCCACGCGAGCAGACCGTAGTTCTGCGGCAGAAAACCGATGCGCAGTGTACGCGGATCGATGTGCGCGCCCTCGCTCGTCACCGTGCCCGCCGTCGGACGGATCAGCCCCGCCCCGACGCGCAGCAGCGTCGACTTGCCGCAGCCCGATGCACCGATGAGTGCAAGCACCGTCCCACGCTCGACGCAGAGCGACGTGTCCGCAACTGCATGCACAGCGTCCGCCCCCGTTCCATAGTCCACGGACACCCCCGAAAAACACAGCACTCCATCACTCCTCTCATATCAATGCCTTACCGTTCCATATATTCCGCCGCAAGTTCCGCCAACTCCGCATATTTCGTTTGGATCTCATGCAAATCCAGATGCACGGAATACATGGAAAGAAACTCATCAAGCTCTCGCTCCATATTCGTACGCAGCAGCAATACAAAAGGAGCGATAACATCATGTACGGCATATTCTTCCAGTGAAACAAAATATTCCTGACGATTTTTCCGCTTGATCGAGGTCGGCGGCATTCCATGCGTCAATAGAAAATAATTCATAATCAGCCACGCCGTTCGTCCATTCCCATCCTGAAACGGATGAATTTTTACAAACTCCGCATGAATCCAAGCAGCTTTTTCGATTTGATTGGGAAATCGATCGTGTTCCATACGATATATAAAATTTTTCATTGCATCCAAGACCTTATGCGGATGCGGCGACACATGCTGCGTCCCCCTGATATACACGGGAATACGCCGATAGATACCGCCAATTCCCTCTGCGGGAACAACGCGTTCATGGATATCCCTGATGAGGTTTTCGGTCAGAGCTACGCCTTTGCGCGCATTCTCCTTCACGAACGTCCACGCGGACGCATGGTCGCGCACCTCATCCAGCTCCCTTAGACTTGTTTCGGCAGGGACAAGATGATCCGTCAAAATCATCTTTGTTTCAATGAGTGTCAGCGTATTCCCTTCGATCGAGGTAGAGTCATGCGTAAATTCCACCATAAAATTTTCTTCCCAGTCATTCTTTTCAAACGTGCTCAATTTCGGAAACACGACATTGAAAAGATCCACCTTTTTTATGAAGTCACTCATTCGCTCACCTCCTGGGGGTTAGTTTTTATTTGCAGACTCAGTCCATACACAAATATCTCACAAGACCGTGCAGGATGCACGTCTGATTACGCCGACGCAGTTAAACCACCCACTCTCGTGGAGCAAAAGATAAATATATGCTAGCATAGGTCGAGGATGGTTTCAATCTACACGCCCCATACAGGGCGCGACGTCCTGCTCGGCATCTGATTCACCATACGGGGCAGTTTCAAGCCACGCGCTCCGCAAGGAGCACGACCAGCTGCTGATTGATGAGGTTTTGCTCCATATCGGATTTCAATCCACGCGCTCCGCAAGGAGCGCGACTTGCACGGTTCTTCGTCGAGCCCATTCCAGACCCATTTCAATCCACGCGCTCCGCAAGGAGCGTGACGTCTTTTTGCGGAGGAGCTCAAGGCCCTCGGCGGATTTCAATCCACGCGCTCCGCAAGGAGCGCGACGGAGAGCACAAAGTCCGCGCATCACCGTCTGGATATTTCAATCCACGCGCTCCGCAAGGAGCGCGACCAACACCATCGTCGCCGCGCCATCACCACGTCCATTTCAATCCACGCGCTCCGCAAGGAGCGCGACCGATGTTGTAGATGTCCTGCACGCTTTCACTTGGATTTCAATCCACGCGCTCCGCAAGGAGCGCGACGCATACACCATCGGCGATATGTTCGCCGATATCATTTCAATCCACGCGCTCCGCAAGGAGCGCGACCGGAGCTGTCAGCCGCCTTGCGCGTTCGCGGGCATTTCAATCCACGCGCTCCGCAAGGAGCGCGACGGACGACTATTTCAAACTCCATGATTACGCGTTATTTCAATCCACGCGCTCCGCAAGGAGCGCGACAGGAATCCAGTCGATGGCGGAGGACAATGTGTCCATTTCAATCCACGCGCTCCGCAAGGAGCGCGACCTTCGAAAAGGCCTGTTTTCCCCTTCTTCTTCGTTATTTCAATCCACGCGCTCCGCAAGGAGCGCGACAAGCGCCTGTTTAAAAGCAACATCATCATCTAGATTTCAATCCACGCGCTCCGCAAGGAGCGCGACAGCAAAAGTGGACATAAAAGGCCTCTTTTGCGATGCATCCATAACGATTATTCACCACATATGTGTTTTTTCTTGATGTTCACCTCCACAAACTTGATACAGCTTGATTTTTAGACATTGTTTTAGCATATATTATTCTGTTCACTTCATCTTCGCACTCACTATTTTTCATAGAGGCTGGATCACTTCCTCCCTCTATTTTACCTCCTCAGTTCATGCGTGTACAGGTCACCCCCTCGGGCAGATTCTCCGTGTCTACATGAACATCATAGTCATGATAACTCCGTGCAGGAACCTCTGGCATTTTTTTGTTGACACGGATTCGGTCAAACAGCTGATAGGCAGGTGCATTGCCGAGTTCGCTCTCATGGCGGAAGACAATTAACTCCCGCGTTGCCATATTGCCGCGCGCCGCCGAACGATCGAGTTCAAACATTTGCAGGATAGCTTTCCACAAAAGTTCGAGATCTGCTTCCGAAAACCCTGTTACTTTGCGCGCAAGATTCGCTGAGACATAGCCCTCAACTCTATAAAGTGCATAGGGAACGATGAATTTATGCCCCATCGTTGTTCTTTTTCCCTGCGAATCCTTCAACGTTGTGATTGCCGTTCGCGTAATGGTAATTTCCTGTGGAACAATCGGCTCAATGCTGCGTGCAAATCCAAGCTGTACGGGTCCACGTACCTGTCCACAATTCAATGCCCCCTGCACAAACGTCGTCATAACTGCGCCAAAAGTGCGGATATCAAAGAAATTTCCACACATGAAGTCACGAATCTTCTTGTCGACATCCGGATTGTCCTTTTTAATTTTCTTGATGTCCTCAATGCCAAAATGTGCACAGGCCTCTTGATCACGTTGTGTAAGCGGCACATCATCCTTGATGTAGATACGGTAGCCGGGTACTCCCTCCTCAACCGCTTCTACATAATTACGAATCTTGCGCTTGAGACAGACATCTGTGACAAGTCCATGCCCTGTCTCCTGATCTACACGCGGCATATTACCGGCATCCGGATCGCCATTGGGGTTGCCGTTCTCCACATCGAACAGGATAACGAAATCATAGCGGTTCTTGATTGCGTCAGACATTTTATTTGTCCTCCTTCTTTTGATACCAGTTTTGCTGTTGGTGATAATATCCGAGGATAAATACGCTCTGCTCCTCAAGTGTCAAATGACGGGGAAGCCCTCCCGACTCCAACTTTCCAAGAATCTCCGTCAATGCCTTGTCGACGCGTGTCTTATCCGGTCCCTCCAACTTTTTCATATGATGGAGCGAAAGCTTCTGCAAAAGCGGAAATAGATAGGCTGGCGTTGCACAAGCAGAGTTAAAGAAACGATCACGAATCGTTGCTTTGATCTCCGGAAGAGCAAGTTCCTGCGCTTTCTCCAAAATAGCGAACCATCGTCCCAGCAAATAGGCGACATCTGTTTCATTTTCATTAAGTGCCACAGTAATTCTCCTCCCTTTATTGCGCAGTAAATACGCTTTCAAAAAACCGGCACGCCTCGGGTTGATTTTTTCGTCTCCTTGCCGTGCACGGATACGGAGCATAATGTTTTGGAATACGGAGGCAGGATACTTCCCGCCAGTCAGTACAGCACGCATCATCGCCCCTGCCATAACAGGCGACGCCATCATCGTCTTGGCATTTGGATTCACTGTCTCTAGGAGCAGTTTCCACAGGGGAACATTTCGATCCTTCACCCAGGCAGGACGAACGATGTCCATCTGCTCAATGTGCAGAGCAAGATTCTTCAAAAACACGCCAAAGGAATCCTGCAAAAAGAAACGCACGGAAATTCGCGCCGCGTTCGGGGCCAATCCCAGAATATAAAAGGGATTCTCATACGGAATAGATACACCGTTATAGTCGATGTCCTCTCCTGCCTCTATTCTCCGTAAAATGTCATTCAAGAGGTCATCTGTCATCACCCCATCATCACCAAGTATGCCTGCAAATACGTCCTGTGCCTCGTTGCTCTTCTCTGCCGCCCAGTAGACTACTGTCGTATCACCGATCATTTTCTTGTGTGCGTCGTCAGCAATTAGGGCGTTGAGTGCCGTTCCATAGGCAAACGCAGCATACTTCGATACAGGAGCATTTCTCCCCTGATCGTCGACATGCCCATAGGATTCAAAGGCATTTGCGTTAAACGATATAAGCATCGCCCCTGTCGGTTGTGCTCCGCTTATACCCTTGAGTGCTGGATGCTTGACGGCAACCGGAGCCAGTTCCCCTGTCACGAGACAGCGCTGCAAATCCTCTCCATCACTCTTCTGTCGATACCGCTCCCATGCTGCCCGAATCTCCGGATCCTCATGAGCGTAGCGCCCCTCATAGCGAAACACGAGATTCGCGCCCGCAAGGATGTCATCGGCATTGGATGCAAGTACCGGATGTGCACGAACCGCATCCTCTCCCGCCTGCCAATGGCGAAAAAAGGAAATAACGGCTTCTGCCGTTTCACTGGCAACATCTGCTAAAATATTCTCATGCAGCTTCATGGCAGCAGCAAAACAATCTGCCGTCCGTTTCGGCTTCCCCTTGGTATCCGCCCCCAAAAAATACGATGCATTGTCACAGAGAAAAAAGGGCATTATTCCTACGGTGCGTGTCTCACCAATAGGAACTAGGAGTTCCTGCGGACGCAGCACAGTTTTCTTTCCACGCAGTACTTCCTGACGAATCGAAATCACCTGAAGCAATTCTCCGTCTTTTCCAATCACAAGGGCAAACGAAACATTCCGTTTCTCCCAACCGTCTCTTGGTAGACGCCCCTCTCTGCATTCATCTTCATATCTCTGTACCAAGGTCTCCAGCATCAGCAATACACCTCGCAATCGCGCAGATCAAGAACGCCGTCAACCAGCTGTGCATGAAAGAAGGTCGGCCGAAGATTATTTGAATCACTGTAGTCGATGTCATAGAGCATAAGCCCAAGGTCTCTCGTTTCACCATGATATGCTGCTGCAATTGACTCCTCCTCATACAGGTGAAAATGAGCAGGAAACTCTCGGCATCCAAGGTAGGGCATGTGGTAGCACTGGCCTTTTCGTGCACGTCGTACGAAGATTTCTCGAAATTTCCCCGGGTTATCGGATGGATTCGCATGCTCCGTCATCTCAAAATGTGCCTCGATGATGTAGTGTGGATCTTTGAGTAGGGTAGATGCACGCTGTTGAATATCATCTTTGGTCGACTGATACAACGCCCCTTCTCCTTTGGCTGCAAAGCTCAGTACATTGTTTGCTGATATCTTCGTCTTGAGTTCATTGCGGCGAATGTTAGTATACTGAATCTTGGACAAGACGAAAATGCGATCTATGACCCACCTTAGGCCATCATGCCAAAATACCGCTTCCAGCACCCCTCTCGCAGCGCTCGGCGTTATGACAGGATACGAAAAACGCTCTACCTTAAGTTCCGGTCGCGTAAAACAAGCAAAATCTCCCCATACTTCGAGTCGAACTCCATAAGACATATTCGCACCTCCATTATATTCTTTTAATTTGTTATATTCAAACGTATTATAAAATAATGCTTATGTCAACACCAAATTCAGAAATCAAAATTTGACAGGAACGTTCATTCATAATAAAATACCATTGTCGCGTAGATACGAATACTATGTGGGGATTGAAATTTGTGCTTTGTCATATTTGTACCATGAGTGGGGAGATTGCAAAATCTCCCCACTTATTTTTTCTGCTCTTCTTCCGCCTCATTCTCCATCAAGCCTTTCTTCATGTCATAAGCCGACAAATCGACAAGAACAGTAATTTCTTCATCCATCTTGTAAAGCGCTCCGTGCATCAGAAGCTCTTCTGCTATATTCGACCGAGCAGAAACCATATAACGTGCAGCCTTTCGCAGGAGACTACGTGAGCGTTCCCCCGCTTCGAGATGCCGGAGCAATTCCTTTGCCTCATCTTCCAGTGGAATCAAAACGGATATGGTCTGTTCCTCAATCAAGCGAAACTCTTCGGCGATTTTCGCAAATGCAAGTTCTCGCGACTTTCCCATAATATCTTTGCAATCCAATCGTTTCTCTCCGCCCAAGTCATAAAGTTCGTTAAAATACATCCGAATCGCTGCGGGGTTCGCGAGATTTTCCCTATATTTTCGAGCGACGATCTGCGTTGTATCGGCAGCAAGGAAGTTTTTCTTCTTGGTATCCTCAAAGGAAAATACATATACGGGACTTTCCTCGATTCCCTGCCGATTCTCACGATTGCATCGTCCTGCCGCCTGCACGATGCTGTCGATCCCGTTCAGCTCACGATAGACACACGGAAAATCAAGATCGACTCCAGCCTCTACAAGGCTGGTTGAGATCACGCGGCAGGTCTGTCCAGCTTTCAACCGTGAACGAATTTCCTCTAAAACTCGTTCACGATGTACAGGATAGAGATTTGTAGACAGATGATAAGCACCATCCTTTGACTCTATCCGATCAAAAAGCTTCTGTGCTGTTCTTTTCCCATTGACGATGCAGAGTACCTGCGCATGTTTCTCCAATTCCGCCGCCAGAGTCTCTCGCGACATTGGATGCTCACGCAGCTCAATCTTTGTTCGTCGAAAGAATGCGGCATTCTCCATGACAGCAGGACAGATCTCAATTGGCTGCATATCCGCAGCAAAGAATTGTTCCAGTGGGGGCTGTGTCGCCGTACACAGAACAGCCGTACAGGCATAGTGACGCACAAGCCCCTGTATGGCTTCCATACATGGACGCAGATAGTTAAGTGGGATCATCTGCGCCTCATCAAAGATTACAATGCTCTCGGCAATATTGTGGAGTTTCCGACATTTTGAAGGGCGATTGGAAAAGAGGGATTCAAAAAACTGCGTATTCGTGGTGACAATGATCGGCGCATCCCAATTCTCCGAAGCAAGTCTCTTACGATTCATTTCCTCGCCGGCATCATCATACCCCACATTCTGATGGTGCTCAACGACGCAGTTCTCTCCCAAAATCCCGCGAAACACCGCAGCCGTCTGCTCAATAATACTTGTGTACGGTATGACGTAGATGATACGTCTGCGCTGCACCTGCACAGCATAATGCAGCGCGAATGCAAGGGATGAGATCGTCTTTCCTCCTCCCGTTGGGATATTCATACGATAGAGATTCCCCCTGGCTTCCTTCCCTGCTGCAATAGCCTCGCGAAGCAGTTCTATGCGTTTTCGATTGAGCGGTTTGCTCATCTGCTTCTGTTCCTCCGCGGATCTCGGCGCAAAAAAACGCTCTGCGATACTCTTCTCCAAACGTTCAAAGAGCTCCCTTATCGACGGGAAACCATCGCGGTCAACCGCTCCGTCCGACATAAAATGCTCTGTATCCAGAAAATCTCCATCGACGAGACAGGAGAAGAGCATGCGTGTATAAAGCATCACCAAAAATGGCACACGCGCTGCCTTGGGCAACAGAGACGATGTTGGAAGAAGCGGTACCGGGTTCTCCTCACGGTAGGCATGGCAGTCCGGTACCACCTTCTTGAGCCGTCCGATGAGTGTAGACATTGCCGCAGTGTCCGCCCTCGTTCCGCGATTCGGGATTCCTCCATGATGTCCGGCAATACAGAAAGCCAACACAACTCCTGCACTGCCCAATTGCGCCATCTCCTTGGCTCCGGCAGTCGAGTGGTCAATCTTACCGCGTTTCTTTCGTTGCGCCTCTTCAGATGCACGAATATACTGCTGAAACTCCTGTGAATATTTTCCGATGTCATGATATGCGCCCAAAGCACGTCCCATGGCTTCCTCGCCAAAGGCGGATGCAAACGCCCCAGAGCGCAGAGCCACACTTTCAAGATGTGTGCGTAGCGCCTGTTCGCGAACCGTGTTCACTCCCCTATGGGCAAGATATTCTGTTTCTGACATGCTGCCCGTCCGCATTTCTTCATGGTACTCCATACCGTCCCCCTGTATCATATATCCTTTTCATCAATCATTTTTCTAAAAAATCAATCTATTGAAATTATAACATAATAAGATTTCTTTTCAATCAATATTCTCTTCAGTTTCACTTGCCGTAAATCTATGGTATACTTCTTTATATTTCATTTGGTAAACGCAGGAGGGGCTCATTGTGCGTATTGTAATTGCGGGAGCGGGACGGCTGGGCTACAGCATCGCAGCACTCCTTTCGGAGGAGGGAATGGATGTCGTGGTGGTGGACGGCGAAGAGAGCCAGCTCGAGGCGGCAAAGACGACACTCGACGTGCTGACGATCGAGGCGAATATCGCAAGCCCGCTCACGATGAACGATCCCGACATCAAGAGCGCGGACATCCTCATCGCCGTCACAGACAGCGACGAGGTAAATATCGTCGCCTGCGTGCTCGCAAAAAAACACGGCGTCACGCATACGATTGCACGCATCCGCGACATGAATATTACGGTGGAGGCGGGACAGTATCTCAAAGAAAATTTTGATATTGATCTCGTCCTCAACCCGGAGCTCATCACGGCAAATGAAATCTCCCGCATTCTCATGACCCCCGCCGCACTTAACGTGGAGGACTTCGCACAGGGCAAGGTACGCCTCTTCGAGACGCGCATCCGTCGCCGCTCCGCCATCGCACGCACGCCGCTCAAAGAGCTGAAGCTCCCGCATGGCGTACTCGCGGGACTGATCTTCCGCGATCACCGCATGATTATTCCGCACGGTGATGACATGTTCCTCCCTGGAGACAATGCCTATTTCATCGGTCTGCCCGACCGCATCGAAGAGTTCAGTCAGAGCCTCGTACCGAGCGACACGCACAAATTGAAACGTGCCGCCATCATCGGCGCAGGACGAACGGGACGTGGCCTCGCTCTCCTCCTCGAACGGCAGGGTGTGCAGGTAAAGGTAATCGACCGAAATCGCGAGCGCTGCGAACTGCTTGCGGAAAAGCTGACCACGGGGCTTGCAATCTGCGGCGACGGAACGGACATCGACCTCCTGACGGAGGAGGGCGTTGCCGAGGCGGATGTCATCGTCTGCCTGACGGAGGACGATAAACTGAACCTGATGCTCGCACTCCTCGCACGCCATCTCTCGAACAACAAGATCAAGACAGTCGTACGCGTCGACCGCAATGAATACATCGACCTCATGGAGAAGGTCGGCGTCAACATCGCACTCTCGGCGCGTCTGCTCTCAGCAAGTGAGGTGCTTGCCTACGCGCGCGGCGGCGACGTAACGCGTGTGACCCTCTTGGAGGGTGCGCGCGCAGAGGCACTCGAGGTAATCGTCAGTGCCGGTGCTCCCGTTGTCGGCAAGAAGCTGATGAATGCGAATCTCCCGCGCGAATGCCTGGTCTGTGCCTATGTACGTGATGAGGAGGCTGCAATCCCGAATGGCATGACGGAGCTCCAGCCGAACGACCGTGTCATTCTCTTTGTCCTGAAGAGTTTCGCGAAGAAGGCACTTGCCTATTTTGGAGACGACTGATGCGTTTTGATTTGTTCTGGGTGCTCATGGGACGTACGGCATATGTCTTTGCGCCGCTCTACCTCATCCCGTTCGGCTATGGCTTTGTGCTCGG
>ERZ772926.1121-NODE-1121-length-13347-cov-3.323954_pt1 | contig 13347 bp, 6 predicted proteins | sample MGYA00511136_ERZ772926 | MGnify/ENA primary metagenome ERZ772926 (study PRJEB29015, sample SAMEA2737917) | human oral metagenome | biome: human oral; feature: human-associated habitat; material: dental | place: China | collected 2153 ... | reverse complement strand
CACCTCCTCGTGAGTAAAGAAGTTACCTTCGGCTATATCTCTCATTCCCTTTTCAAATGCTCGTTCGATTTCTTCGTATGAAATATCATCATACTCGAAACGGACTTTCATTTCTCTAAAAAGTTCTGTAAGTATTTCTGCCTGCTTTCTGTCTTGCGGATACACTAATAAGGTCATAATAGTTTCATTATTATTTTGAGGCAAAGGTAGCACTTTTTTTCATAGCAAAAAACGACTGAAAGTGCGGAACAAATTAAGTAATTGAATAGAATTGTTATCACCCTCCGATATCCAAAAAGAGCGAGGCTGTCCTCACTTACGGACAACCTCGCTTTCAAAAACTAATTTATTATAGCAATCTTATTAACGATTCAAACCTATGATTACTGTATCTCTATCTCTATACGTCTGTTTTCGGCTCTTCCCTCTTCGGTATCGTTGGTAGCGACAGGTTGTGTCTCACCGCGTCCTTCTGCCTTGAGGCGTTCGGGAGCTATACCGCGTTCTATCAGAGCATTCATCACTGCGATAGCACGTCCTTCCGACAACTTCATATTGTACGAGTCAGATCCTTTGGAGTCGGTATGACCTGTGATGAGTATATGTATATCGGGATTTTCTTTGAGGAATTCAGCCTGCTTGTCGAGCTCTGCGTTCGACTCGGGAGTAAGAGTCGTCTTGTCGAAATCGAAGTATATATTCTTTATTACGAATGTCGTACCCTTCTTGATAGGCTGTATATAAATCATCAGCGTATCGCCTACGTTAGAGGCAAGTCGACTATATTGGTAGTAGTTTGGCACGGTAACTTCCACCTTGTAGACTCCTGTCCTGCGTAGTTTGGTATTGAACACACCATAATTTTTGAGTGCCTCCGAATAGAGAACTTTACCTGTGGTGTCTTTCATTACCACTCGGGCGTTGTTTATCTCTTTACCTGTTTCGAGGTCGACAATCTTACCCGTAATCAATTGCGGTGGCGGTGGTGGCGGCGGCGGCGGTGGCGGCGGCGGTGGTGCAGGCGCCAACTTAGGTTTGGTAACATCGAAAAATACCGTACCTTTTACACCGACTACGAAGGGCACAACCTTTTTGGCCTTACCGTCTTCGAAAGCACGATTGGTAGTAAGTAAGTTGTGTTGTTCGAAGATTACTGCCTGCGAACTTTCGTCGAATCCTTTGGGCTCCGAAGGATATTCGCCTCCCGTATTTGCATTGTCGTTGATATTCATCAAACCGTAATCTACAAATAGAGCTGCTCTCATACGCGGAGTTTCTCTTTCGAAAGGTTGATATTGTCGTTTGTTTTTACCCTTGCCCACTGTCTTAGGTTTCATGGTCTTGGTGCTCTTGCTGTCTATGCCCATAGCCTTGTCGAGCCATTGGTTCACTTCGAGCCCTACCTCCAAAGATGCCATAAGATTGATATTGCCAAACTTCGATGGATGGGTTTCGCTTTTTACTTTTTGCACCCCGTAGAAGTGGTTTTTCATATTTACGAACGTATCTATATACTCTTCGTGGAAGCCTTCGGTAGTGAATTTGCCGTTTGTAACATTGTATCCCAATACCGGAAGCCCCACCTTGACACCTGCCAAGAAGTAATAGTCGTAGTTGGCTTTTATCCTCATACCCGCCATCAATGGCACGTTGAGTATTCCTACGTTTTGCCCGTCGGTATGTCTGATAGCTTTATATCTAAATCTGATAGTATCACTACCTACTCCGCCACTCGGCTTTATCGGGTCTTTGTATTTGATCCATTTCTCTGCCGAAAGTCCCTTGACATTATTGGACGAATTGATAAATTCGAATTCGAGACCTGTCTTGAACAAAAAGTCTTCGATACGCAGTTGATAGCCGACACCGATACCTGCTCCGATACCGCCGATGACACTTGTACGGTCGATATCGTGTATCAACCGCGAATATCCGGTATACAACCATCCGCCAAGGTAATGCCTCGTCTTAGTCGGCCGGGTCAAAATCTCTTCGTCAGCAGCCTTATTCTGTGCCCGTAAGCCGAGCACAGATAAGGTAGCTATACTTAACAATAATAACGTTTTCCTCGTCAATTGATTCAACTTTTCCATTATCCTAAAATATTTATGTTTCTCCTTTTGAACATCATTGTCCGACAACAATCTTGAATACTTTCGTCAGACCGCTATCGAAGCGTATGTTGACGATATACACTCCCGAAGCCGACGGCATAACGTATTCCGACGACTGCGGCGTTATAGTCTGCGACGATACCAATACACCGGTAATACTATATATATTCACTTGTGCTTTTCCCGACAAGTTGTATACTCTCAAAGGAGACGCAGCCGATACGAATGTAGGTGTGGTGCTGCCCGAGTATGCTTGTGCCTTTACCGGACAAGTGAATATCGGGTAGTTTTCGCCTTTTCGGGTAAGCTGTACCTGATAGTCGGCTCCGACTTCGAGCCCGCCCGGTATATAGAGATAAGACTTAGTCTCACCCTGTATCTCTTGGCCGTTTTTGAACCATTTAAATTCCGAGAACTCATAGCCTTGGTCGTTGCCGTTGTTGTACTTCCGATTGAGTACGGCTATTACGTCGTTCCAGTTTTGTTCGATGATGTTCGATTTGTATTTCACTTCGAACGGAATATTTATATCGCTTCCCGGACATTTGTATATCGTATCTTCGAATAGTATTTTTACCTGATAGTTGTCGGGACGTATCTTGGCAGGTATCGGTATCATTATCGCTTGTTGCGGGTCGTTGATATCGAACGTACCGTTGCTTACTCCGAACGGATTGCCATCGCCCTCGAATTTAAGGGTGTATCTATTGGGAGCAGTACTACCCGAGTTGGTATACTTTATAGCAAATTGTGGGTCGTCGGCACATATTGGAGCCTGGAACGGTACCAACGATATATCGATGACCGGATTTACGGTAAGATTCAACGTTACTGTGCTATCGCAACCCACCGAAGTAGAATACGTTTTGGAGTAAGTGCCTGATTTACTATGCACTTCACCCTCAAATGTTACCGTCTGCCCTTGACAGATAGTGCTATCGATGATAGTTTGTATCGTCGACTCTACTTTGAAGTCGATATTAAATATACTATCGCAGCCGTTAGACATATGCACAATATCTTGATATTGTCCGTCGACAGTCAGAGCTCGTCCTCGCCACATATATGGCAGCCGCTGGTCGCAAGTGATTACACGGCTGTTTTTAATGATATTACCTATTCGCGGCACATCTATCGTAAAGGTTGCAGTATCGTTGCAGGCTCTTGTATACAGAGCTATCTGTGTAATATGATAGCTGCTCGCTTCGTTGGGGAATATCATCAACGGATTCGACTCGGTAGTTCTGAATATTATCGGTCCTGAAGGTCCTCCTTTGCGTACTACCCAGCGTACTCCGTTTGTGGGTTCTGTCTGTCCGGAATTTACATCGCCTATATATACTACGCTGCTATCGTTCAACTGTACCTTATTCTGACAGTCTTTTTGTACTACACTATAACTATTGCGAGCTTTTGGTACACGAGGAGCCAAACGGGTAGTAAGCCCGAAGTAGCAACTCTGCATTGTACCCGCTTCGGTCTCAAGCATTATCTTACATACGTAGGTGCTTGTGTCGGATGTCGAAGACGGCACAAAACCTCGTTTGTCGCTAAGACAGGTAATGGTATTCAACGAATCGTGTTCGGTATGAGCAATAGTACCGTCGGGGTTGTATTTTTTGAACCAACAATACGAGAAACCTGCCGGAGCGTATATGGTATCGACCCTATCTGTCCTACAGCTGAAGCCCGAGAAAGCCTGAGGCACACAGTTGAGCATAAAGTAAGCGTATCCGTAGTGTCCTCCCAACGAGCAGTCCCACGTCGAGAGACGTATCTTTATCTCTTGCCCTGTATATTGCGATAGATTCAGACCTATCGTACTCCAATCTTTCCATTCTATACCTCCGCTGGCTATTTTATGCCAATTTTGAGTGTTGGTACCGGGGATAAACTCTATATTACCGCAGGTGGGACTGATGAGATTACCTGCGTGGTCCAATATCTCGAGTCTAAATCGAGGCTGCTGGCTTGGATTATGATTAGGGTTTTCGAGTACCACTGCATATCGCATTACAAGCAGAGCGTGTTCCGGAGATACATTCAATTTATAGACGAGTCCCTCACATTGGGCATTAGCATTTTCATTTCCGAGCTTTACGGTAGCCAGTTCGCCGTAAGGTATTGTAAGCAGTCCGGGCAGTATCGTGTCACTCGATTCGTTAGTAACAGTTCTCGGGTCGTATTCCATAGTAGTTATCACTTTATGTCGACCTTCACTCGCTATGGACTCAGGATTCAATTCCTGACTAAAAGCTTGATTTGTTGCAGGAATACTCCACGTACCGATAGAAGCGGTCGCTACCTGCGGGTTTGTTATATCGCCGTAGTTGATACATCCTTGTCCTGTAAGCACTACCAACTGATGCTTCGTAGCCCATGCACTCGTATCGTTCACCGTAACACCGCATTGTGTATACGAACCCATACATACCTTACGTACGAATACCGAGTAAGAACCCTTACCTAAGTAGTTGATAGTATACGGAGAACGCACATTGTTTACTGTCTGGAATATTCCGTCGAGAGTATCGTATGCATTTCTGTACGCTATTTCGTAGGTAGATGTTCCGTCGTCGTCCCACGACACTACAATACCTCCGCCGATAGCTTTAGCCTCGCTGATAATAGGAGTAGCACAAGGAGCAGGCAGTATTTCTTGGTGCAATGACGAATTGTCGAGACCTCTTGTAAGCAAGAAGTTGTCTATCGCTACGGGCGGGTTGTATGTCTTTTTCGAATTATTTACCCAGTAAAATACGAGTCGTACAGGGCGTCCTATCCCTTCTACCTGAAAAGCAGCGTGCGTCCAAGCCGGCATACGGCTTACCTTAGGTTTACCGTCTTTTACCACTATTTTAGCATTGCTGCTTATTGTCGGACTTGGGATACTTCCCGAACTTGCCCAGTTGTAGAAACTACTATCGGTAGGGCTATCGAGCCAAGCTACATGCATATAGTCTTGAGCGTCGCCACCACAGATAAAGTCGAACTCTATATTGAACAACTCTCCGGCAGGTAAGGTAAAATCTTTTACAGCCGAGACAATTCCCTCAGCACTACCGTCGTACGAGAAGTTAGAGTTGTCTTTCGATATATAGAGCGAGTTTTGATTAGACATCGATACGGAGCTACCTATCATCCACTTATTGACAACACTTCCAAATTCGGGAGTATTGTGCAGAGTCCAGCCTTGCATCTCTTCGGCAGAGTCGAAGCCTGTGAAGTAGCGTAGAGGCGAATTTTTGTTTAACTGTACGTTATCTACTCCTATTTCGGCAGGGATATTGTTTACACTCGAAGAGGGGTTGCTCTTTTTCCAGACGAAAACTAACTTACCCGCAGAGCCACCGCATACCGTAAATGAGCTAACTTTCCAATAGTTTGATTTGACATCAATCACGTCAATCTTTTTTGCATACTGCTTCACCCACGAAGGTAATACTCCTGTCGTCGTGGTGGGGATATTGACGCTCGGGTCGTCGACCCAACAGATGAATAGAGAGTCGCCCGCCTCGGCTTTGTGCTTATAGTCGAGATAGAAAGAGTATGTGCCTCCTGCAGGTATAGTGAAGTCTCTATACGCCATAATTACAGTAGAACCATTACCGTTGAATCCTGCACTTGTACCGTTGTCGTACGAGATGTACAGTAGTTTTGTAGAGTTCGTACTGATACTGCTCATAGCACTACCTACAACCCATTTATTAAGCGGGTTGCTATTGTCCGATACCATTGTCCAGTTTGCATTTTCGGTAGCATCTTCGAATCCGTTCCAATAGTACGGACGGAATGCAATAGGGTCTTGTGCCCACATACCGATAGCAAATACCAACGATATACTCAATACTAATAATCTTGTAACTGTAGATTTCATAAATATTGAAAGTTTTATAAATTGATAATATAATTAATTCGTCTATTATTCACGTTATAAGGCATATATGTATAATTTCCCTATAATATCGGAAGTACAAAAATATAACTTTTTTCATACAAACGCAAGTTTACAATGAAAAAAGGACAAGTTTTTTTATAAAACATTGTCCTTTACATCTTTTTAACAAAAAAATTAACTGTCTACTGCAGCAGTCCTCTTGCCTGCAACATCGGTTTTATCGATGGGTCTTGCCCTCTGAACTGTCTGTATAGTTTCATCAGGTCGTCCGACGAACCTTTTTCTAATATATTTTCTTTGAACGACTTAGCTGTCGCCTCATCGAATATGCCCTTTTGTCGGAATAGCTCGAAAGCATCTTTCTCGAGCATCTCAGACCACAGATATGCGTAATAACCGGCAGAGTAACCGGAGTTGAAAATATGGTTGAAGTATGTAGAGCGGTAACGAGGAATGATTTCATCTATAAGCCCCATCTCTTTGACAGCCCTGTTTTCGAATGCTATGACATCGATGCCGTCTACTGATTTGAGCGTATGCCATTTCATATCGAGCAAAGCCGCTGCTACCAGCTCGGTAGTCATAAACCCTTGGTTGAATGTAGCTGTTGTGTTTATCTTCCGTACCAAAGAGTCGGGTATGACCTCGCCCGTTTTGTAGTGTTTGGCATAGGTCTTGAGTACCTCGGGTTGGAAAGCCCAGTTTTCGTTTATCTGCGAGGGCATCTCCACAAAGTCGCGAGGAGTATTGGTGCCGCTCACCGTACGGTAGTTGCACCTCGACAGCAAGCCGTGCAGAGCGTGTCCAAACTCGTGAAACATAGTCTCTACCTCATCGGTAGTGAGCAACGAAGGCTTCGAGGTAGTCGGTTTGGTAAAGTTGCCCACATTTACTATAATAGGGCGAATATCTTTGCCTGCTATCACCTCTTGGTCGCGGAAGTTGTTCATCCACGCACCGCCACGTTTGCTGTCGCGCGGATAATAGTCTGTGTGCAAGATACCTACCAAAGACCCGTCTGCCTTGTTTGTAATCTTAAATGCCTCTACTTCGGGATAATAGATGGAAGCATCTTTGATTGGTTCGAAGCCGATACCATATAACTTTGATGCACAGTCGAATACTCCTTGGCGAACATTCTCCATTTTGAAGTATTGTTTGACTTCGTCTTCGTTGAGGTCGTACTTTTCTTTTCTTAGTTTTTCGGCATAATATGCCCAATCCCAAGGCTGTAGCTTGAATCCTCCTTTCTGTCGGTCGATTATTTTCTGCATCTCTACCACTTCGCTTTTGGCTTTTTTCAGAGCTGCGGGCATAATAGAGTTCAGTAACTTATAAACATTGTCGGGGGTCTTTGCCAACGAATTGTCGAGGAAAAAATCGGCAGGCGTATTGTATCCCAGCAGCGAAGCTTTTTCTATACGCAGCTTCATCAGGTCGAGTATCACCTTCTTATTGTCGTTTTCATTGTTGTTGTTGCCCCGCATAGAGTATGCACGGAACATTTTTTCGCGAAGCTCTCTATTGTCTGCATATTGCATAAAAGGCACATAACTCGGATTTTTCAGCGTAAACACCCACTTGCCTTCGTTGCCTGTGGCTTTCGCCTCGTCGGCAGCCGCCTCTATGACGCCTTCGGGCAATCCCGAGAGGTCTTCTTTCTTGTCCACTACGAGTGTGAAAGCATTGGTCTCGGCAAGCATATTGTTAGAGAATTTCTGCTGCAAGAGACCGATTTGTTTGTTTAGCTCCCGAAGACGAGCCTGTTTGTCGGCAGGCAGGTTGATACCGTTGCGGGTGAATTGCTTATAAATCTCCTCGAGAACTCTCTGCTGTTCGGTGGTTAGTTGCTCCTTATCGCGGTTTTTGTAGACTGTCTCCACTCGTTTGAAGAAGTCGGGGTTCATGAATATGTTATCGTTATGCTCCGACAGTAGCGGCAGAGCAAACTCCACGATAGCTTTCAGCGAGTCGTTGGAGTTGGTCGAATTGAGGTTGAAAAGCACACCGACGACCTTACCCAAAAGCTGTCCCGAGTGGTCGTACGCCTCTATGGTATTTGCAAACGTAGGAGCGTCGGGGTTATCGATAATAGCCTGTATCTCAGCATCGTGTTGTCTGATACCCTCCAATACGGCGGGACGATAGTCCGCATCGGTAATCTCTGCAAACGGCGGTAAGCCGAATTCACCGCCCCATTCCTCGAAGAACGGGTTCACTCTTTGTTCTTGTTTTCCTCTACACGCAGTCATAATTGTAATAATAGCGATTATTAAATAAAATGCCTTTTTCATAATTTGCTGATTTTATGTGATTTTTATAATAGAATTATTTATTTACTATCCGAATAATTACCAAAATGCGAAATTAATATTGTTGCACGATTTTTACCAATAATTTTTTCGAGTTCGTCGAAGTCTGCTTTTTTTATCCTCTCCACACTTTTGAAGTGTTGTAAAAGAGTCTTTTTCGTGGTTTCACCGATGTTTTTTATATCGTCGAGTTCGGAGGCAACCTGTTTTTTGCTGCGTTTATCGCGATGGAACGTTATTGCAAAACGGTGCACCTCGTCTTGCATCTTTGTAAAGAACTTAAAAACACTATCTTGCGGCTTCAATCCTATCACCTTGTCGTCGAATACCAGTTCGTTTGTGCGGTGTTTGTCGTTTTTGGCAAGTCCCGCCACGGGCACTGCTATCCCAAGTGCCTCCAGCACGCTCCTCACCGCCGACACCTGCCCCTTGCCACCATCGGCGAGTATGAGGTCAGGCAGCTTAGAACCTTCCGAAATCATACGGCTGTAACGTCTGTTTATCACCTCCTTCATCGAAGCGTAATCGTCGCCGCCACCGTCGGACTTGATGATATATTTGCGATACTGCTCTTTGAGCGGTCGGAGGTTGCGAAAAACCACACACGCCGCCACCGCCTCATCGCCTGCCGTATGCGAATTGTCGAACATCTCTATCGTATGCGGCATATTGTCCAGATGAAGCATTTCGCGTATCTCGTTCATCAGAGCATAGTTGCGTTGGTTGGTGTTGAGCTTTTGGGCTTGTGTATATTTATCTTTTTTGTATTGCAATACATTACGATGCGACAAATCGAGCAACTCCTTCTTGTAGTCGCGTTTGGGAACGATATACTCTACCCCGTCTATCGTAAATTCGGGCACAAAAGGCACTACTATCTGACACGCCTCCGACGCATATTTTTCGCGTAATTCGGCTATGCCGCTCGAGAAGACTTCGCCGTCTACTTCTTCGATATTCTTTTTATATTCTATCGTATTACTCTGTATTATAGATCCATTGACCACTCTCAACATATTGATATACACGGTAGTCTGGTCGGTGTCGAACGAAAAGACATCGAGCGTGGCGTCCGACTGTGTGGTAATAACGGTCTTCTGACGATATTCTCTGATTGCATCGTACTTCTCTTTGAGTCGCTGAGCCTCTTCGAATCGGAGTTGCTCCGAGAGCACCTTTATATTATCGAGAAGATATTTTTCGACTATGTGCGAGTGCCCTTTAGCAATGGTGCGTATATCGCTTATCATAGCGTTGTAGTCGGCTTTCGACTGCAATCCGCAGCAAACACCGCGACAGTTTTTGATATGGTATTCCAGACACAACTTATAACGTTTCTTAGCAATACTCTCCTCAGTAAGAGGCAGTTTGCACGAACGCACAGGATATATTGTCTTTATCAGTTCCAATAAGGCGTTGAGTGTACCGGCTATGCTGTAAGGACCGAAGAGTTCGCAGTCGGGCAGTGTCTTTCGGGTCTTGAATACGCGAGGAAAATCCTCTTTGGTGATACACAGATACGGGTAAGTAGTGCCATACTTGAGCATCAGGTTATAACGAGGCAAGAAGCGTTTTATCAGATTGCTCTCGAGCAGTAGAGCGTCGTTCTCGGTCTTCACCACTATATAGCGAATATCCACTATCTGCCGCACCAATATGGCTGTCTTGGGCGAATCGGGCGTTTTGACGAAATACGAGGATACCCGTTTTTTCAGATTCTTTGCCTTACCGATATAGATAATCGTACCTTTTGCGTCGAAAAACTGATACACACCCGGCAGGTGCGGCAAAGCATCTATTTTTGTTTGCAGAGATTCTTGCATATCGGTTGTCGGGGAAGCGGTGCGGTATTATAACATTTATTTCGGTGCGAAATTAGTTAAAGTTTTTGTAATACGAAAAAAAGTACTACCTTTGCAGTCCCAAAAATATCAGGGCGGGATAGCTCAGATGGTTAGAGCGTCGGATTCATAACCCGGAGGTCACGAGTTCAACTCTCGTTCCCGCTACAAAGGGCAAGATATTAACAAGTTATCTTGCTTTTATTTTTTCGTTTCAATATTTTTTTATTGATTTATCTGAAAATAAAATTGTAATTTTGCAGCCCGTTTCGTCCGAGGCGAACAACTTGCAGACCAACCGCACAACACAATGAATATAAGAAATATAGCAATAATAGCACACGTAGACCACGGAAAGACTACGCTCGTAGACAAAATGCTGCTTGCAGGCAAACTGTTTAGAGATAACCAAAATACAGGCGAACTGATACTCGACAACAACGACCTCGAACGCGAACGTGGCATAACAATCACTTCCAAAAACGTATCAATAGAGTACAAAGACTGTAAAATCAACATAATAGATACTCCCGGGCACTCCGACTTCGGAGGCGAAGTAGAGCGCGTACTCAATATGGCCGACGGCTGTCTGCTACTGGTCGACGCTTTCGAGGGACCTATGCCGCAGACACGCTTCGTATTGCAGAAAGCACTGCAAATAGGACTTCTGCCCATTGTAGTGATAAACAAGGTAGACAAACCCAACTGTCACCCCGACGAGGTGCAGAATGCGGTCTTCGAGCTGATGTTCAACCTCGATGCAACGGAAGAGCAACTCAATTTCCCCACAATATACGGCTCTGCCAAAAACAATTGGATGTCTGACGATTGGAAGACACCAACGGACAACATAACATATCTTCTCGACAAGATAATAGAGTACATTCCCGCTCCGAAATTTATAGAAGGTGCACCGCAAATGCTTATCACCTCGCTCGATTACTCTTCGTATGTAGGCAGAATAGCCGTCGGCAAGGTACATAGAGGCACATTCACCGACGGGCAGGATGTAATGCTCTGCAAACGCGACGGGTCGATGACAAAACAGAAGATAAAACAACTAAATACATTCTCGGGGCTCGGCAAAACACCCGTGCAGAGTGTCGGGTCGGGCGATATATGTGCTATGATAGGCATAGAGGGCTTCGAGATAGGCGATACCGTAACAAGTGTCGAAAACCCCGAGCCGCTGCCACCGATAGCCATAGACGAACCGACGATGTCGATGACTTTCACCAACAATGACTCTCCCTTCTTCGGCAAAGACGGTAAATACGTAACGTCGCGGCACATACACGACCGCCTGATACGCGAACTCGACCGCAATCTGGCTCTGCGCGTAGAGACCACCGAATCGGCAGATACGTGGAAGGTATCGGGCAGAGGCGTACTTCACCTCTCGATACTTATCGAGACGATGCGTCGCGAAGGCTACGAACTACAAGTGGGTCAGCCTCAGGTGATACGCAAAGAGATAGACGGCGTAGTATGCGAACCTGTGGAGCAACTTACCGTCAACGTCCCCGAAGAGTACTCGAGCAAGGTGATAGATATAGTTACTCGTCGCAAAGGCGACCTGATGTCGATGGAGACAAAGAAAGACCGTGTTTATCTCGAGTTCAATATACCTTCTCGCGGTATTATCGGTCTTAGAAACAATATCCTTACCATCTCGGCAGGAGAGGCGGTGATGGCTCATCGTTTCCTCGAATACGCTCCTTGGAAAGGCGATATCGAACGCCGCAACAACGGCTCCATTATAGCTATGGAGAGCGGTACTGCTTTTGCATACTCTATCGATAAACTACAAGACAGAGGCAGGTTTTTCATCTTCCCGCAAGAGGAGGTATACGCCGGACAAGTCGTAGGCGAAAACGCCAAAGAGGGCGACCTCATAGTAAACGTTACCAAGTCGAAGAAGCTCACCAATATGCGGGCATCGGGTTCCGACGACAAGGTGAAACTGATACCGCCCGTAATATTTTCGCTCGAAGAGGCATTGGAATACATCAAAGCCGACGAGTATCTCGAAGTTACGCCGAAACACCTGCGAATAAGAAAAATAATCCTCGACGAGACCGAACGCCGACGAGCAGGAAGTAAATAAAATTAGTTAGTTATCGGCAGATGAAAAATATAATAGGGACAGATATTTTTTGTCCTTATTTCTTTTTGATTATTCGTAACGTTCGGGATTTTCTTACATTAGTAAGGAAATTATTATTTCTTCTTGAAATATACGTAAGCTAACCCTGTCTCTGCGTTGTGTATCAGTTCTTCTTTGAGTTTACCTTTGTCTTGTTGCTTTATTTTTATTTCGTCACACATATTTCCGTATACGTCGTATAGGATTTTGTCTGAGGCATAATATTTCACTCTTTTTATTTCCATTCCATGCTGCGATGCAAGTCTCGAAAGGCTATTGATAGAGAATATAAATATGTGACGTGGAGCGTCGGCAAGTTGAAACTGAGCTATACCGTAATGTTTCCAAGTGAAATTACTTTCGATAGGTAAGGCTACTACCAGAGTACTATTACTGTGCATAACATTTGATATTGCCTCCATAGCCTCATGAGGATTGGTAAGATGTTCGATTACGTGATTCATCAATATTATATCGTATTTCCCTTCGAGGTCTGTTATCGATTTTTTATAGATATTGACAGTCTGTTGAGGTAAATGGTATGTAATATCTTTGTCGATATATGGTTCTATACCCGAGACATTGTGGCAACCACTCTGTGCAATTTTTAGCAGAGTTCGTCCTGAACCACAACCTATATCAAGTACCGATGAGTCGAAAGTCATATTCATATCTGGTAGTATCCACTCGAAAGCTCCCTTGTCTATTTCAGATATCAGACGACCAACTATATTTTTACCTCCCATACGATATTTAAGTAAATACTTACGCATATACCGTCTGACTATACTATTGCTATCGTTCTCCGAACGAGCCTGTAAGGAGTAGTATTTTCCCGAGTCGTAATATCTGTCGAGATCAGATGGTATGTCTTTTATTTGCAGACAGTCGCAATGAGGGCAATGTATGTAGTCAAACTTATTTCCGAGTCCGAAACGAACCTCTGCGGCTTGATAAACCTCTGAGTCGAACTCACTATTACAAATCTTGCACTTAAACATATACTTTTTGATATTTTTATTGGTTGGTGAAATTA
>ERZ772926.1118-NODE-1118-length-13376-cov-8.833946_pt1 | contig 13376 bp, 2 predicted proteins | sample MGYA00511136_ERZ772926 | MGnify/ENA primary metagenome ERZ772926 (study PRJEB29015, sample SAMEA2737917) | human oral metagenome | biome: human oral; feature: human-associated habitat; material: dental | place: China | collected 2153 ... | reverse complement strand
TCTACTGGAGAACAAAACTATGGAATCTATTCAGCAGGAACAGTAACAAATAATGGAAACATTGACTTGTCAAGCGGAAAAGGAAGTGTAGCAGTTTACAGTATCAAAGGTGGAACTGCGACAAATAATGCAACAATTACTGTAGGGGCATCTGATGTTGCAAACAGCCTTTATTCAATAGGTATGGGTGCAGGATATTCTACAACTGATACAGGAAACATTGTAAACAGAGGAACAATTAATGTAAATGGAAAACACAGTATTGGAATGTATGCGAGTGGATCAGGAAGTAAAGCAACAAATGATGGAAATATTGTATTGAATGCAAGTAACACAACAGGTATCTACGCTGACAATGGAGCGACAGCAATTAATAATAAATCAATTACGACTGGTTCAGGAACTTACACAAATACAGTAGGAGTGTATCTTGGAAAAGATTCTAAATTGATAAATAGTAAAGGTGCAACAATTAACATAAATGCTAAAAATGGTGTGGGTGTTTACTTGAAAGGTGGAACAGTAGCAAACTACGGAACAATCACAGTAAACGGTGCTTCTAAAACAAATAATAATGATGTGGATGGAAATATGATATATAAATTTACAGTACCTGAAACAGGAAAAGGAGTAGGCGGAGTAGCAATCGACGCACCAGCGGGAGCACAAACAGCTACAATTACAGCAAATGGAGTGCCACAAATACCAGTAGTAGTAAACACAACAGGAAGAAATCCAATATCAGTGTCAGCTTCAAGCATTGGACTGTATGTAAATACATCAGGAGTTGACTATACAAAATCAATAGATGGACTGCAAAACTTGACAAGTGAAGCAGACTTAATTATTGGTAATGAAGCGGCTGAATCAACAAACAGCAAATACATATTAGTAAACGATCCTAACATAATAAATCCATACAAGACAGCAATGCTAAGAAATCCAAACATTAAATGGAATGTGTATTCAGGTTCAATAGGATGGATTGCAACTCCAACACTGGATCCGAATGACGGTTCAATAACAAGTCTATATATGGCAAAAGTGCCATACACAGAATGGGCTGGAAGAGAAAGCACTCCTATAAACAGTTTAGATACATATAACTTTGCAGATGGATTGGAACAAAGATATGGAGTAGAAGCTTTAGGAACTAGGGAAAGACAGATATTCAGCAAATTGAATGGAATTGGAAATAACGAGGAAGTCTTGTTGCAGCAAGCATTTGATGAAATGATGGGACATCAATATGGAAATACCCAAATGAGAATAAATGCAACTGGAAACTTGCTTGATAAGGAATTCAAATACTTAAAACACGATTGGAGAAATCCATCTAAACAAAATAATAAGATCAAAGCATTTGGTATGAGAGATGAATACAACACTGACACAGCAGGAATCATTGACTATACAAGCAATGCCTATGGTGTAGCTTATGTTCATGAGGATGAAAAAATTAAGATGGGTAACTCTCAAGGATGGTATGCAGGAGCTGTAACAAATAGATTTAAATTCAAAGATAATGGACATTCAAGAGAAGAACAAACTCAAATTAAAGTAGGAATCTTTAAGACAATGTCTCCTAAGAAAGACTATAATGGAGCATTACAATGGACAATTGGCGGAGATGTATTTGCGGGTATCAATAATATGAAACGTAAATATCTAGTTGTAGACGACATATTCCAAGCAAAATCAAATTATCATTCATATGGTGCGGCACTTAAGACAGATTTAGGATATGATGTAAGAATGAGTGAAAGAACACACTTGAGACCTTATGGAGCATTAAAGATGGAATATGGAAGATTTAACAAGATTAAGGAAGATTCTGGAGAAATGAGATTGGAAGTAAAAGGAAACGATTACTTCTCAGTTAAACCAGAAGTTGGACTTGAATTTAAATATGTGCAACCATTGGCAGTTAGAACAAACTTGTCAGTTGGGCTTACAGCCGCTTATGAAAACGAACTAGGAAAAGTAGGAAACGTAAATAATGAAGGAAGAGTAAGATATACAAATGCCGACTGGTTCGGAATAAGAGGTGAAAAAGAAGATAGACGTGGAAACGGTAAATTTGACTTGAATATTGGAGTAGATAACACAAGATTTGGAGTAACAGTAAATGGAGGATATGACACTAAAGGTAACAATGTCAGAGGTGGAATAGGATTCAGAGCTATTTACTAATGTGAAAGATTGTATGAATTTAAAAAAATTCAGGATAAACAAGATTTTACACATTCAAATATTGAGTTAAAAGCTTGAATAAAATTAAGGACAGTAGAACTTAGGTTTTGCTGTTCTTTTTTGGTATTAAAGCAAAAAGAATTCTATTAATTATATTTTAATTATTTGAAAATACTAGGTTTTTTATTCTTTGCTGGGAAAGTTTTTTGGGAAAACTATTGTATTTTTTCGTTAAATTTGATAAAATAAAGAGCAACGAGTTTTCAAAACTTTTATTTGGAATAAATTAAAATAAGTATAAATTTGTAATTTAGATGAATTTAAATTTATAATAAATTATATTTAAGATTATAAAAAAAATCTAATTTAAAAATATAATTTATTTAGCTTTTACGAGACTTAACACAAAAAAAATTACTACAAAAAAGCCAAATTTTGAACTTTAGAATATTTTATCAATTTGGCATAAAATTCTAATTACTACCCAATTTCTCGTTAAGTTTTATGTAACTTCACTGTAAAAGCTTAGAAATTGTTAAGATAAAAGTTTCAAAAACATAATAATATATATTTAACAAAAAGATTATATAATTTTAAAATCAAATCACTAACTATCATTTAAAATTTTAATTTGTTAGATATAAAAATATTTTTTTTTAGTTGCAAAATTTTTTAATTTTAAGTAAGGAGTGAGAGTCAAAATGACAAATAATCTTAGACAGATTTCAAAAGATTTAAGAGCATTTGCAAAAAGAACAAAAGATTTTAAGTATACAGATTCTGCATTGATTATATTTTTAATGACTGGAATGGTATCAATCACAACTAATCTGTTTCCTGCAACAACTACTACAAGTAAAAGCATAGAAACTCAGAAACAAGAGATTTCATCTTCAATAAAGGGGTTACATCAAAAGGTCAAAGAAACAAGACGTGAAAATGAAAAATTATTAAAAGATACAAATTTAGAACTTGTTAAATTAATGGAACAAGGAGATCACGTTGTAAAAGCTCCATTTAGTAGCTGGCAATTTGGAATAAATGAATTTTACAATGACTGGCATGGAACTTATAAAGGACGTGGAAATAAACAAGACGACGTAAAATATGAAAGAGCGAAAAGCAAAATAGGAGGAACATACGAAGGTAATAAATATGGAGTTACAGAACTGGCTAAAATTACAGAACCTATAGCTTCAATTCCTTTAGATGCGAGCGTTACTCCAAAAAGTATCTATAAAACTGCGCCAAAATTTACAGTATCAGGCCCAGCAGGTTCACTTCCTGCATTTGAAACTAGAACAGTTGAAGCTCCTGCAGCACCAGCCAATATTAATGTTTCCCAACCTACGATTGTAACTTCTACTGTGCCTAATTTCGCTGGAGCAGGATTTGCACAAGGACCAATTATTTATATACAAGGAGCAAGTAGTGGAGGAGAAAGTGCTCCATACCCACAAGCTCCAGGACAAGTTCTTCCTGGTGTTCTTGGACAAAATTCCTTTATATCTAATTTTGGGAAATATAGAACAGATGGAACAGTTAGAATAGATGTTTCTGGTAGGACAATGACATTATCTGGTGGAACTATAAAAGTTAAAAATGAGGAATCAGGAGTAAGTACAACGCTAAATCCAAATAGTCCAACAGGAGTTGAAAGAAGTGTTCCAAATACAATATATACAGCAAATGAACTTGTATCCCACCCCAATGTAGGAATGGCACTTATTAATGACTTACGTGATAGAAATTCAACTTATACTGGTAATTATGAGATGCATGATGATGGAACAATAAATAGTAATTTAAAAACACATATTTTCTTAAGTTATAATCCTGCTGGGGTAGGAGGAAAATCTGGAGGGTGGTACGATGGAACTGGAATGGGAGGTGAAAAAAGTGCAACTTTGGATGGTAATTTTACTTTGAAATTAAATTCAACATCAGCACCAAATTCTTTGCTTGTTGGAGTGGAACATCAATTATGGGGAAAAGATCCAGCTGATACGACATCCCCTAGTGATTGGAATGTTTTAGATTCTCATTCCCGTTTAAATAATCAAGGAAAGATTATTTTGAATAGTGGAAAAAGAATGGTTGGTATTATGATTGATGTGGAAGACTCACAAAAAACCCAAAATAATAAATTAAGAGAATCACATAAAACAGAAAATAATGGATTAATTCAAATAAACAAAGATGCCAGCGAAAGTGTAGGAATTGATTTTGGTGCATTTAATGATCAATTATTAAAAACAGATGTTAAAATAGGAGATATTAATATTCAAGGAAATGATAATGTTGGATACAGAATGCAAAAGATTTTTAAGTCAACGCCAGATTATTTTGATTATATAACCGCAGATGGTGGAAATGGTACAATTACAGTAGGTGGAACACACAATATCGGTATTTCGATTGCAAAAGATTTATCACCTACTAAGAGTTCTACTAATGTAATAGAGAATATGAAAAACTTGAATGTTACAGTTGATGGACGTAATGATGGTGGAACTGTAGTTTCAGAAAATGTTGGTTTTTTGAGAACCAGTGATTCAGATAATAATACAGCTCCAATGCTTCTTAATACAACTACTATGGGTACTTTTGATTTTGGAAATAATGCCTTTAACAGTACATTGATTCGTAGTGATGCGTATAATGTTGAAATTCAGAAGGATATTACGATAAATAATGGACATGCGAATGGTGGAAACGTAATTGGGGTTGCAAATGATACTTCTTCAAGAGGTACTGGTACTAATCCATCTAAAACTAACGTTATTAGTACAGCAAAACTTACAAGCAATAATCAATATAAATTTAGAGGATTACTTTCAAATGGTGGAAATGCTTCTGTAGAAAATAAAGGTGGAATAGAAATTCTTGGAGATAAGGATGAAGGAATTGGAATAGCTGCTATTAATAATGGTAATTTGAAAACAAGTGCAAATATTAAAGTAACTGGTACTGGTGTTAAAAAAGTTGGTGTATACAATGAAGGGGATACAGCAGAAATTAGTGGTGGAACTATTACAGTGTCAGGTGAAGATTCAGCGGGTATTCTTAATAAAAAGACAGCTAAATTTACAGCAGATACCACAATAGAAGCTTTAGACGGTACGACTGGTATTTTTAGTAACGGAGGTTCTGGTAACAATGTAGCGGTAACTAGTGGTAAAGCAGTAACCGTAAAAGTTACTGATAATCGTACAGGAAGTACTGTAAAACGTGGTGTAGGTGTTTATGCAACTAGCGGTTCAAATGTAACAATACCGAATGCTACTATAGATGTAAATGGTGGAAGTTCTGCTTTAGTTGCAACAGCTAACAGCAAAATTGATGTAAAAGCTGGAGTGGTAAAATATAAAGGAGAGGGATATGCATTTTATACTGGTGATAGTAAAGTTGGAACAGGTAAAATAGATGCTTCAAGTTCAACAGTGACTTTGGATGGAAAAGCTGTAGGATTTGAAGTTGATGGAAATGGTGGAAGCTACAGTTCAAACGTTACTTTGACAGGTGCCACTGTAAACATAAATTCAGATGACGTAATCTTAATGAGTGTTGTTAATCCATATACAACAAAATTAAGTGATTTTGATAGTGTATTGAATAAAGCGTCTGGCTTGTCAAGTAGTTCTATTACAGGATCAACAAATTATAAATTAGGTGTAATTTCAGGATTAAATGGTGCACATTCATTTAAATTTGACACACCACTGGATAAAAAAGATGCTGTAAGCAATGCTTCATCGCAAAGTTATAAATATGTAAGAAATTTAATACTTCAAAGAAGTGTTTTAGATGCAGATAGTGATATTAAGGCTGTATTAAGTTCAGCAGAAGTATCAGCTATAAAAGAACCTACAGTTTATGGACTGGCAATAAGTTCTACAAAAGGAGCCGTAACTAATGCTGAAACAGGAATTAATATCAATGGTAAGACTTTAACTGCTGATAGAACTGATTCTGGAAGTGGAGCTATTGGGCTTTATACTAATTTTGGAACAATTAATGTTAATAGTGGAGGAAAAGTTAATGTAGAAACAGATACTTCAAATACTGTAAATAAAAATGGAGTAGGAGTATATGTAGTAAACGGTTCAACAGTTAATAATAATGGTGATATTGAAGTTAGTGGAGAAGATTCAATTGGAGTTTTAGGACTTTCTTATAGACAGGATCAGGCTGGAAATGTTATCGGTAATGAATTTGGCTCAACAAATGAAGGAACTGTAACAATAAATAACAATAAAAATATTACTATGAACTCTGAAAATGCCAAAGGTATTTACATAAAAAATAACAGTACAGAAGCACCATCAACTTCTGCACCTACAAAAGTAACAGCACCGTCTGTAAATGTTGCTAATAACAATTCTGGCGGAGTTATTACAATGAAAGGTAGTGGTACAACAGGAAACGCAGCTGTGGCAATGTATGCTGAAGGTGCAACTATTAAAAATAATACTGGAGCAACAATAGATTTACAAGGTACAGGTTCTCAAATAGGAATGTTTGGAGTAAAAGACAAAGGTAATCAAAATTCAGTAGTTCTTAATAGCGGTACAATTACAGTAGGTGCTTCAACAGGTTCAGTTCCAAATGTAGGTATGTATTCAAATGATGCCGATATCGTGCCAGAAACTAATGGAACAATTGATGTAAAAGATAATTCATACGGTATGTACGGTAAATCAGTTAAAATGACTGGTGGTGTAATAAAAACTGCAGGTAACGGTGTAGGAATTTTTGCAACAGGACCATCAGTAGATTTACAGGCAGGAACAATACAAGTGGGACAAAATCAATCTGTAGGGGTATTTGTAGCAGATGATGCAACAACACCTGTAACAACAAATGTTACAAGTAATGTAAATATGACAATAGATGATGATTCATTTGGATATGTAGTTACTGCAACTACACCTGGAACTCAGCTAACAACAGGAGCTGGTACAACAGCCACATTAAATAAAGATTCTGTTTATATCTATCAAAATAGTAATACAGGAAAAGTATTTAACAATACTACCTTAACTTCTACAGGAGATAGAAACTATGGACTTTATGGTAATGGAACTATGGAAAATAATGCAGTTATTGACTTTACATCAGGAAAAGGTAATGTTGGAATATACTCAACTGGAGGAATTGCAACAAACAATAGTATAATCAAAGTTAGTGAAACTAACCTTGCAAATAAAGAATTTGGAATAGGTATGGCAACAGGATATTACGATAAAACTTCTGCGACTCCGTTTAGTAATCAGGGAACTATCATAAATAAAGGTATTATAGAAGTAAGCAAACCTAATTCAATGGGAATGTATGCAGTAGGACCAAACTCAAAGGCAATAAACTATGGAAATATAAATTTATCAGGAAGTAATACAGTAGGAATGTATATTGATCAAGGAGCAAAAGGAGAAAACTGGGGTAAAATTCAGACAACAGCAAGCGGACTTTCAGCAGTTAAAGGTATCTATCTTGCACATGGAAGTTACATCAAGAATTACGGTGAAATAAATATTGCAGCCTCAGATACAAAGAGTGCAGGAATATGGTCAGATGGAGAATCTGCGGATAATGCTGAGGAACATGCATCAGGAGTAAATCCAACAACAGGATCAAGCCAAACAGGTACATCAACACCTGCAATGAAAGTAGTAACAGCAACTGATCATAAGACAGAAGGTGGAGTAACTATAAAAGTTCCGCCTGCAGCAAACCCTGTAACAGTAACAGATGTAAACGGAAATGTAATACCAATAACAGGTGTAGATACAAATGTTCCAACACCTACACCAACTACAGTAAATATAACAGATCCTACAGGAGTTACAGTGCTTGATTTAAGTACACAAAAAATGGGAAATGTTAGTTTAGGAAGTATGCCTTCATCAGCAGAAGCATATGAAATTGGAATGTATGTTGATACATCAGGAGTAAATTATACAAATCCTATTAAAGGATTAAATAATTTATCAGGACTTACAGATATAAATCTATATTTTGGACCAGAAGCAGCTAGATATACAACATCAAAAGTAATCAAAGTTGGAGATAACATATTAAGTCCATATAACAGAGATTTGAGTACATTGATAACAGCTGGAACAACACTTAATGTAACATCGCCAAGTATCACATGGATGGCACAGCCTACAAAAGATCCTGCTGGACTTTTAGATAAAGTTTATCTAGTAAAAATTCCATATACCGCTCTAGCTAAAAAAGGAGATAGAAATACGTATAACTTCCTTGATGGATTAGAACAAAGATATGGTGTTGAAGGAATTGGTACAAGAGAAAATGAATTGTTCCAAAAATTAAACGGATTAACAGAAGGCGAAGGACATATATTAGCTCAAGCAGTAGACGAAATGAAAGGACACCAATATGCAAATACTCAACAAAGAATCAATGCTACTGGAAATGTATTGGACAAGGAATTTTCATATTTGAAGCATGACTGGAGAAATCCTTCTAAACAAAATAACAAGATTAAAGCGTTTGGTGCAAGAGATGAATACAATACTGATACAGCTGGAATCAAGGACTATAAGAGCAACGCCTACGGTGTAGCCTATGTTCATGAAGATGAAAAAATCAGAATGGGCAACTCAAGCGGATGGTATGCTGGAGCTGTAACAAATAGATTCAGATTTAAAGATTTAGGAAAATCAAGAGAAGATCAGACAATGCTTAAAGCCGGAGTGTTTAAGACAATGTCACCGAAAGGCGACCATAACGGGGCATTGCAATGGACAATTGGTGGAGATGCGTTCTATGGAATTAACAGCATGAAACGTAAATACTGGATAGTGGATGATGTATTTGAAGCGAAATCAAATTATAATTCTTATGGAGTTGCCCTTAAAAATGAATTGGGATATGATATAAGAATGAGTGAAAGAACACATTTACGTCCATTTGGAGCATTGAAAATGGAATATGGAAGATTTACAGGTATAAAGGAAGACAGTGGTCAAATGAGATTAGAAGTAAAAGGAAACGACTATTTCTCAGTAAAACCAGAAGTTGGAATGGAATTCAAGTATGTTCAACCATTAGCAGTAAGAACAAATCTAACAGTAGGATTATCAGCAGCTTATGAAAATGAAATTGGAAAACTTCAAAAAGGAAACAAAGCGAGAGTAAGATATACAGCAGCTGACTGGTATAACTTAGAAAAAGAAAAAGAAGATAGACGAGGAAATGGTAAATTTGACTTGAATATCGGAGTAGATAACACAAGATTTGGAGTAACAGTAAATGGAGGATATGACACTAAAGGTAACAATGTCAGAGGTGGAATAGGATTCAGAGCTATTTACTAATGTGAAAGATTGTATGAATTTAAAAAAATTCAGGATAAACAAGATTTTACACATTCAAATATTGAGTTAAAAGCTTGAATAAAATTAAGGACAGTAGAACTTAGGTTTTGCTGTTCTTTTTTGATGGATAAGGAAATAAAAAAGACTATTCCATATTGAAATAGTCCTTTATTTTTAAATTGTCTTTACTTTTTAAATTATTTAGGCAAGGGATTATTCCTGCCATTGTTTTATTATAATTTAAATAATAAATCAGTATATGTTGGGAATTTCCATAAGTCTTTCTCAATAACTTTTTCCAAATTATCACAAGGAACTCTCAATGCTTCAAGTCCTGATATTAATTTTTCTTTTGCTAGATCAGTTTGTTTGGAAAGATCTTCCTCGTTTGAAACTCTTGCAATTTCTTTTTCAAGTGATTTTGTTTCTTTTCTTAATGCTGTTACATTTGATAAAACATCTTTTAACAATTCTTCCTGCTCTTTTATAAAGGCTTTTCCATATTTTGAATTTTTTTCAATATGGTCTGCCAATAAATTTGAAAATTTTAATGCTGATGGTAAAATGTTTTTGTTTACGATATCAATTAATGTTCTTGATTCAATGCTAAGCTGTTTTACATATCTTTCAGCATAGGCATTGTATCTTGCCGCTGATTCTTGTTCTGATAACATTCCTATTTCATTTACTAATTCTAAAATTTTAGGATCAAGCATTTTTCTAAGTGCTGTATTTGCCGAAACTTCGTTTGTAAGCCCTCTTCTTTTTGCTTCTTTAACCCATTCTTCGCTGTATCCGTTACCGTTGAAAATAATTCTGTGGTGTTTTTTGTAGGCATTTGCAATGATTTCATTTATTATTTTTGGTAAAGTTCTTTCTGTTGCTTTTTCAAGCTTTTCAGCATATTCAGACAGCACTTTTCCTACCATTGCATTTATTACCGCCGCTGTTGTTGCTGGAGTTGAGCTTGAACCTGGCATCCTAAATTCAAATTTGTTTCCTGTGAAGGCAAAAGGTGAAGTTCTGTTTCTGTCTCCTGCGTCCATGCTGAATGTTGGCAGCACATCAACTGATAAGTTTACTTCTGAAGCTTCTGACACAGGTGCATCTTTTTTGTTGGCGATGTTGTCTAAAATTGTTGTCAATTCTTCACCTAGGAAGATTGAAATAATTGCTGGAGGTGCTTCGTGTCCTCCTAATCTGTGGTCATTTGTAGCAGTTGCAGTTGAGTATCTTAACATTGGATAATATCTATCCACAGCTTCAATTACAGCAGATACAAAAATTAAAAATTTTTTATTTGTTTTAGGCTCTTTTCCAGGACTAAACAGGTTTTCCCCATCATCAGTACCAAGCGACCAGTTGTTATGCTTTCCTGAACCGTTTACGCCGTCAAAGGGTTTTTCGTGAAGTAATGCCACTAAATCGTGTTTTAATGCAGTTTTTTCAATTGTTTCCATTATAATCTGGTTTTGGTCTGAAGCCAAGTTTGCAACTGAAAATAATGGTGCAACTTCAAATTGGTTTGGTGCAACTTCGTTATGTCTAGTTTTTGATGGAATTCCTAATTTCCAAAGTTCTACATCGACATCACTCATAAAGTTTATAACTTTATCTTTAATTTTTCCAAAGTAGTGGTCGCTTAATTCTTGACCTTTTGGTGCAGGAGCTCCAAATAATGTTCTTCCAGTAAGAAGTAAATCGTCTCTTGCTTCAAACATTTCTTTTTTAACTAAGAAATATTCCTGTTCAACTCCAAGTGTGTTAAATACATGTTTTGAAGTTGTATTTCCCAATGCTCTTAATACTCTTAGTGATTGTTCGCTTATATATTTCATTGTTCTTAGCAAAGGAACTTTCTTATCCAGAGCTTCACCTGTAAATGAAATAAATGCAGTTGGAATGTATAATGTAACTCCATTTTTATTTTCTCTTATGAAAGGATATGAACTTGTATCCCAAATTGTATACCCTCTTGCTTCAAATGTGCTACGAAGACCTCCATTTGGAAATGATGAAGCATCAGGCTCACCTTTTATCAAATTGCTTCCTGAAAATTTGTAAATTAATTCTTCACTTTCAGTTGGTTCCAAAAATGAGTCGTGCTTTTCAGCTGTCAAGTCTGTTAGTGGTTGAAACCAGTGACAGTAGTGAGTTGCTCCTCTTTTAGTTGCCCAGTCTTTTATAGCATTTGCAATTACTTCTGCAGTTTCCTTCGATAATTCTGTTTTACCAAGTTGTGATGCCTTAAATTCTTTGAAAACTTCTTTAGAAACTCTTTTTTTAAGATTGCTGTCCCTAAAGACATTCTCTCCAAAACTTTTCATAGCATTTTCCATAAATTTACCTCTTTCCTAAATTTCTAAGATTTTCATTTTTTGTAAGATTGAAAATGTGTAAAAATAATTAAGATGTGTAAAATACACTTTTCTAAAACTCTTTCAAAACTATTCATAAGCTTATTATACAATGTGTAAAATTATAAGTCAAATGAAAATTTTGATAGTATTTTATAAAGAAAAGTCTTTTTAAGTTTAGTATTTACCATATTTATATACATTTTTTATAAATAAATACTTTGGTTTACAAATCTTTTTTTATGTTTGCAAAATAATTATGTGAAATGTATAATTGGTTCATATATTAGGGTAAGATATTTTATTTGAAAATATTTTATGAGAACATCTAAAACATTGGAGGTACAGACTTTGGATAACAACATTCAAAATGTAAAACTAAAAAAATACGAGCTTTCAAGAAATTCACTTTATGAGCCGTATTTTGAAAAAGACAACTGCGGTATGGGATTTATCGCAAACATTGACAACAAGAAAACTAATCAAATCGTAAAAGACGGAATAAGAATTTTAGCTGGATTAGAACATCGTGGAGCAGAAGGATATGACTCAGATACCGGAGATGGAGCTGGGCTTTTGTTTGAAGTGCCGCACGAATTTTTTGCTGAAATTATTCCTAATCTTCCTGAATTTGGAGATTATGGGGTTGGAAACATATTTTTCCCAACTGTAAAAGAAGAATTTGAAAAAATAAAGGCAATTATCGAAGAAACTGTGAAAAACTCAAAAGATGAAATCCTAACTTGGAGAGAAGTTCCTATAAAAAAAGATGCCGTTGGAGTTCAAGCGCAATCTACAATGCCATCTGTCTGGCAACTTTTCATAAAAAGAGTAAATTCATCAAAAGAAGATTTTGAAAAAAATCTTTATATTTTGAGAAGAAAAATTGAAAATGCTGTAAAAAAAGCAAACTGCAACACTGAAGATAAATTTTACATAACAAAATTATCTTCAAAATCAATAGTTTATAAAGGTCTAGTAAAACCTGATCAAATCGAGAACTTCTATATCGACTTGCAATCAGACAAGCTTGTAAGTTCTTATTGCCTAGTTCACCAAAGATTTAGTACAAATACTTTTCCAGCATGGAAACTTGCACATCCGTTCAGATTTCTGGCACACAATGGAGAAATTAATACGGTAAAAGGGAATGTAAACTGGATGAAAGCCAGAGAAATTGCACTATCTTCGCCTAACTATGAAGATATAAAAGAATTATTTCCTGTAAATGATGAAGAGTGGTCGGATTCAGCTAATCTTGATGCCGTTATTGAACTTCTTGTATTTTCTGGAAAAACTTTGATGGAAGCAATTTCAATTTTAGTTCCTGCGGCTTGGGAAAAGGATCATACGAAATCTGAAGATTTGAAGGCATTTTATGACTATTATTCAGGATTAATGGAAGCTTGGGACGGACCTGCGGCCATGATTATGACTGATTCCAGATATTTGGTTGCAAAACTTGATAGAAATGGACTTA
>ERZ772926.1114-NODE-1114-length-13402-cov-5.034465_pt1 | contig 13402 bp, 9 predicted proteins | sample MGYA00511136_ERZ772926 | MGnify/ENA primary metagenome ERZ772926 (study PRJEB29015, sample SAMEA2737917) | human oral metagenome | biome: human oral; feature: human-associated habitat; material: dental | place: China | collected 2153 ... | reverse complement strand
ACTGCTTCAGTAGCTCAGTTGGTTAGAGCACCTGACTGTTAATCAGGGGGTCGTTGGTTCAAGCCCATCCTGGAGCGCATCAAAAGGAATTACGAAAGTAATTCCTTTTTTGTTTTCATACCCAAGAAACTCCAACACAGAACAAACCCAACTGCTTATTTTATCCTCAGCTTCTGACACAGGAAATCTGTTTTTCTTATATTTCAAGATGCCGATAAGACTTCAAAAAACCTTACATATCTTTAAACAAAACGCCTATAAACAAAGACAAAGACACCTATAAAAAGCAAGTTTACAACCAACAGAAAATCAGCCAGTTATAACGTCGTGCAAGAAAAGGTGCTTAACTGAACTTCAAAAGGGCGTTAGTAAGACCTCAAAAGGGCATCTTTTGCAAGTCAATTGGGCATCTTTTCGAAGCTAAAAGACCATATACAGGCTTCAAAGTGTATGAAAAAGATTTACATTTGCCTATAAGTAACAAAACAAAGGAGGTGCTAAATAGCAACTTCCCCTTACTTATAGCAATATCTTTTTACTACCTTAACCCTTATATTAATACTTCAAAAAAAGACAAACATCACTTACTTGTTTCAAAACAAAACATATTAAAGAAAGTTAATTAAAGCAATCACGAGGCAAGGTTCTTCAAGAAATGTATTTAATAACGTAAAACATACAATTAATATATAGAAGTATAACCCTCAACTAATCAACAAACAAGATGAAGAAATTAAAATTTAAAAAAGAACTAATGCTTATGTTCCCTGTCCTTTTGTGCGCATGTACTAATGATAAAGACGGAGATTTGGGAACAGGCACGGGAAATGGAGCTTTCCCAACAGCATTCAATTCCTATGTTTATTCCATGCCTTCGGTAAAACAGATAGAACCTTTCGCTGAGAGAAAAGCCGGTGAAGCGAAAACAATCTCACTCACATCTCCACTTACAAGTACAAGAGTGGGATCTACAAAAGAATTCTATGAGCAGGCAAAAGAGTTTGAAGAACAACTACTCTTCTCTGATGATAAAAACGTTTTCTATCCAGGCGCACTGCTTCGGGCAAAGAGTGTGGTTGAAGGAGAGTACGACCCTATTGAGGCAGAACGTGCTCCGATGGTCTTGTCTACTGACCTTCCTGGCAGTTCTGACCCAACTGTCAAGATAGAGAATCCCACACTTTCAGGCGTAAGAAAAGGAATCAACGAATTACTTAGTCGCAACTTCAACGCTCCTGCAGCCAACCTCACCTATTCAATTGAGGAAGTTTACGACAAAGCACACCTCAAAATGGCAATGGGTGGCAACTACAAGGGTGCAGCAAACACTGTGGAGGCAAGTGCAGGTTTTAGCTTTGACAAGGAAAAGAACCGTTTTCTTGTGAAAGTGCAGCAGGTATTCTATGAGCTTAGCATTGACCTTCCTAAAAAGCCATCCGATCTTTTTGCCAAGGAATTTGACTACAAAAAGGAGTTTGGAAATGAGAAACCGTTATTTGTTTCTTCTGTTAAATACGGACGAATACTCCTATTAGGTATTGAAACGAACATGACGAAGAAAGAGGCTGAAGCAAAGCTGCAAGCGTCTGTGCTGGGCGGAAAGATTGGCGCAAATGCAGAGGCTGCTTATCAGGACCTACTGAAAGAGTCAACTATCAAGGGACGTATCCTTGGTGGTGATGCCAAACTTGGTGCGCTGGCAGCCATCAATCTGGAGGATGTCAAGAAGTTCATCGGCGAAGGTGCACGCCTGAGTGCAGAAAATCCTGGTGCCCCGATTGCTTATAAGCTGAAGGAACTCGGAACCAACCGTACATTCAAGACGGTAATATATTCCAAGTACACCAAGAATGACCCTTATGCAGGTGAGTTCTCACATATCAGCTTCGACCTGATTGTTTTGGACGAACTGAAATCATTGTCAGGTCAGAAACTCGATGCAGGAAGAGGCTTCATACAGTTTGGTGATGATGCTAAGCAGCGGACAGAATTCTTCTTCGACCGTTGGAGCAGACGCATACGCCACAATTTCCCGAACTACAAAAGCGGAGAAAAGATCCTTGTCGTATTTGAAAGAGGAAAAAGGAGTGATGGTTTCAAGGAAAAATACACCTTTGAAGTTCCTCTGTTCGAGACCCTGGTGAGAGAAGGAAAGAAACTGGGACAAGGAGGCGTAAACAAACTTTACGACACAGCGAAGAATCCTCTGAACCTGCGTGACACGACAGGAGATGTGACATTGACCTTCGGAATAGAGAATCTGAAGTTTCACAAGTAAACTATCTTCCATACAGACTGCTGTCAAAACATCAGCAGTCTGTAACCAAACTGAATGAAAGACCATAAAAACCGCTGCGGGGATATGGATGTATATACATTTTCCCACCTAAGGTTTTACATTCATTCATTGTTTTCTCTTTGAAAAGAATCTGGCAAAACGCCAGGTTCTTTTATTTTTTTCCTTTTCTTCATACTCTTTTATGAAATACCCCTGAAAAAAGAAAGGACACATTACTGTCGTGAGAACTCATCGGCTCTTTTATCTTTTTCTTTATTATAAAAAGAATTTTCGCCATCATCTATCCTTCCTACAGGCTCTCAAACTTCATGAATAGGTAGATCAGAAAAGTAGGGAGTAAGACAAAGGTACAACGATTGAAAGTAAAAAGAGTAGCTCATAAGACAGAAAAAACACAGCAAAACAGTTCTTATAGATGTCAAGTTATAATTTCTTTTCATGAAAAGAAATATTTTTCTTCATGAACAGAAATATTTATTTTCATGAAAATAAATATTTTTCATCGTGAAAAGAATTTGATAATGTCGGTGTATTGGAGAAGATGGGGAAACAGCTGGCGTGCTAAAGATATATTTTTTGCCAAGGAGAAAAGCATCAAAAAAATAGGATGAAAACAGAAAAAGGGCACATGGAATCCTGCTCAAGGAGACACATGCACCCATAATAATTATTATATGTCAGTTTGAAATTCTGTTCTTATTTTGAACGCCAAAGACCATGGAGGTTGCAGTACTCACGTGCATAAACCTCTGTAGCATCAGTCTTAAACTCAGCTACAGGACGGTCTGTTGGCTCAAGATACTTGCGGAAAACCTCGTTGTTGTTAGTTACCAACTCAATCCAAAGGATAGAGTGAGCCTCTGTCATTGGGTGCTCAACCTCACCAACAGTTACGCGGTAGCCACCTTCAATTTTCTCAACAACTGGTACGTGCTTCTCTGTAGCAGCATCAGTAGTATTCTCAACTACGTGCTCCAAACCAGCAACACCACACTCACCGCCTACCAATACTTCAACGATGTGACCACACTCTGTACACTTATATAACTCGTTTCTTTTTGCCATAATAAATTATTTCTTTAATGTTATGTCTGCAAAGATATATCTATTTTCCGAGAGAAACAAACTTTCTTCTTGTAAATATTACAAGTTTTACATTCTTTAAGACTCCGTTTGCTATAATAGTTGCTTATCAATTACGAAGCTTCTTACCTAATTTCATTCGAAAAGCTTTGTTTACTACACCCTATTCCACCACCTTTTACCATTGTAATAATACCCAGCACCAATAGTGCTGTTGGTAAACACCAATGGTGCTAACAATGAGCACATAATGTGCGGAGGAGTAAACACCACACAACACGTCGTATAAATAAGCGTAATATGACGTTAGAAAAGGCTTATTAAACAAAAAGTAAGCCTCCTTAATGTAATAAGAAGACTTACTTTCTCAAGGTCAATACGAATCTGAACAAAGGAGATTACGTATAAGAGCGTATGCTTTTTTACGTTTATCTGATAGTTTTACCTATTTCACAACGATCTTCTTACCTGCATGGATATAAACGCCACGCTGCGTAGGCTTACCAGTGAGTCGCTGACCAGAGAGCATATAGTAATACTTGTCGGATTTACTCTGCTGAGCATCAGCCTCAACTCCTTCAATACCAGTAACTTCATTCGTCACGTTATTGACAACATACTTACCATTCTCCTTTGTTGATGAGATAACAAAGTAAGACGTTTTCTTCACGCGCTCGATGTCTAAACTTTGATTGTCACTGGCATTTGATGCGCTACCAATACTAAAAACAAAGTTTACATAGTCATCAGCTTTTGTGAGCGTATAGTCCTTATAAAACCATGTCTTACCATTCGCGGTTGTCTTTGAAGTAACCTTATCGCCGGGCCATGACGTTGCTGTGTGCGTACCACCCCATGAATGATAATTCACGTATGAGGTCCAACCCACCCGATCAGTATTCACATAGACACGAATCGTCTCTGGCGTGTAAGGGGCTGCAGCAGCAACCTTATAGCTACGAGTGATAACCTTACCCACAATACCACCTGCCAACAATGCCACTTTCAAAGTTGTTTCGCCCTCAGGAAGCGTTATCTCCGTTCCAGAAGCCACCTGTACGCTGCTTGCCGTTGGTGTATTGCCATCTGTAGTATAAACAAGTTTAGCCCCAGCATTAGCAGAAACAGCAGTTAGCTTAACCTTTAAGTTCTCACCTTCATACGCTCCACTCGCCTTATCAACCCAAGCTGTCTCGGCATCTGTAGCAAGATAGTAAGCATAGTGATAACCACTCAACAGCTTTGTATAACGTGAAGCAGGAACTATCAGTTGGTTAGCATTGCTACCTACAACTACCAAGAGCTTGCCGTTTGTACCCGTAACAACATTCGCATAATAGCCAGTAGAAGAGCGATAGTTCTGATAACTGCTCGTATTCGTCACACCAGCCAACTTACGGGCATCAATCATTGCCTTTATTTCCTTTGGATAAGCAAGGTAGTGGGTATAGAAAACACAAGGTGTTCCGGGCATTGCCAAGAGATAAGCATTGGCTGCTAACGTATCTTTACGGATAGGGTCTGGGCTATAACCGCTCGTCGTACCCCTATCTTGAACATCATGATTTTCTACAAAGGTAACAGCATATTGCTTATAAGCACCATTATCAACATTGATTCCCGTAGTTCTCGATTCGTTAAGCACACTCCAATTATTCTGATTAATAGCATCACGAACAGCATAGCGGAAAGCAAAGTCGAAGGCTGCACTCTTCTTACCAGTAGCATCAATCCACGCCTTTACAGTATTCGCATTGCCGTCCCAATACTCGCCAACAGAATAAGTAACGTTAGCCGCTGTATTATAGTTACCAACATGAGAAGCTGCAAATCCCTTCACCATATCATAACGGAAACCAGCATAACCAAGGTCGTTAAGCAAATAGTTTTCGTATGCCTTCACTATGTTCTGAACGTTCGTACTCTTATGATCAAGGTCACGCATACCGCCCCAACCTTCTCCTTCGTCATTGTTCTGACTGAGCTGAGTACCCGCTCTTCTTGCTTCTGTGGCAGCTGCTCCACCGTCATCATCAGCACAAACATCCGTAGAAAGGTTCTGATAAGTCACTCCCTTGTACACTTCTGCAGGGAAACCAAACCATCCATTATTCGTTCCATGATGGTTGATAACCACATCAGCAATCGTACCAATCTGCTTGTTTTTAAAGGTAGTTATCATACTCCTCAACTCTGCTTCCGTACCGAAAGTAGAGTTCTGATTGAAGTAATAGAGCGGATCATAGCCCATTGACTTTGTTGCAGCAGCCTTACCACTCTGCGGAACCCATACAAGATCGAAATAACCAGAGAAGTCATTAGCTTTCTTCTCCAATACAGTCCACTGGGAAGCATCGAACGAATCCCAATAAAAACCCTGTAGCATTACGCCACCATAACCAGCAGGCCAACCCTGTGACATGGCACAAAGGGAAAATACTAAGGCATATAAAAACACGATTTTACGTTTCATATAGATTTCTTTTTTAGTTGTTTACAGTCTATGTGTACAAAGATAATGATTTACCAAACACAATATCCGCAAACAACTGTGTATCTAAGTATTTTAAAATGCAATCGTTTGCACGTTTGCCAATAAAAAAGATAATCCCTTACTAACTATACCTTCCTTTCAAATATTATAAAAAAAGAAAGAGTGTGTCGACATCATATCGGCACACTCTTATCATTTTATCTAAATTCAAGTAATTAAGGAGCTGTCTCCATTGTACAATGCGACTTCGTATCACACAAGAGATAGAGCTTAATATTATACTTACCAGCTGCAATATTGATGTTACCACCCTTGAAAGTAATATCAGTCAATGAGCCACCCCAGTCTAACACCCAATCATTGTTAGCGCGGAACTTCATCTCACCAGCGGTCAATGTGATGCCCTTAATCTCCCAACACTTCTCAGTAGCATTGTAGGTCATTGCCTGATCGCTGCTCCAGCCACCTGCTGTTGCAGAACCAATAACACCAACACGACTAATAGCTGTGTAGGTAAGTGCCTGTGATGTGAGGTTAACATCTACCTTATAGAAGCCTGCTGGCTCAGTCATCACGATATTGCTACCTTTCTCAACGAGACCAGTACCATAGTCAGTACCGTTCCAATCCTGCTGAGTTGCAAACTTAAAGCCATTCTGATTGAGATACATAAAGCCAGTGTACTTACCATCAGCAGCTGCGCTATAAAGCGGATTGCTGAATGACCAGCCGTTAGCATCACCTGACATATAAAGATACTGAGTGAAAGCTGGTGCAACACAAGTCACATTTGCAGTCACACTCTGTGAAAGGCTGAAACCCTCACCACGGAGTAACTTTACTTTATCTGTCACTGTAACAGGCACCTGATGTAGGTCGCCATTCTTACCATAGAGACTCTCTACGGCAGAAACGAGTTCTGAACTCTTAACCTTACCGCTCTTACTTACGTTAAGGGTTGCGGTCTTATTATTATAAGAAAGTACTGCGGTCAACGTCTGAGAAACGACAGAATCCGTTGAAACAACCTTTGGAACAAACAACTGAACAGAGTCTGCAGTCTCTGTATTGAAGTCGATGGCAGCAGCTTGGCTTATAGTGAGTGTAACCGTACTGGCTGTCTCTGCGCTGTTACTCTGTGGAGCAGACCATGCTTCATATTCATCGCTACCGCAAGAAGCAAGGAGCAATGCGGCACTTGCCATGATTAATAATTTCTTCATTTCGATTCTTGTTGTTATGTGATAAGGGCGTGCCATGCTGGTTGTGCCTGCTGACACACCCTCTATTATCATCTTTAATAAATTACTGCTTTACGAAAGAGTACTGACCAGTGATGTCATTGAAGTAAACAATGTAAGTACCCTTACCATTGCGAACGTTCTTGCCACCCTTAGTTGCAACACCATATGGGAATGCATCAGAACCCCAGTTTACATCCCAAGTACCATTAGCAGCGAACTTACAGCCCTCACCATCAGCACCTGTAGACTTCTCTGCGAAGGTTACAGTAGTCTTCCAGTCGTGGTTCTCAACAACCGTAGTCTGGGCAGCCAGTGATGTACCGCCGGCAACGTTCCAGCCATCATGCTTGCCAGGCAGAGCCATAGAATTATAAACAGTTGGTGTAGCACCCGTGTACTTCTCTATCTTCAGCTTCGTATTCTTGGTATCGAAGGTAATTGTATAGTAGCCGGCTGTCGGTACCTTGATATCAGAAGAACCACCATCATTATAAACAAAGTCACCAAAGCTTGAACCCTGACCAACCTGACCAGCATCCCAATTCTCTGGGTTCTTCTTCAGCTTAAAGCCTGCAGTTGACAGATAACCAGTCCAAGAGATAACACCCTTACCAGTCTTCTTGTCATACTCTTGACCTTCCATTGGCAATAATGGTACTACCTGACTATTACCCCAAGAGCCGTCACCGAATGAACCACCGATGAGGTACCAAGTCTCTACAGGAGCATCAGAGAGCTCTATGTAATAAGGAGCTACGCTTACCTTTACAGGGTTAGAGTAGATTGTATCACCATTTACTAATGAGTAAACACGTGCATAGAGGTCCTGTGTTGCAGGAACTGTTGTTTCCTCATAACGTTCCATCTTCTGAATAGCGGTAGCGAGGTCGGCTGCTGAAACAGAAGTAGAAGCAGTACCTGTTGGCGAACCAACAGCTGCATAGTTACCACGCTCAGCATCCATATCAACGACAGCATCAACAGACTTTGTCCAAGTGTTAGTAGTTGAGAACTGCATACCGTATTCAGCGGCTACAGGGAAACCATATTCAGGCTGCGACCATGTGAACTTCAGGCTCTCAGCAACCTTCAAATCTATTGTTTGTGCAGCGTAAGCTGGTGTATTCAGAACGAATGTCTTAGGTGACTGAAGAACTGGATTATTATCCAAGTCCTTGTCGCAGGCAGAGAACAATGCCACACCTGCACACAACAGCAACGATGACTTAATTATTGATTTCATATTGATTATTCTTTAATCGTTTTATTTCTATTATTCAGTAGTACGTCTTTTCAATGCCTTTTAAGTCCCAAGAACGTCCTTTTTAACCATGAAGTGAGTCATGTTGGAGTCTTGTCGGCGTATTCTTTTCATGAAAAGAAATAATTATTTTCATGACGAGAAATATTTATTTTCACGAAGAAAAATATTTATTTTCATGAAAAGAATTTGCCAATGATGATTTCCGAGAGATTCAATCACGGTTTTCATCAGACTTTTCAGCCATTGACAACACCTTAATTAATACCCAGAATTCTGAATCAAGTTGCTATTAGCAACCATATCACTTGTCGGAATTGGGAAGAGATTGAGGTGAGAATCGAAGTTACGGCCGCTCTTCACACCACCTTTCCAGCTCCAGTTGTAATTAACATTACCACCGAAGTAGCCGAAACGGATAAGTGTTGTACGACGCAAGCCCTCAAAGTAGAACTCACGGCTCCACTCGTCACAAATCTGACGGAGAGAGTAAGCAGTCTGAGTAGTTGCATTAGCACGAGTACGGAGCGCATTGATATAAGCAGTACCCTGTGCTGTTGTTGTTCCACCGTTCTGACGTGCATCAGCCTCAGCATACATCAAGTAAGCCTCAGCAGCACGCATAAGGAAGAAGTCAGCATCTGGGAAGAGTGCATTGTGACCTGCAGTTCCGTCTGTCTTGAAGTTATTAAACTTACAAACAGAGAATCCGTTGGTAAATACCTTTACGCTCTTCTCATCATCACCATTGCTTACATTACGACCTTCACCATCAAAGAGGGCACGGTCGTCATCTGCAGCAGCAGGCATTGCGTACGCTGCAACATTAGGAGCATCGTTATTTGGGAAGAACTTCAGTACGAGGTCTGGACGCATACGGTTACCAGCCCAACCACCAGTTGTATTATTACCAGCAACAGTAGCACTCTTGATATGCTCGCTGTTGTCGTTAGAACCAGCCATGAGGTAGAGCGTTGTACCGTATGAAGTAGTCTTCAAACCATCCTGAAGGATTGGGAAGACAGCCTCAACAGAAGCACCATTCTCACCATTATCGCCCATAAAGAGCTGCTGATAAGCACTCCACTGTCCCTTCTTGGTAGTATAGAGCTTATAAGGAGAATCGATAACCTTCTTTGCATATAACTTAGCATTAGCCCAATCAGCAGTACCTGTATAAACCTCAGCATTCATATACAGACGAGCTAAAAGCATCCAAGCAGCAGCCTTATCGACACGACCATAGCCAGTAGTAGCTGAAGTCTTTGGTGCTGGGTCGTTCAGTTTAGGCTCAACCTCGTTCTTCAATTCGTCAATAAGCCACTTATAGAGGTCTGCACGCTGAATGCGAGCAGGCTTATCAGATGAGATAGCTGTTGTGAAAGGAACATTGCCCCATCCATCCAAGAGGTAATAATAATTCAAAGCACGGATAAAACGAACCTCTGCTGACATCGTTGCATTGTAGTCACCAAAGTCTGCAAGATACTGGTTGCAATAAGTTATACCAACATAGAGACGGTAATAGAAACCCTTCAACATTGGGTGTGAAGCATCATAAGTATTGAAGTTCATGTTGGAAATACCCTCATCACCCCATGCACAGATAGCCTCATCAGTGGTCAATTCCTGTGAGTTGAACAGCTGACGTACGTAACCACTGGTTCCGCCGTCAATACCATCAACATCACTATCACCGTTGGCTCCACCGTTACCAGCCATAGCAATATGAGCATAGCACTTATTGAGTGAACTTTCTGGCGATGTATTATCCTTTGTATTAAGGTTTGGATCAATTGGTGTTACATCCAAATCACCTGTACAAGAGGTAAGCCCTACTGACAGCAGAAGTGCTGCTGCAGAGAATATATATTTGAATTTTGTATTCATTGTCTTTACTCTTTTATAGATTTAGAAATTCAAGTTCAAACCCAAGATGAATGAGATTGGACGTGGGTAGAGGTTATTGTCAATACCATTGAATACCTCTGGATCGAGACCCTTATACTTAGTAAGGCAGAACACATTATTCACAGTTCCATAAATACGACCAGTGATACCATTCCATGAACCCTGCTTGAGAAGATTTGCGAAGCTATAACCCAAGGTTACATTATCCATTTTCAAGAAAGAAGCATTCTGTACCCAGTAGTCTGTCTGTGTAGATGTAGTCTCTGTTGACGACCAGTTGTCTGCCACTACATCTGTTGGACGGTTCACAAGGAACTTGCTCTTTACATAGATTTCTGAGTTTGACATGTTAGAAGTGCTTGCAAAAGCATCATTGTAAACATAGTTACCAAGACTTGCACGGAGTGCGAAACCAAGATCCCAGTTGCGATACTCGAAACGAGAAGCAAAGCCCATCGTTACAGGTGCTGCAGGTGCCTTGTAGTAGTACTTATCTGCATCGGTAATCTTACCATCGCCGTTGCGGTCAACAACTACACCCTCCAATGGCTTGCCGTTCTTGTCATATGCCTGCTGGAATACGTGGAAAGAGTTAACAGCATTGCCTACGTGTTGTGCCTGAATATTACCACCTGTACCAGCAGAGATACCACCTGTAGGTACGAAGTAGCCTGGGTCGTTACCACCATTAAGGTTAGTAATCTTATTATAGTTATAGGTGAAGTTGTAATCCATTGTCCAGTTGAAGTCCTTAGCATTCACTGCCAACCAGTGGAGACTTGTTTCAACACCCATATTATACATAGAACCGATGTTACTCATCACCTGATTACGGAAGTTAGAACCTGCAGGTACGGTTGCACTATTGAGCAAGTCGGTGGTCTTACGGTAGTACCAATCAACGCTACCTGTGAGGCGCTGCTTGAGAATACCCCAATCAAGTCCTACATTATAAGAGGTAGTTGTCTCCCACTTCAAGTTTGGATCGTATGCCTTTGGACGAGCCAAAGAACCATCACCAGCAATTGGATAGGTAGATTCATTACCTGTATTCATTTCGTATATAGCGAAGTAATTATAGTCGCCGATACCTTCCTGCTGACCAGTCATACCCCAGCTAAGACGAAGCTTCAAGTCTGACAACCAGTCAATCTGCTTGAAAAGGTTCTCTTCATTGATACGCCATGCGAAAGCAAATGATGGGAACATTGCCCAGTGGTCCTTGAAACGTGAAGAACCGTCATTACGTACGGTTGCTGTTACCATATAACGACCGTCCATCAAAGACCAGTTTGCACGACCGAAGAATGATACAAGGTAGTTTTCTGTTGCATAGTCATAATAGGTACGGTTGCGTTCTGTACCAGCAAGAGCTGTATTGTTATTTGTCTTTGGATAGTAGCTCCAGTAAGAGTTATGGGTGTTGTGCCAGAAGTGTGCCCACTCATAACCAGCCATGATATCGAAGTGATTCTTTGCCTTATCATTGAAGTCGTGGTAGTACTGAGCATAAGCAGAAAGCTGCATGTTACGCTTCAACTGTGTCTCCCATCCGTAAGAACCATAATAGATTGCCTGTGGAGAAGCAGGTTCTACATCTGTTACCTGACGTCCCTTAGCAATATCAATACCCGCTGTAACGTGGAGACGGAGGTCTTCAAAGCCATGAACTTTATAGTCGACATCAGCACTTCCGAGGAAGTCACGGCTGATAGCACGGTCGTTCTTTAGGTTAAGAATAGACACTGGGTTCTTTGTAGCCAGATTATAATAGGTCTTTGGCCAGCTTCTATCATTGAGAGCTGTACCATCATCAAGCCACTGGTAGTAGCCACCGAAGTTGTCATAACCAGACGCATAGACAGGCTGTGTTGGATCAAACTGACGTGCTGCCTTGATAGCCTCACCATCAGCATAGCGGTTCTTTGTCCACATACCCTTAGCATTCAATGTAACCTTCAAGTGATCATTCAAGAAAGAAGGGTTCAATGTCAATGCTCCAGTGAAACGCTCAAAGTTAGAAGTCTTAATGATACCCTGCTGGTTTGTGTAGCCTGCACTAACACGATAAGGCAACCAGTCACCAACCTGACCAGAAACAGCTACGTTGTGGTCATGGCTAAGCGCTGTACGGAAGATTTCGTTCTGCCAGTTAGTATTAGCACTACCAAGACGTGAATAAGCTGTTGGAACCTTATTACCATTTGAGTCGAGTGTATAGAGATCTGTTCCAAACTTCTTTGCAATAAGGCTACGATACTCATCAGCAGACAACACATCAAGATTCTTAGAATTTCTACTAACAGTAAAGCTACCATTATAAGAAACCTGTAAACCACGACGTCCTTTCTTTGTTGTAATGATGATAACACCATTTGAACCACGAGAACCATAGATTGCAGTAGCAGAAGCATCTTTCAACACGTTGAAAGACTCAATATCCTGTGGGTTTACAAGAGACAATGGGTTACTTACACCCTTGACACCTGTCTGGTCCATAGCCACACCATCAATAACAATCAACGGATTGTTAGATGCATTCAAAGAAGAACCACCACGGATACGGATATTAGAACCACCACCCGGAGTACCACCATCGCTTGTCACACTCACACCGGCAACCTTACCAGCAAGCATATCCTGCGCATTAACAACAAGACCCTTATTCTTGCTATCTGGTTTCAAGGCTGTCACAGAACCCGTAAGGTCACTCTTCTTAACAGCACCATAACCAATAACAACAACCTCATTCATCTGCTGTGCTTGGTCTTCCTGAAGTGTAATTACCATACCATTGGTTGCAGCCACCTGTTGTTTCTGGAAACCAATGTAAGAGATTGTCAAAGTAGCACCCGGCTGTACATTGACAGAGAAGTTACCATCAAGGTCGGTCACAGTACCATTCGATGTCCCATTGATAAGGACAGAAGCACCAATGATAGGCTCGCCAGTAGCATCCTTCACCTGTCCAGTAATAGTAGACTGTGCAAAGGCACTAACTGAAAGGAATAGACCCAACAACAGAGTCAATATCCTAACAGGAAATTTACATTTTACCTGCTTCATCTTTTTTATTGTTAAAGTAATTTATAAATTGATTAAAGTAATAT
>ERZ772926.1113-NODE-1113-length-13404-cov-46.790846_pt1 | contig 13404 bp, 12 predicted proteins | sample MGYA00511136_ERZ772926 | MGnify/ENA primary metagenome ERZ772926 (study PRJEB29015, sample SAMEA2737917) | human oral metagenome | biome: human oral; feature: human-associated habitat; material: dental | place: China | collected 2153 ... | reverse complement strand
GATTATTAGTCGCTTCCAATTTTGCATTAGAATAGGGTAACTGAAGAGCGTTGACAATTTTCTCTTTGTCCTTGAGAAGGTTTTAAAGACAGTCTGAAAAAGAGGATGAACTTGCTTTAGATTGTCCTCAATGAGTCCGAAGAATTTGTCAGGTTCCTTATTCTGAAAGTGAAAAAGCAAGAGCTGATAGAGATTATAGTGGTGTTTCAAGTCTTCTGAATAGCTCAAAAGCTTGTCTAGAATCTCTTTATTCGTTAAGTGCATACGAAAAGTAGGGCGATAAAATCTCTTATCGCTGAGTTTACGGCTATCTTGTTGAACGAGCTTCCAGTAACGTTTGATAGCCTTGTATTCATGGGATTTTCTATCGAATTGGTTCATGATTTGAACACGAACACGGCTCATAGCACGGCTAAGATGTTGAACAATATGAAAACGATCTAGAACGATTTTAGCGTTTGGGAGTGAAACAGTCTGGGAGATTGTTTCAGCCTGAGCCTAGAAATTCGAAAGCGAAGCTGTTTAGCCAAGTCATAGTAGGGACTAAACATATCCATCGTAATGATTTTCACCTGGCAACTAACAGCTCGCTCGTAGCGAAGAAAGTGATTTAGGATAACAGCTTGTGTTCTTCCCTCAAGAACAGTGATGATATTAAGCTTGTCAAAATCTTGTGCAATGAAGCTCATCTTGTCTTTCTTGAAGCTGTATTCCTCCCAGCTCAGGTGTTCTGGAAGGTAGTTAGGATCTGTCTTGAATTTGAATTCTTTCAATTTACGAATGACTGTCGAAGTAGAGACAGCCAAGCTTCCAGCGATGGCTGTCATAGAGGCTTCCACAATTGGTTTTGGGGTGATGTTTGTTTGACGATAGTTGAGATTTGGTGATTCTTCTTGACGAGAGAAGTCTCAGAGACCATCATTTTTGAGCACTGATAGCACTTGAAACGACGCTTTTTCAGAAGGATTCTAGTAGGCATACCAGTTGTTTCAAGGTAAGGAGTTTTAGATGATTTTTGAAAGTCATATTTCTTCATTTGATTTCCGCAATCAGGATAAGATGGGGCGTCGTAGTCGAGTTTAGCGATGATTTCCTTGTGGGTATCTTTATTAACAACATCCATAATTTGGGTATTAGGGTCTTTAATGTCTAGTAGGTTTGTGATAAAATGTAATTGTTCCATAAGATTCTTTCGAATGATGATTTGATAGCTTTTCATTATAGATCTTTTGGTCTTTTTTTCTAGGCTTCATAATCTCCATAGTGGTTTTACTCACTACAGAATTATAGAGCTCTATTATCTAATGCTGTTTCAGTAACTTTCATACTAGAAAAAATCATAAATAGACTAAATTTAGTGGTATACTAGGGTTAGGGACTTTAAGTGACTGGGGGATAATCGAGATGAAAAGTGGAGTAAAATTTCGTAGTATTTTTTATAGATTTATACTATTTATCTTTGTAGTATTTCTAACTGTGATTTCAATGATCTTAGATGCAAAAAAAGCGCAAATTCGCTTTTTTAACCTATCCTTGACTATCGGGCAAGAGGAGTTGAGGATTGTTACAGTTGTAGTTTTGCTCCTTACTTTTCTTCTATCCTTCTTGCTTAAATGGAAATGTTCAATTCATAAAAAAGGGATTTATCTAAGAAAAATTGATTTGTTTGTAGCTTGGGATGAGATTAGAGGTCTTAGCCATGTCTGGATCAATGAATATCATCGTGGACCTCATGGTTTCCTGTTCTATAATCGTAAGACGCTGGTTATTTATAGGCAAAATTACCAGCCGATTTGCCTTTATAATATTTCATTATTGGCCTTATATGTGGCTAAATGTTATCATCCAAAATTGAAAACCAATATAGTCTTAGCAACGTTAGCAAGTCTCTTCAATATGGCTTTAAATGCATGGTTCTTGTATGAGATGTTTAGTAAAAATTTGGTGAATATAAAAGCTGAAGTCTTTATGTTTTGGGTGCTTTTATATGCTGTTAAAGTTTTTGCGCTGCCATTGATTATGCTTGAATATGAGAATCACTGCTATGGAGCTTCTTTGGTACATAGCACGGCATATAAAAAGAATGCCTCAAAAGCTATCCACCTGTAAATTGTTGATAGGAAGCTAGCTATTTATATATCTGTTACTTTCTACATTCAAACAGCACTATATGCTTGCTAGATGAGATTCTAGACATCATATAGTGCTGTTTGTTAAGCCCAGCTAGTGAGTGAGATTTCACCACTATTGAGCCAGATTTCTGTCTGGTCATCAAGCTGAATAAGGAGTTGTCCTTTGTCGGAGATGTCCTTGGCGACTCCTTTTTTTTTAGTCTGATCTTGGATAAAACTGACCTCTCTTCCTAGAACAAGAGAGTGTTCTTTATAAAGATAGAGTAGTTCTTCGGGTGCTGTTTGGTAGAAACAACGCCAAATTTCTGATATTAGTTCGTTTCGTGTGATAGGAGCTGGTGGTGTAAAGAGACTTCCAGCTTTTTCTTTTATCTCTTTGGGAAAATCGCTGATGGCAAAGTTTATTCCAAGTCCGATAATGACATCTGTAACCAAGCCTGTCTCAACTGATGTCATTGCTTCGGTGAGGATACCTGCTATTTTTTTATTTTTAAAGTAGATGTCATTTACCCATTTGATATCTACTTCTATCATAGTTAGGTTTTTAATGGCTTTGTAGACTGCAGCAGCTACAAGGAGAGTATAGGAAGGGAGTTTTTCATAGGGAAGATTGGGTTGAATATGCAGGGACATATAGATGCCTCCCTGAGATGGAGAATAGTAGGGACGTTGAAAGCGTCCACGACCTGCTGTTTGACAGGTTGAAAGATAGAGTGTATTTCCTTTGTTTCCAGCTTCAATTCCTTCTTTTGCATCTGTTTGGGTTGATTTGGTCTCAGGTTTGTAGTGAACGATTAAGTTGGTTTTCTCTTGAATCAAATCAGGTAGGATCAAATCGCCTTGAATAAGCTTGTATCCTCTATTTTTGATACTGTCAATTTCTAGGCCTTCTTGTTGAAGACGTTGGATCGCTTTCCATATGGATGTACGGCTTAAATTCAGTTCTTCTGCAATTTTTTCTCCGCTAACATAATCGTTTTCTCTAGCTAATATTTGGTAAACTAGTTGGTGTGATTTCATTGATTTTCCTTTCTAGCTAAGAGGGAGTGAGAGTATTCATTTCGAGTTTGACTAGGTGTTTTATGAAAAAAACTGTTTGTAGGCTTTTGAGAAATGTAGTGGATCTGAAAAAACCACAGAATATGCAATGACTTTGATCGTTTCATTGGTGTGTTCTAGTAACTGTTGAGCACGCTTCATTCGAACGAAAAGCAAATATTCTTTTGGAGAGAGTTGGTGAAATTCTTTAAACACACTAGTTAAGTAACTTCTATGAACCGATAGCTCTTTTGCTAAATCTTGAATGGTGAGCGATTGTGGGTAGTGACTATCTATCAATCGTTTGCAGTCAAGATAGAGTTGGTGGGTTGATGAAATATTCTTTTTTTTCTGATTAGGAGCAATAGTTCCTAAATGAAACATCAATTCATGAAGCTGCCCCATGATATGGAGTTGTGCTAGTTCGTTTGATTTTGTTATCTGAGCGAAGCGGACAATATCTGAGATGAGTTTTGCAGTTGTCTGGGTATGACAGTGCTCTGATTGAATTAAGTAGGATTGGTCAGAAATTTGAGATAGAGCAAAGTAGTCAGGTGCCCTCCCTCCGGAGATCCCCAACCAGTAGTAAGCCCAAGGATCCTGGCTATCTGCTTGATAGAATGTTAATTCATCTGGTTTTAGTAAAAAGAAATCTCCTGTCTTTAAATCAACAATTTTCCCCTTATAATGGAACTGACCTTTTCCTTTAGTAATGTAATGAAGTACATAGGTATCTCGAATAGCTGGGCCAAAGGAGTAGTTAGGCGTGCATTCTTCATAACCGTAAAAGCTAAGAGAAAGGTCAATTGTTCCAGTCTGGTATTCTGAAAAAACGAGCATGGGCCACCTCCTACCTAACATTTTACCATACTTTAGAGACATTTTTCTATTTTAGAAAGCGCTTTTATTTGCTAAAATTTTATCAAGAAATGGATGAGGTACAATTTATGGGAATTCGAATAGAGAATAATCTATTTTACGTTGAGAGTAAAGGTTTAAGTTTGATTATTGAAAATAGGGATGGGTTCTTATTATTAAAACATTTAGGAAAGACTATTAAGAACTATAATGGTGCCAATAGTGTTTATGAACGCGATCATGCTTTTTCAGCTAATCCAACAGCTACTAATCGCACCTTTAGTTTGGATACGCAACGTCAAATTTTTGGACAACATGGTTTGGGTGACTTTAGAAAACCAACTTTACAGGTTCAGCATGACGCAACTGAAGTAACAGACTTTCGATTTGTAGAAGCAAAGATTTTAAAAGGTCAGAATGATCCACAGGGCTTACCTTCTCCTCACAGCATGGATAATACAGAGACTCTTGCCTTGATTTTAGAAGATCCTCAAGCTAAACTTAGTCTGACTTTGTATTATACAGCTTTTGATAATGATGCGACAATTGCTAGTTACAGCAAATTGGAAAATAATAGTAATCAGGAAGTTGTCATCCATAAGGACTTTTCTTTCATGGCTGATTTTCCTGCTGCAGCATACGAAATAGTGACTTTACAGGGAGCTTATGCTCGTGAAAAGACTGTTCGACGTCAACATGTTGAGCAAGGAATCTTTTCGATTAGTTCGAACCGTGGTGCTTCTGGTCATGCTCAAACACCAGCTCTTCTACTATGTGATCAAGGAGTTACAGAGGATAATGGGAATGTGTGTGCTCTGCAACTACTGTATAGTGGAAACTTTGAAGCTTTTGTTCAAAAGAATCAATTGAATGAAGTTCGGGTAGCGATTGGCATTAATCCAGAAAACTTTTCTTGGAAGTTAAATCCTGAGGAAAACTTTGAAACACCGGTAGCTTTAGTGACCTTTTCAGATCAAGGATTAACTGGTATTAGCCATGAAAGTCAAAATTTTGTACTTAAGCACATTATGCCAAGTCAGTTTTCTAAAAAAGAACGTCCAATTCTAATCAATAACTGGGAAGCAACTTACTTTGACTTTCAGAGAGAAAAACTATTAGAGTTGGCAGATGAAGCTAAGAAAGTTGGAATTGAACTTTTTGTATTAGATGATGGGTGGTTTGGTAATCGCTTTGATGATAATCGGGCTTTAGGTGATTGGGTTGTTAATGAGAAAAAACTGGGTGGAAGCCTAGAAAGTCTGATTTCAGCTATCCATGAAAGAGGTTTGCAGTTTGGCCTTTGGTTAGAACCGGAGATGATTTCTGTTGATAGCGACTTGTATCGCAAACATCCTGACTGGGCTATTCAGGTTCCAGGGTATGAGCATACTTACTCTCGGAATCAATTAGTACTTAATCTTGCCAATCCACAGGTAGTAGAATATCTGAAAAATGTCTTAGATGAACTCCTCTCTCATCATAAGATTGACTACATCAAATGGGATATGAACCGCAATATCACTAATCTAGGGAATGGTTCAGCTTATCTGGAAACCCAGATGCAGTCTCATCAGTATATGTTGGGGCTTTACGAACTCGTTTCTTATCTGACAGAGAAACACAGTCATATTCTCTTTGAGTCCTGTTCTGGTGGTGGTGGACGAAATGATCTTGGTATGATGCGTTATTTTCCACAAGTCTGGGCTAGTGATAACACTGATGCCATAGCACGTTTACCTATACAGTATGGATCATCTTATCTCTATCCAACCATTTCTATGGGAGCTCATGTGTCAGCTGTACCGAATCATCAGATGGGACGAATGACACCATTGGAAACTCGTGGTCATGTAGCAATGATGGGAAATCTTGGGTATGAGCTTGATTTGACAAGTTTATCAGATGATGAGAAAGCTGAGATTGCTAATCAGGTGAACTTGTATAAAGAATTGCGACCAGTAGTCCAGTTGGGAAAACAGTATAGGTTAATCAATCCCGATGCTGAATCCAATGAAGCAGCTGTACAATTTAACTATGGAAATCAAACGATTGTAACCTACGTCCGAGTCCAATCAGTTGTGGAAACAATGGAAACAACTTTAAAGTTAAAAGATTTGGATGAAGAGGGACGGTATGAATTACAGGAAAATGGTGTAGTTTACTCAAGTGCAGAACTCATGTATGCGGGTATTACTATGGAGCTTCCGCAGGGAGATTATCTCAGCAGGCAGTTACATTTCATTAGAAGATAAGGAGATAAAATCATGAAATGGTATAAAAAGATGAGCTTAATTGCTACTACAGGACTCTGCCTTTTGGGACTGTCAGCTTGTAGTAGTCAAGAGGAGTCAACTGATGGCAAGGTAACGATTGAGTTTTTTAACCAGAAGACCGAGATGGCGGATACCTTGCAAAGGATAGTGGATGATTTTGAGAAGGAACACCCTACTATTGATGTGAAGCTGACTACAGTACCTTCAGCTGGAATTGTTCTAAAGACTCGGATTTTATCAGGAGATGTTCCAGATATTATTAATATCTATCCTCAAAATATGGATTTTCAGGAGTGGGCGAAGGCAGGCTATTTTGCAGATATGACAGGAAAATCTTATCTTGAGAACATCAAGAATGACTATGCCGAAAAGTATGCAATCAATAACAAGATTTATAGTGTACCTTTAACGGCTAACCTTTATGGAATCTATTACAATAAAACAAAGTTTAAAGAATTAGGACTTGAGGAACCGAAGACTTTTAAAGAGTTTCAAGAGATTGTTAAAAAGATAAAAGATAGTGGGAATTCTCCATTTGCGGTTGCAGGCAATGAAGGCTGGACATTAAATGGTTACCACCAACTTTCTCTCATTACTATTACAGGCAGTGGAGACGCAGCTAATGACTACCTTCGCTTTTCAAAACCAAATGCTATTTCTGCTGATGATGCTATTTTAAAAGCAGATGCGGAACGTCTCGATTTATTAGCAGATAATGCTCAAGATGGTTGGCGTGGTGCTTCTTATAATGATGCGGTGGTAGCATTTTCGAGTGAAACAGCTTTGATGATGCCACAAGGATCATGGGCATTAGCGGCAATTAATCAACAGGATCCAAAATTTGAGGTGGGGATGTTTGCCTTTCCAGGAGAAGAAGTAGGAAAAGAAGTTACTGTTGGTGCAGGGGACATGGCATTATCAACTTCGGCTACTACTAAACATCCGAAAGAAACCGAAGAATTTATCAGCTATATGACTAGTCCAAAAGCTATGCAGTCATATTATGATGTAGATGGATCACCAGTTGCTGTAAAAGGTGTACAGGAAAAAGAAGATTCAGTACTTACAGAGATTTCTAAACTGGCATTTACTGACAAACATTATGTTTGGTTGGGCCAACACTGGAATTCTGAAGAAGACTTTTTTAATCTAAGTGCAGGTTACTTGATGGATAAAAATCTGAAAAATATGGCAAACAATCTCAATGTTTTCTTTAATCCAATGAAGGCAGATTTGGACTAGAATAGGAGTTAAGATGATATGGCTATTCGAAAATTTTTAAATAAATACTGGGGTTGGACTTTTTTGCTCATCCCGCTTGCATTACAAGCTATCTTCTTTTACTTTCCGATGGTACAAGGTGCTTTCTATAGTTTGACTAACTGGACTGGATTGACCTATAATTATAAATTTGTTGGTCTGAATAACTACAAATTGCTGATGATTGATGGGAAATTCTTCACAGCCATAGCTTTTACTTTGATTTTAACCCTAGCATTGATTATTGGAGAGATTACAATTGGAATGGTTGTGGCTCGAGCCTTAAATTCTAAGATGAAAGGGCAGACCTTCTTTAGAGCATGGTTCTTTTTCCCGGCTGTTTTGTCTGGTTTGACAGTTTCCTTGATTTTTAAACAATTTTTCAACTATGGTCTTCCAACAATTGGAAGAATTTTAGGGATTGGTTTTTTACAAGAGAGTCTATTAGGAACACCTGTCGGAGCGGTAGTAGCAACTATTTTTGTTCTTCTATGGCAAGGAGTAGCAATGCCAATTATTCTCTTTCTTGCTGGTCTTCAGAGTATTCCAAGTGATATTTTGGAGGCGGCATCAATTGATGGTGCAACCAGTAAACAAACCTTTTGGAAGATTGAATTACCCTATTTGCTTCCAACGATTTCTATGGTTTTTATTCTAGCTCTTAAGTCCGGTCTGACAGCCTTTGACCAAATTTTTGCCTTGACAAGTGGTGGTCCCAATAATGCTACAACGTCTCTTGGACTTTTAGTCTACAATTATGCTTTCAAGAGTAATCAATATGGATATGCGAATGCAATTGCCTTGATTTTATTCTTAATTATTGGAATTGTTTCTCTTATCCAAATCAAACTATCAAAGAAATTTGAAATCTAACAGAGGAGTCCTACACATGAAAAAAGAAGAAAAATTGAATCAGTTTTGGAAATATGTCCTCTTGATAGTAGGTGGTATCCTTATACTTGTTCCTTTATTGGTAACAGTATTTAGTTCTTTCAAAATAACTAAGGATATCATGAATCATTTCTTTAGTTTGCCCAATCCTTTTACCTTAAGCAATTATGAACGCTTGGTTTCGGATGGAATTGGAGGCTATTTCTGGAATTCAGCAGTTATTACGGTGTTATCATTGATTGTAGTAGCTTTCTTTATATCAGCTGCAGCTTATTCCATTGCTCGAAATATGTCCAAGAAAAAAGCCTTTGCAATTATGTATTCGCTCTTGATCTTAGGGATATTTGTTCCGTTTCAGGTGATTATGATTCCCATCACAGTTATGATGAGTAAACTCGGTCTAGCAAATATGTGGGGGCTGGTAATACTCTACCTAACTTATGCTATTCCACAGACTCTCTTCTTGTATGTTGGTTATATAAAAATCAGTGTACCAGATAGTTTGGATGAAGCTGCAGAAATTGATGGGGCTGACCGTTTTACAACTTATCGTCGAATCATTTTTCCAATGCTGAAACCCATGCATGCTACAACTTTGATTATCAATGCTCTCTGGTTCTGGAATGACTTTATGTTGCCACTGTTGATTCTGAATAAGGATTCCAAGATGTGGACTTTGCCTCTTTTCCAATACAACTACCAAGGTCAGTACTTCAATGACTATGGGCCAAGTTTTGCATCTTATATTGTGGGAATTGTAACGATAACCATTGTCTACCTCATCTTCCAAAAACATATCATTTCAGGAATGAGTAACGGGGCAGTGAAGTAAGAAAGTGCTTAGGGAATTTATAATTCCATACATAGACGAACGGTTCAGCTTGTTGACAATTTGATGTAGAAAACAAGAAAGTCGTACTTAGTTGCTTGCAGCTTAGTACGAGTTCAATGTGAACAAAAATCTAAAAATATCTTTCATTTACGAAGCCAGGTCATATAAGACTTGGCTTTCATCAGAAAAAGGAGAACATCTATGACCATTCAAAATAAAACTATGTTGATTACTTACTCAGATAGTCTTGGAAATAATCTTAAAGACTTATATGAGAATTTGGAAGAGCATTTTGGTGATGCTATTGGAGGAGTTCACCTTCTACCATTTTTCCCATCAACAGGTGATCGTGGATTTGCGCCAGTTGACTATGATGAAGTGGATTCAGCTTTTGGTGATTGGGAGGACGTTAAGCGTTTAGGTGAGAAATATTATCTTATGTTTGACTTTATGATTAATCATATTTCTCGTCAATCTAAGTATTATAGGGACTATCAAGAAAAACATGAAGCCAGTGAATTTAAAGATCTCTTTTTAAACTGGGATAAGTTTTGGCCAGAGAACCGTCCGACACAGTCTGACGTAGATTTAATCTACAAGCGTAAGGATCGTGCACCAAAGCAAGAGATTGTTTTTGCAGATGGTTCAGTAGAACATTTGTGGAATACTTTTGGTGAGGAACAAATTGATCTTGATGTGACCAAAGAAGTAACGATGGCATTCATCCGTAAGACCATTCAGCACCTGGCAAGTAATGGTTGTGATTTGATTCGTCTAGATGCCTTTGCTTATGCAGTGAAGAAATTGGATACCAATGATTTCTTTGTGGAACCAGATATTTGGGATTTATTGGACAAAGTTCGAGATATAGCAGCTGAGTATGGAACAGAGCTCTTACCTGAGATTCATGAACACTATTCGATTCAGTTTAAAATTGCGGATCATGATTACTATGTTTACGATTTTGCCCTTCCAATGGTGACCCTTTATACTCTTTACAGTTCCAGAACAGAGCGCTTGGCAAAGTGGTTAAAGATGAGCCCGATGAAGCAATTTACGACACTAGATACCCATGATGGAATTGGAGTGGTGGATGTCAAAGATATCCTGACCGATGAGGAAGTTGACTATGCTTCAAATGAGCTCTATAAGGTTGGAGCAAATGTCAAACGGAAGTACTCCAGTGCAGAGTATAACAATCTAGATATCTACCAAATCAATTCAACCTACTATTCTGCGCTTGGAGATGATGATGTCAAGTATTTCCTCGCTCGTTTGATTCAAGCTTTTGCTCCAGGCATTCCTCAGCTTTACTATGTGGGGCTATTAGCAGGCAAGAATGACTTGAAATTGTTAGAAGAAACCAAAGAAGGTCGAAATATTAATCGCCATTACTATAGCAACGAGGAAATAGCAGAAGAAGTTCAACGTCCTGTGGTGAAGTCTCTTCTCAATCTATTTTCTTTCCGTAATCAATCAGAGGCCTTTGACCTAGAAGGAACTATTGACGTTGAAACACCAACAGCTCACAGCATTGTAATCAAACGTCAAAATAAAGACAAGTCCGTAACAGCAGTAGCAGAAATTGATTTGCAAAGTCAAACCTATCAAGTATTGGAAAACGGCAGAAAAATTCAGTTCTAGTGCTATATTAATGAAAGATTTTTTTGTGGCGAAAACGTGTTCATTGTTCCCAAATGACGGAAAAAATGGTAGAATATAAAGATAGTTTAGCATTTATCTTCTGGAGAAATCCAGAACAGAAAGGATCCGTTTTGAAATCAATTGGATTACTGGATAAGATAAGAGGGCTTTCGAAAAAAGATTTCTTTTTGTATCTGATGATCATAAGTATCTTTTTACCTTTTTATTTATTCTTAGGGCTCTTTGCTTTATATTTGATAGGTTTACTTGTTACTGGGGAGATGAAGGAAATTATCAAAGGATTGGCCAAACATCCTGTACTTCTCTTTTTTATTGCCTACAGTAGTATCATCTCTATCGTCGCCAAGAACTGGCTTGGATTGGCAGCATCTTTACTGATGTTTCTCTTCCTCATTTTCTTTAGTTTTTACCAGAAACGTCTGACACATGCTTTCTTTCGACTGATACTGCAGACAATCTTGTTTGGTAGTATGCTCTCTGCGGCTTTTGCTACTTTGGAGCATTTCCAAATTGTAAAGAAATTTAACTACGCCTTTCTTTCGCCCAATATGCAAGTATGGCACCAGAACCGTGCAGAGGTGACCTTCTTTAATCCTAACTACTATGGGATTATCTGTTGCTTCTGTATCATGATTGCCTTTTACCTCTTCACAACGACGAAGTTGAGATGGCTGAAAATCTTTTGTGTGCTAGCAGGTTTTGTAAATCTATTTGGTTTGAATTTTACGCAGAATCGAACAGCCTTTCCTGCCATCATCGCTGGTGCAATCATTTATCTTTTTACAACCATTAAAAACTGGCGTGCCTTCTGGCTCAGTATTGGAGTTTTCGGGATTGGCCTTTGTTTCCTCTTTTCAAGTGATTTGGGTGTCCGTATGGGAACACTAGATTCTTCAATGGAGGAGCGCGTTTCAATCTGGAATGCGGGGATGACTTTGTTTAAACAAAACCCGATCTGGGGTGAGGGACCACTGACTTATATGAATTCCTATCCTAGAATCCATGCACCCTACCACGAACACGCGCATAGTCTTTACATCGATACTATTTTAAGTTATGGTTTGATTGGAACAATTCTCCTATCCATTTCTTCGGTTATCCCGGTTCACATGATGATGGATATGAGTCAGGAGTCTGGCAAACGACCAATTATCGGTCTTTATCTCTCCTTCCTTACAGTAGTCGCTGTACATGGAATTTTTGACTTGGCTCTCTTCTGGGTACAGTCAGGATTCATCTTCTTGCTGGTTATGTGCAGTCTACCACTGGAACATCGAACCTTAGTGTCCGAAATGACAGATTAAGTTAATAAATAGTGAAGATCTTCTACTTTAGGTAGGAGGTCTTTTTTTGTTTGGTGGAAATTATTTCTAAGTCGAAATAGTTGACAGATAGAACGGCAGGTGTTACAATAGAGAAAATTCGATATAGAAATAAATTGGAGAAGTCATGAAAGATAGTCATTTAGTTGCCCATCATATTCGTTTGCTGAATGGGCGGATTTTTCAAAAGTTACTGAGTCAGGATCCGGAGGCTCTTTATCGAAGTGAACAGGGAAAGATTCTCACTGTTTTATGGAATAGTGAAACTGGCTGTGCAACTGCGACAGATATTGCGCTGGCGACTGGTCTCACCAATAATACGCTCACAACCATGATTAAGAAACTTGAGGAGCAAAACCTGGTCGTCATTAGCCCATGTGGAATAGATAAGAGAAAGAAATATGTCGTTCTGACTGAACTTGGTTCGTCCCAGAAAGAAGTTGGCTATCGTGTTAGTCAAAAGTTGGATGCAATTTTTTATAAAGGATTCACTGAGGAAGAAATTCGGCAGTTTGAAGCCTTTCAAGAAAGAATTTTGGCTAATCTGAAAGAGAGGGAAAATGAGGTTTAGAATGGGGTAAATTAGTTATTAAAAGTTTGGTAACTTGACCAACCGAGGAAAGTTTTAAATTGAGGACAAAGAATGATTGAATACAAAAATGTAGCGCTACGCTACACAGAAAAGGATGTTTTGAGAGATGTCAATTTACGGATTGAGAATGGGGAGTTCATGGTTTTAGTTGGGCCTTCTGGGTCCGGTAAGACGACCATGATTAAGATGATTAACCGTCTTTTGGAACCCACTGATGGAAATATTTACATGGATGGCAAGCGCATCAAAGACTATGATGAGCGTGAACTTCGTCTTTCTACTGGTTATGTTTTACAGGCTATTGCTCTGTTCCCCAATCTAACGGTTGCAGAAAATATTGCTCTCATTCCTGAGATGAAGGGCTGGACTAAGGAAAAAATTGCGAAGAAAACAGAAGAGCTTTTAGCTAAAGTTGGCTTGCCAGTAGCTGAGTATGGGCATCGACTTCCGAGTGCATTATCTGGTGGAGAACAGCAACGGGTCGGGATTGTCCGTGCCATGATTGGTCAGCCTAAGATTCTCCTCATGGATGAGCCCTTTT
>ERZ772926.1112-NODE-1112-length-13416-cov-6.528029_pt1 | contig 13416 bp, 12 predicted proteins | sample MGYA00511136_ERZ772926 | MGnify/ENA primary metagenome ERZ772926 (study PRJEB29015, sample SAMEA2737917) | human oral metagenome | biome: human oral; feature: human-associated habitat; material: dental | place: China | collected 2153 ... | reverse complement strand
CAACCGCACGCAAAGCACGCCATGCACGGCTGATGTTCTCAATGGAAATGCTGCGTTGAAAGCCCGCGAGATCCATTGCGATGAAGTCAATACCCTCGCGTGGGACGATGTCCGCCTCAAGCCCGTTGCGTCCGCCGACATAGAGAATGCGTGCGGACGGCTCACGCCGCTGAATTGCGTGAATGATCGTGAGTGCAGGATAGATGTGTCCGCCCGTCCCGCCACCGGATACGATGATGTTCATAACTCGTTCACGATCCTCTTAAAGTCACGCCCGCGCTCCTCATAGCCGCCGTACATATCGAAACTCGCACACGCAGGGGAGAGCAGGACGGTCTGCGGCGGTGCGGCGAGTTCATGCGCGATCCGCACCGCCTCCTCCATGTGATAGCCCGCTCGGTGGATGTGCTCCGCCGCAAGCCCTGCGTCCAGTGCCGCTGCTGCGAACCGCTCCGTCGCATCCCCGACAAGGATGAGTTCATCAACACGCGCGTGCACGAGTGCCATAAACTCCGTAAGATCCGTCAGCTTGTCATCGCCGCCTGCAATCAGGATGATGTGCCCGACGAATGCTTCAAGCGCCTTGATCGCCGAGTCCGTATTCGTCGCCTTCGAGTCGTTGTAGTATCTGACATCGTCCACGGTGCGCACAAACTCGATACGGTGCTCCACACTCTTGAACGCACGCAGCACGGGACGCATCTCGGCAGGTGTCACCCCCGCAAGGAACGCCATCGCCGCTGCCGCGAGCGCATTCTCAATGTTATGCCCGCCCGGGATGCCGAGTTCATCCGTCCGAATCAGCACATGCTCCGCACCGTCCCAACGGATGACGATCATGCCGTCTGCACGCACGGTCGCCCCCTCCGCCAGTTCCTCGCGTCGGCTGAAAAAGCACACCTTCCCCTTTGCACGCTCTGCCATGCCGCGCGTATGCGGGTCGTCATAGTTCAGCACGAGAAAGTCCTCCGCCGTCTGCGCGGCGAAGAGCTTTTCCTTCATCGCCTGATAGACTTCCATCGAGCCGTGACGGACGATGTGGTCGGGGGTTACGTTCAGCTCCGCGACGATATGCGCGTGAAAATGCGTGGTCGCCTCCATCTGGTAGCTTGAGATCTCCGCCGCGATTGCGCCGTCCGCAGGAGTTTCCTGAGCCACGTCGATGAGCGGAACACCGATGTTGCCCCCGATGCCGACCGCAGGGAAATGTGCGCGCAGGAGTTCTCCGAGCAGGGTTGTCGTCGTCGTCTTTCCATTCGTTCCCGTAACGGCATAGATGGGTGCATGCGCAATTTCCCCTGCAAGCTCCACCTCTGTCGTCACGCGGATGCCGCGCGCACGCGCCGCCTGAACGAGCGGAATGCGCTCCGGCACTGCCGGAGACAAGACGATGATATCCGTTCCCTCGATCAGTTCTTCCCTTTGTGCACCAAAGACGCAGGAAATTCCCTGCGTCCGTAAAGCCTCAATATGTTTCTGCGTTACCGCATCTTTTTCTGCGTCCGTCTCTTCCTTTGCATCCGAGAGCGTCACGCGTGTGCCCGCCGCCGCGAGATACTTCGCCGCCGCAAAGCCGCTGATGCCCGCCCCGATGACGAGCGCAGACTGATTCTGATAGGACAATTCCCCGTGTCCCCCTTATATTGTTGATGTAGGAAAGAAGCTCCATGCGCTCTCCCAACAGGCTCCAGTGAAGCACACGCCCACTCGCGCAGCGTAGCGTTTGCATGAAGTACGCAGGCAGCTCTCTCACGAAAGCAGCACAATGATCCCCGCAAGGAGTGCGCCCGCCGCGCCAACTGCCCAGAATGTATAGACCACGCGCGTCTCGCTCCACCCGCCAAGCTCGAAGTGATGATGAATCGGACTCATGCGGAAAATGCGCTTGCCGCGGGTCTGAAACGAGACGACCTGCAGGATCACAGACAGTGCCTCACAGACAAAGACAAAGCCCACAATGGGCAGGAGTGCCTCCGTATGCGAGAGGATCGCGATGCCTGCAAGAGCCCCGCCGAGTGCAAGTGAGCCCGTGTCCCCCATGAATACTCTCGCTGGATGATGATTATACCACAAAAAACCTGCGCATGCACCAATTATTGCCGCAGAGAATACCATCAGCCCGCTGTCTGCATGATACAGGAGTGCTGCATAAAAGAGCGCCGCCACGGCTACCGTCCCGGAGGCAAGGCCGTCGAGCCCGTCCGTCAGATTAACGGCATTCGACGTGCCGACGAGGACGAATACGACGAGCACATAGTAGAGCGCGCCAATATCCCACATTTCACCCAGAACAGGGACCCATACGCTTGTGTCATGTCCGAGCAGCGCACGTCCGATCAGAATCGTGACAAGGGAGATGAAGAGCTGACCGAGCAGCTTCTGATAGGCGCGCAGTCCGAGATTGCGCTTCTTGACCACCTTGATATAGTCATCCGCAAAGCCGAGCAGGAAATGTCCGAGAAAGATGAAGAGTGCGAGCAGCGTCGTCACCGTAAGCGGCGCAAAGAGCAGTGTCGCCGCCGTTACGGCGAGCACAATCATCACGCCGCCCATCGTGGGCGTTCCGCTCTTCTGCTGATGGCTTGCGGGTCCCTCCTCACGGATGCTCTGCCCATATTTCAAACGGTGCAGAAACGGGAGGAAGCAGACGCCGCTGAAGAGCACAATGGCGAGCGATGTCACGACGCTCAGGAGAATACTCAGCCACGGTGCGAGGAGATCCGTGATATGTCCCATCAGTGCCCCGCTTCCTCTCCCGTCAGGAGCGTGATGATCTGCTCCATCTTCATCCCGCGCGATCCCTTGAAGAGCACGGTATCACCGTCTGCACTCAAGGTGCGGAGAAACGCTGCCGCTGCCGCATGACTCTCCGCATGGTGACAGACGGGACAGCCTGCCGCCTCCGCCGCTTCGTGCATCCAGCGTGCCTGCGCGCCATAGGTCACGAGCGCCGCAAAGCCCAGTTCCGCGACACACATTCCAATCTCCCTGTGCGCCTCCTCGGCCGCTGCACCAAGTTCGAGCATGTCGCCAAGCACAGCGATCTTGCGTCCATGATAGAGTGCTGCCGTCGTTTCGAGCGCAGCACGCATGGATGAGGGGCTCGCATTGTAGGCATCGTTGATGAAGCACTGCGCGCCGACCTCGTGCACCTCGTAGCGCATCTTGGTCGGCGTGAGCGTGCGCAGCCCCGCCTGCATCTCCTGCGGCGTGAGCCCGAGGACAAATCCCGCCGCAAGCGCTGCGAGAGCATTGCTGACATTGTGCCGTCCCGCGAGCGGAATGCTGTAGGCATGGCGCTCATTTGCCCACGTCACCATGAACTGCGCTCCGTCCGCCGCAAAGCGCAGTGCCTCGGCACGGACATCCGCATTCTCCTTGATGCCATAGGTGAGAACGCGTACGCCGTCTGCGGCCAGCGCACGCATTGAAGCAACGCGTGCATCGTCTGCGTTGAGGATCACCGTACCGCCCGCAGGGATCGCCTGCACAAGTTCTGCCTTCGCCTTTGCGATATTCTCGATAGAGCCGAGCAGCTCCATATGCACCGCACAGACATTCGTCACGATGCCGATTGTCGGCGCGGCGACAGGCGCGAGTGCCGCGATCTGCCCGCGCCCGCGCATGCCGATCTCCACGACTGCGGCGGTATCCTCCGCATTGATGCCGAGCAGGGTCAGCGGCAGACCGACCTCGTTGTTGTAGTTTGCCGCCGTGCGGCAGACCGTACCACGTCCCGAGAGGACGGCTGCCGTCAGATCTTTCGTCGTCGTCTTGCCGTTCGAGCCTGTGATCGCGACGACGGGGATATCGAACTTCATCCGCCACGCATGTGCGATTGCCTGATATGCCGCAAGCGTATCCTTCACCGTGAGCACAGCCCCCTGCGCCTTCTTCAGCTCCTTCCGCACGGCGGCAGACAGCGGTTCACTGACAAGAACAGCTGCGGCGCCCTTGTGGAGTGCATCCGCTGCAAAATCCGCACCGTCGAAATTTTCTCCGCGCAGCGCAACGAAGAGATCCCCCGCCGCGATCTTGCGCGTGTCTGTCGTGATCCGAGGGACTGCATCACTCCCGCGAAGTTGTCCGCTGTGCAGAACAGCACCCGTCACCGCAGTCACTTCGTCCCATGTCATCACCATATCACAGCCCCCCGATTGCTTCACGTGCCGTCTCGCGGTCGTCGAAATGAATGGTTTGATCCTTCAATATCTGGTAGTTCTCATGCCCCTTGCCGAGGATGACGACCGTGTCGCCCTTCCGCGCCGTCTGAACGGCATGAAAGATCGCCGTGCGGCGATCGACGAGCTTTTCATACGGCTTTGTACCAATCACCGGCAGAACGCCCGTCTCCACCTCGTCCAAGATTGCTGCAGGGTTCTCCGTCCGCGGATTGTCCGATGTCAGCACGACAATGTCCGCAAGCTCTGCCGCCATGCGCCCCATGATGGGACGTTTCGTCCGATCGCGGTCCCCGCCGCAGCCGAACACGGCGATGATCCGCCCCGCCGTCACGGCACGCGCCGTACGCAGGACATTCTCCATGCCGTTCGGCGTGTGCGCATAGTCCACAATGACGGAGAAGTCCTGCCCCGCACGCACAAGCTCGAAACGCCCCGGTACGCCCGTAAACTCACTGAGCGCTGCCACGATATCCTCTGCGGATATCTTTTCTGCGAGTGCCGCGCCCGTCGCAGCGAGCACATTGGACACGTTGAACAGTCCCGTGATGCCAATATGAATGCGTACAGGCCGTGCATCCCTGTGCACAAGGGTCAGTTCCATCCCGTCCTGCGCGAGATGCACATCCTGTGCCGCCAGATCTGCAGGCTGCTCCACCCCGTAAGAAATGACGGGGCAGCGTGTATGCACACGCATTGTTGCAGATGCTCCGTCATCCGCATTGAGCACCGCTGTCTTGCCCGACTTCGACCCCTGCTCCGACACGAGATCAAAGAGACGTGCCTTTGCCCGTGCGTAGTTCTCCATCGTCTTGTGGTAGTCGAGGTGATCCTGCGTCAAATTCGTGAATACCGCCGTATCGAACTCAATGCCAGCCACACGTTCCTGGTCGAGGGCGTGGGAGGAGACCTCCATGACCACGACATCCATTCCGCGCGTACGCATCTCAGCGAGCAGCTGCTGCATGACGATAACATCGGGGGTCGTGTTCGCCGTGGGGAATACCTCGTCCTCCATCATCACCTGAATCGTGCCGATAAGCCCGACGCGTTTTCCCGCATGGCGCAGAATCGCGCGCAGGAGATAGCTTGTTGTCGTCTTGCCGTTCGTCCCCGTAATGCCGATCACGCGCATGCTGCGCGCGGGATAGTCATAGAAATAGGGTGCGATCACATCCAGTGCCTCTTGGATGTTCGGCACGTGGAGGACGGAGAGACCTGCGGGCACATCGACATTTTCCCGTTCCGTCAAAATAGCGCGAGCTCCCGCCCGCGCCACATTTGGTATAAAGCTGTGTGCATCCACATGAGCGCCTGTAATGCAGGCAAACAGCGCTCCCTTCCGAACGCAGCGCGAGTCCCGTTCGATGCTTGTGATTTCGGCATCGTCTCCCAAGAGCCGTGCATTCGGCAGAAGGGCAGCCAATTCTGTCAATCTCTTTATCATCTGCCCATCATTCCCCTTCATGTGAAAAATACATGTTCTGCGGCACCTGCATATGCAGCTGCTCTACGGCAATCGACTCGATGCGTGCCGGCGATTTCAGCTGCGCGATCTCGATCTTGAGCCGCTCATTCTCCTGCTCAAGTTGGTCTGCAGTCTGCTGCGTGTCGAGCAGGGTATATCCATTCTTTGCCCCGATGCCGCCGAGCAGCGTCACGACCATCGCACCGAACGCGATGAGGAAGAAGATCGCACGCAGGCAGTTCCTGAGATTCGTATTCACTTCCCGCCGGACCAGCGGTTCCTTCGGCGGCTCCGCCTGTGGTGCGGGCAGTGCCTCTTCCTCGTATTCGTACGTATATATTTTGCGTGCCGGCATGTGCCCTCACCTCCTTTATCTGTAGATGATTCCTCTTTATAACTTCTCTGCAACACGCAGCTTTGCGCTCTTCGCCCGCGCATTCGACGCGCATTCACGTGCACTTGCCGCACGCGCTTTGCCAATGAGCCGCACCTCCGGCACGTGTCCGCAGACGCAGGCAGGCGTCCTTGGCGGGCAGGTGCACCCCCGCGCGAGATCTTTCAGCGTTTTCTTTACAATCCGATCTTCAAGTGAGTGGAACGTAATGACTGCGAGCCGCCCGCCCTCTCTGAGGGCATGCACAGCACCCGACACTGCGTCCGCAAGAATCGTCAGTTCTTCATTGACCTCGATGCGAATTGCCTGAAAGACGCGCTTGGCGGGGTGCCCTCCCTTCGCGCGCACCTGCTTCGGTACGGCGCGGTCAATGACGGCAACGAGCTGCCCCGTCGTCTCGATGGGATGGGTCTTTCGGGCCTCTTCGATGAATGCGGCAATGCGCTTTGCCCAACGCTCCTCGCCGTAACGGTAGAAGATCTCTGTCAGCTCATCCGCTGTGTACTCGTTGACGACTGTGCGTGCGCTCCGGGGGCTGCGCCGATCCATGCGCATATCGAGCGGTGCATCCTGCATATAGGAAAAGCCGCGCTCAGCCGTATCAATCTGTGGTGATGAGATGCCGAGGTCGAAGAGGATACCGTCCACAGACGAAATCCCCTCCGCCGCAAGAATGTCCCGCAAATGACGAAAATTATCGCGTACAAGTGTCACCTTGCATTTCGCATCTGCAAGGCGTTCACGCGCCGCTGCAATTGCCAGCTCGTCCTGATCAATGCCGATCAGCCGCCCCGCAGCACCCAGTCTCTCCGCAATGCGTCCCGCATGCCCCGCACCGCCGAGGGTGCAGTCCACATAGATGCCGTCCGATCGAATCGCAAGCGCTTCGATCGTCTCCTCGGGCAGGACACTCACATGGTGAAATGCGCTCATATCGTAATGCCATAGCCCGCGAGCTGCGTCGAGATCTCCGTGATGTTCGGATCGACCTCACCCGCATAGCGCAGCCACTTCTCCTTGTCCCAGACCTCAATGCGCGCATCTGCACCCGTGAGGATGACATCCTGCTTCAGTCCGATATTCGCATAGGCACGCAGATTTGCGGGGACAAGGAAGCGGCCCTGTTTGTCGCATTCGAGCGTGCGCGCGCCCGCAATAAAAAAGCGTGCAAAGGCGCGTGCATTCGGATCCGCAATTGAGAGTGTGCGCAGCTTTGCCGCGAACTCGTCCCATGCTGCCTGCGGAAAGAGAAAAAGACTGCCGTCGAGCCCCTTCGTGATGATGAAGGAGACACCGAGTTCCTGACGAAAGTCGGCGGGCAGGATGATGCGGCCCTTGGCATCTATGCTGTGGGCGTATTCCCCCATGAACATCCGACCGCACCACCCTTCTGGATTCATTCACCACTTTGTGGCACATATCACCACAATTCACCACTTTTACTAACAGTTATAACAAAAACACCTATTTTTTTCAAGAAAATAGGTGTTCTTTTTTTGTTGCCATTTCTGTCAAAAATCCCTCTCACTCCTTGAAATAAAAGGAGCAGAGGGATTTCACCCAATATGTCTGATCATATAAAAAAGGACTTATCTCCCATGTGGAAATAAGTCCCTAAGATGTTCTGTTCAGATGAGTTCGTGGGAGATCATGTGCTCTGCGATCTGAAGTGCGTTGAGGGCCGCACCCTTGCGGATCTGATCGCCGCAGATCCAGAAGTTCAGCGCATTCTCCGTCGACTCATCACGGCGCAGGCGCCCGATCTCAACATCGGTCTTGCCCGAGGTGAAGAGCGGCATGGGATACTCCTGCTCCGTCGGATTGTCGCGCAGGATGACACCGGGGAATGCCGCAATCGCCTTGCGCGCATCCGCAAGTGAGATTTCGCTCTCAAACTCGACGTTGACGGACTCGGCGTGGCTGCGGTAAACGGGCACACGCACGGTGGTCGCAGTGATGCGAAGGCTCTCGTCCTCCATGATCTTCTTCGTCTCGTCGATCATCTTCATCTCCTCTTTCGTGTAGAGGTTGTCCATGAAGACATCAATCTGCGGGATGAGATTGAATGCGATCTGGTAGTGCTTCGGCAGCTTTCCGACGGGCAGGATGTTCGCCGTCGGCTCTTTTCCGGACGAGAGCGCCGCGACCTGCTCCTCCAGCTCCGCCATGCCCTCCTTGCCTGCGCCGGAGACCGCCTGATAGGTCGAGACGACGATGCGGCGAATCTTTGCGAGATCGTAGAGCGGCTTCAGCCCCATGACCATGATGATAGTCGAGCAGTTCGGGTTCGCGATGATGCCCTTATGCTTCTTGATTGCCTCGGGATTGACCTCGGGTACGACGAGCGGCACCTCCGGATCCATGCGGAATGCGCTCGAGTTGTCAATGACAACAGCGCCCGCCTTGACCGCGCAGGGAGCAAACTCCTTGCTCGCTGCGCCGCCCGCAAAGAGAGCGATATCAATACCCTCGAACGAATCGGGAGTCGTCTCCTGAACGGTATACTCCTTGCCCATAAAGGCGATCTTCTTGCCCGCCGAGCGGCTGGACGCGAGGAGACGCAGCTCCGAGAACGGGAACTTCCTCTCCTCGATGAGGTTTAGGAACTCCTGACCAACGGCACCCGTTGCGCCAAGGATGGCAACACGATACTTCTTCATAACATTCTCCCCTTACAGCAATTTATCCAGTCCGACCGTGAGCGATGTGAGCCCGCGCACCTTCTTTGCGGCGAGCACGACGCCCGGCATAAAGGACTCGCGATTCAGTGAGTCGTGGCGGATCGTAAGCGTCTGCCCGAGGCCTCCAAAGATGACTTCCTGGTGCGCAACGTATCCCGGCAGACGGACGCTGTGAATCCGCATCCCATCGTACTCTGCACCGCGCGCACCCGCGATCTTTTCTTCCTCATCGGGATGTCCCTGCGTGTGCGCGGCACGCACCTCTGCGATCATCGCCGCTGTCTGCACCGCCGTGCCGGAGGGTGCGTCAAGTTTGTTGTCATGATGCAGCTCGATGATCTCGACCTCTGGCATATACTTTGCCGCCATACGGCTCATCAGCATCATCAGGACAGCGCCGATCGCGAAGTTCGGTGCAATGAATGCAGGGGTTGCATTCTCTTCCGCCGCTGCCTTGATCGCCGTCTTCTGCTCCTCGGTCAGCCCCGTCGTGCCGACCACGGGTGAGACCTTGTGTGCGAGTGCCGTAAGGACATTCCCATAGACGACATCGGGACGCGTGAAATCGATCATCACATCGGGATGCAGCCGTTCGAGTGCCGCCGCGAGATCTGTCTCCACAAGCACGCCGTTCTTCGCCGTCCCCGCAAGCTCTCCCGCGTCCGCACCGCCTGTGATATCCACCGCACCGACGAGTTCCAACTCTGCATCGTCGATCACAGCCTTCAGCACCGCACGTCCCATGCGACCCGCCGCGCCATTTACCAAAACCTTTGTCAAGGCAATCTCCTCCCAAATACAGTATGACCTATTCTAGCCCAGGGAATCCCCGTATGTCAAGGAATACAACGCCCGTATCCTGCTCACTTCGCCAATTCCAGTTTCTGCAAGATTGCGTTCTGGAGAGTCTGTGAAAAATTGAGCCCGATGCGCTCTGCCTCGACGTTCATCCAATAGGGTACAGAGAGCGTTTTCTTGACAAAGCGCTTGCTCTGTTTCTCTCGAAATGTAGGCATAAATGCCTCCACCAGCAGAAAAACCTCATTTTTTTGCAAAGCCTCCCGCTCTGCCAGAGTCATCATCGAAGACGGTTTGGGAATCGCCTCCTCGTCCTGCTCCATTCCATAAAGATGAAGTGTAAGAGCCTCACGCGCTGCACGCACTGCATCCCCCTCGTCTTTCCCAAATGTGACGCATCCCGGCAAATCCGGAAACACAATGTGCACACCATCTTCCTCATAGCTAAAAATCGCAGGATAGCGATAAATGTCCGGAAACATATTTGCCTCCCTAAAATTTAAGTCCCGATTGTTTCTCAATGCTTTTCAGATCACGAGCCCCCATATCCTTAACAGGATGACGGACGGTCACTCTCCCCGGCTTCGTTGGATGCTTGAACTGATGATGATCGCCCACGCAATTCACTTCAAACCAACCATCCGCCAAAAGCATACGGAGTACATCTCTCGAAGAATAGCTTTTCATCTCCCACCTCTCCATTTATAATGTCACGTATTTTATTACGTGTCAAGATAAATTCTTATCAACTTCTCAGACCTCCCGCATATGCGCGAAACGCTCGCGGTACTGACGCATGAGCGTCGGCAGGACAAAGGAGAGCGCGGCGGGATCGTCAAGCGTTGCGAGAGCGGCGCGGCGAGCGAGCAGAAGGAGGTCCATATCGGCGAGCACATCCGCGATCTTGAGGTCGCCGAGCCCGTGCTGCATTGCGCCGAAGAACTGCCCGGGACCTCTGAGGCGCAGATCCTCCTCGGCGAGACGAAAGCCGTCGCTCGTCCGCTCGATGACCTGAAGCCGCTCCTGTGAAGCGGCACTGCGCCCTGCAATGAGGATGCAGTAGGAGGCGTAAGAGCCGCGCCCGACACGCCCGCGCAGCTGGTGCAGCTGGGAGAGTCCGAACCGCTCCGCGTGCTCGACAACGAGGATACTCGCATTCGGCACGTTCACACCGACCTCGATGACCGTGGTCGAGACAAGCAGCTTGATGCGGTCGGCATAGAACCCCTCCATCACCGCTTCCTTCTCGGCGGACTTCATGCGCCCGTGGAGCAGCCCACAGGGAATCCCGCGAAAAATGCCGTGGGACAGTTCCTCATAGACCTCCTCCGCCGAGGGCAGATCACTCTCCTCACTCGCCTCGATCAGCGGGCAGACAACGTATGCCTGCCGTCCGCTCTCAATCTCCTTGCGTACGAACGCATAGATTTTCCCGCGCGCCGTCTCATCCCGCAAAAAGGTGCGAATGGGCTGCCGTCCCGGCGGCAGATGCTCGATGCGCGAGACATCGAGGTCGCCATAGACCGTCAGCGTCATTGTACGCGGGATCGGCGTCGCCGTCATGACAAGCACGTCTGGGATTGCGGCGCTCTTCTTCTCAAGTGCCGAACGCTGTGCCACACCAAAGCGGTGTTGCTCGTCCGTCACCACAAGTCCCAACGAATCGAATGATACACCGTCCTGAATCAGCGCGTGTGTCCCGACGGCGATGTCAATCTCATGCGCGGCAAGTGCCGCCGCAGCTGCCGTGCGCTCCTTCTTTGTGAGCCGTCCCGAGAGGAAGCCCACGCGCACACCGAGCGGTGCAAGCAGTTCACGCAGCGTATCATAATGCTGATGTGCAAGAATCTCCGTCGGTGCCATCAGAGCCCCCTGACAGCCGTTCTCCACCGTCTTGACGAGCGCAAGCAACGCAATTGCCGTCTTGCCCGAGCCGACATCGCCCTGCACGAGGCGGCGCATGGGCAGCGGAGACTCCATATCACGCGAGATCTCCGCCCACACCCGTGCCTGATCCGCCGTCAGTTCGAACGGCAGCGCCGCCAGAACGCGCGCGACGAGCGTGCCGTCTGTCCTGTGCGCAATGCCCTCCTGCTGCTCTGCCGTGCGCTTTTTAAGCGCAAACAGTCCGCATTGAATGAGATAAAGTTCCTCAAATGCGAGCCGCCGCCGCGCCGCACGCAGTTCCTCTTCCCGTTTCGGAAAGTGAATGCGCCGAAAGGCTTCCGTGCGCCCGATAAGATGGTACTCCTCACGTATGCGCTGCGGCAGTGTCTCAGAGAGTTCTCCCTCCGTCTGTGCAAGGGCATACGCCACCATCTGCCGCAGCTGCTTCTGCGTCAACCCCTCCGTCGCCGCATACACGGGCAGAATCCCGAGGTGTTCCACAGCCGCCTCCTGCGCATCGAGTATTTCAAAGGAGGTGATCGGAGATAGGGCAAGCTGACCGCCGCTGTTGTAGGCGTACTCTGCCTTGCCCGTGAGGAGGATGCGCCGCCCCTCGCGCAGTTTGGGTTTCAAAAAGTGCTGGTTGAACCAGACCGCCTGTGCATAGCCCGTACCGTCGCCGATAAGTGCCGTAAGCACGGTAAAACCGCGCCGCCGCGTCTGCTTCTCCGTCACCGTCTGAATCACACCGAGCACCGTCGCGCGCTCTCCCACACGCAGCTCCGCAATGGGCGTAATCCGGCTCTGATCCTCGTATGCGCGCGGATAGTAGGTCAGGAGATCATAGACCGTCTGGATGCCGAGGCGAGTGCATGCCGCTGCCTTTTTTACACCGACACCACGCACTTTGTTGATGCTGTCCGTGAGATGCATGGCATCCCTTCCCTTTCCCAAAAAAGAAGCTGCCGCAAATGCGGCAGCTTCCTCCATGTACAGATACGGTTTAGAGCTGCGGACCCGCAGGAACGAGCGCCTTGCCCTCCTCGTTGCCTTCATACTTCTTGAAGTTCTTGATGAAGCGTGCAGCGAGATCCTTTGCCTTCTCATCCCATTCCACACGGCTCGCATACGTGTCGCGCGGATCGAGGATCTTCGGATCGACACCCGGCAGTTCCGTCGGAACCTCGAAGTCGAAATACGGGATCTTTTTCGTCGGTGCGCCGTCGATCGAGCCGTCCTGAATCGCATGGATGATGCCGCGCGTATCCTGAATCGAGATGCGCTTGCCCGTGCCGTTCCATCCCGTGTTCACGAGATAGGCACGCGAGCCGTGCTCCTCCATCTTGCGGACGAGTTCCTCTGCATACTTCGTCGGATGCAGTTCGAGGAACGCCTGACCGAAGCACGCCGAGAACGTCGGCGTCGGCTCCGTGATGCCGCGCTCTGTGCCCGCGAGTTTCGAGGTAAAGCCCGAGAGGAAGTAGTACTTCGTCTGCTCCGGCGTCAGAATCGATACCGGCGGCAGAACGCCGAATGCATCTGCCGAGAGGAAGATAACGTGCTTTGCATGAGGTCCTGCGGACTTGTCCGCAACATGACCGAGCACGATGTTCTGAATGTGGTTGATCGGATAGGAGACGCGCGTATTCTCCGTCACGCTCTTGTCTGCAAAGTCCACACGGCCCGCAAGGTCGACCGTGACGTTCTCAAGCAGCGCGTTGCGGCGGATCGCCTGATAGATGTCCGGCTCTGCATCGGGATCGAGATTGATGACCTTTGCATAGCAGCCGCCCTCGTAGTTGAACACGCCCTCATCGTCCCAACCGTGCTCATCGTCGCCGATAAGGAGGCGCTCATTGTCCGTTGAGAGCGTTGTCTTGCCCGTGCCCGAGAGGCCGAAGAAGAGCGTGGTGTTTTGCCCCTGCTTGTCCGTGTTCGCAGAGCAGTGCATCGAGGAGATGCCCTTCAGCGGGAGGTAGTAGTTCATCATCGAGAACATACCCTTTT
>ERZ772926.1109-NODE-1109-length-13475-cov-5.227198_pt1 | contig 13475 bp, 17 predicted proteins | sample MGYA00511136_ERZ772926 | MGnify/ENA primary metagenome ERZ772926 (study PRJEB29015, sample SAMEA2737917) | human oral metagenome | biome: human oral; feature: human-associated habitat; material: dental | place: China | collected 2153 ... | reverse complement strand
TTGATGCCACATTAGCAATATCACTCTTCTCATTGACCTTGACCAAATAACTGTTGGCAGCAGGAGTCTCGCCCCATACCTGTGAATAGTAATCGTCACTAACGAACATATAGTGTCCTGCATACATCTCAGCAATTTCACTGACTCTAACGGCATATGTCTTGCCTCCGTCGTTAAGATTAAATGTGTCTCCCTTCGATACCCCTAATGGCGAGCGTGGAAGCAAGGCTTCATTTAATAAGTGGTTTTTCTACATCTTTTATCCAGTGCACTTAGTGGTGCTGTGGCTGATTCGATAAAGCTTGGCGCAAAGAGTATAGATTACAATTAGTGAGAGTATCCAAGACCTCAAACAGCTTATTTAAATTTTTCCCTTGTTTTTTTGCTAATTTAAAATCTTTTTTTAACTGGCTTGTAAACTTAATCGAATACTTCATATATCTAAAGCCGCCTTAAGCTCATCAATATTGGAATAGCTTTCAGCACTTTTATCAGAAGCAAGTCTTCTTCCTTCCTCTATCGCATTAACAGTAGCTTCATTTGGAATATCTAGTCTTAAAGAGAATGGTATTCCATGTTCACGAATAACTGTACGTAGAAAAATGTTAATTGCCGTAGTCATATTCAATCCAAGTTCTGAGAATATTTGATCTGCTTTTTCTTTTACTTCTTTTTCTGTTCTAATATTTAAATTTGTAGATGGCATTATCAACACCTCCTTATATGCTAATCTTACTACTTTATTTGTGCATTAGCAATACGTTGTCATTACATTAAAAAGCGAATAGCCTTACTCAACTGCTATCCGCTCTTTCTCTTATTTACAGTTAATTGCTAAACCACTATCTCAATCTCTTCTTGTATACCACCGCACCGATTAGCATTAGTACGGATGCTGCAAAGATGCTGAGCATTAGCGTCATGCCTTCTGTGCTATCGCCAGTCTTTGGTGATTTGTGCTTCTTAGCGTTATTAATAGTCTTGTCCTTTGAAGGTGATGTAGGCGCCTTTGGCACTTCGTACTTGTTGTTAAATGTTAAATCGTTTACAGTTTCTGTACCCTTCTTAATCTCGTAATTTGCTACGAGCTGGTTATTAGCATCAGCTGTAACATCTACGACAACCGTGTACTCTGTGTTATCGTAAGTGTAATTTGCAAGGCGTGTATCTAGCTCAACCACCTTGTATGTATACTTACCAACTGCTTTGAACTCGATGTCGCCAAAATCGATTTCGCCTGCGCCGTTAACCGTAACAACCTTCTTGCCTAGCACAGAGCCTGCTGGCATTGGTGCCTCGCTTAGCCCCAGCGCTGTAGTTCCAGCTTGAGATAGCTCGAACTTGAACTCGCCCGCTGCTGGCGGGGTGTCTCCGCTTAGAGTCTTCTTAACCCTTAGGTTTTTCTTAACGGACGTAAACACGTTTCTAAATCTTGGTTCGCTGTCAGCTGTAGCCTTGAGTGTTCCGCCATTGTTAGCAACAGTTACCTTAACCTCTTTTTCGGCTGTATCATATGATACACCTGCTACTGGGTTTGTCGCTGTTTCCTTAACCTTGAATTTGTATGTTCCAACCTTTGTGAACTTGATCTTATCAAATTCGATGCGTCCATCGCTGTGCACGAATGTTGTCACATCGCCAGGCATCGTCACGCCATCGTAGTTCTCACCAGCGATCTGGCTAACGCTTACTTCAAAGGTGTTCTCTGGTATGGTTACCGCAGTTCCTTCTGAATAGACATAGTCCTTGTGACCTTTAATCACGGCTTCTGCAGTCTGGTAGTTAGGAACGATAGCAGAAAATCCTGGTTGCATAGCGCTTTGAATTGAAAAAGTTCCTTCTGTAGCATTTAGAGAACCAGATGTTGTAAATGCTGGGTTTGGCTTAAACACCTTATTGGTATATGTGTACTTTGCCGGCATGCTCGTCTGCACTAGGCGGTAGTCACCCTTCGAAAGTCCAGAGATTATAGCCTCGCCACTCGAATTAGTCTTAGCGGTAGCCTTACGACCTCTGATATAGTAATCCATCCAGATTCCACCAATCTTAGTCTGAATCTTGAACTCAGCCCCAGCGATTGGAGTAGTTCCATCGATGTCATCAACGGCCTTTACACGAATGCTTCCTGCCGCAACAGTAGCAGTTCCGTTTGCCTTGTCGATCGTGTATGAAACAGAAGCGGAATCCTCTGCCTGGTCTGACTTGGCTTTTCCTGTGTTAGTAACAGTCTCTACAGCTGTGATCTCTGGGTAGTGAGTGTCAAACTCGGCGAAGAACGTAACGACATTTCCATGTGAAGGACCGTTAGTTCCGTAGATATCCTTAACCTTGTTAATGCCTGCGAGCGCTGGCTCGAGGTCGGTGTACTTAAGGGAGTCGTTAGACATATTTGCAATGAAGGTGTCCCCTCCTGTAGCTGGATCTGTAAATACACCGTAGCTCATCTTCTGAGCCTTAACCTTAGCATAGAAGCTGTCATAGGTATCCGATGATGACTGAGTTATCTGGCTGAAATACTGCGTAACTGGAATCCAGTTGCTTCCGCGCTCAATAGGCATCACCGTTCCAGGAGCTGCCTGTGCGTAGAATGTATTTCCGCCTGCAGGAACCTCTGTCCAGTTGTAACGAACTGCAGAAATCGAGATGGTGCTTAGGTCTATAGCGCCATTTCTCGGAATCTTATCAACGACCATCATGTTAGTCTGTTCCTGATAAGTTCCGAAGGTACTGTCGATATTGTTGTAAGTGTTGAATAGACGCAGTGAACCTAGCTGATTAGCAACCAGCTTAATCCTAGCTGTGTCGTATGCCGAAGTCCATCCCTGCTTCTCAAGCAGTCTGTTGTTGATGGTTCTGAGGCTTGGATCCGCCGGCACACCACCAGTGTTGGTCCCCGGAACTGCATCTCTAACCTTGAAGGTCACATTAGTCGAAGCATCTTCAATAGTGAGAGGCTTAGTCACTGGCGAGCCAGCGGTAGCACCGTTATCTAGCGCCTTGAGTCTAGCTCCTGTGTATAGACTTCCTGACATGAAGTTTCTGTCCGTCGGAAAATCTGAATCTAATGTAAACTTAATCTCTGACCCTGTGATTGTCGCTGTCGCAACCTTCTGTCCGCTCTCGGAATAGAGCGGAACATCGGAGCTTGGGAGATTGCCAAACATCGTCCCGATATTGGTTGACAGCTTAATCGAATCACCTGGCTTCATCGCATTCCCCGACTGCGTATCGATGTTGTAATCGAACTTCAGAGAAGCTAGAGAGCCGACGTTCACCGGGCTCGGTGACACTGTCACATTAGAAATCGTGATGTTATAGCCGTCCTTCTGAGTCGCAGCGCTAACATCCTGCAGGGATGAGAATGGTCCAATTGTAATCGCTATTACTGCAATGAATGCAATAATTCGTTTTGCAAGTTTCACGTTGTTCCTCCTTTTAATAACGTAGTCATTCTGTTGTAAAATTCATATTTATACAATCTTATTTAGTATACCCCATAGGTACAATAATAATCAAGCAAAGTACACGAAAACCGTACAAAAATAACAGAAAAATGCAAAATAATTTTATTCTAAATTATTCAGACATTTTGATAATTTTTCTATAATTTTATATTTATACATTTCGAGGTTATATAAAAAGAAGGCGCGGTATAAGACCCGCTCCTTCTAGTATTCGCTTGCTCATATTTTATCTATCCCATCTGCAAATGCGCAGCATGGCTGAGTCGTAGCTCTAAGTTTGTTCTTCATACTCAGGGAAAACTATGCTGTTCTCCTTGAAAACATGCACGAAGATATCCTCGGTAAACTCCCTAATTAAGTTAAATGTGCGCTCATAAGTCACACATGCATCTTGAGGCACTGTATAATCATTAGTTAGCCTCTGCATCTCCTTAATCATATCACCAACCGCATTATGTTCATCCTCTAGCTGCTTTATGAAGTCAAGTGTCTCCTTGTCTGGATGAGGATTAACACGCATGAGCGGGAATACTAAGCGCTCTTCTTTCGCAAAGTGAACTTCTAGTTCTGCTTTCATAGTGGCAAAAAGATTGTGAATCTTCGTTAGCTCTTCGGCATGATGTGTATAGTGAACAACTAGAATCTTGTTGATAAGTTGATCTAGCTGTGCCATCATCTCTCGTTCATCTTTATGATGTGTCAATTCCAGATCTGCAAGCATATCGTTAACACTCAGGTTCTTGAATGCTTCGATAGATGAAGCACCGCCACCCTTAGACGGAACGGGCTTTGCAGCTAGTTTATTTAGTTCTGTAACGATTTTCTGTACATCTACTTCCCCATCAGGAAAAGACTCGTCCATCGGCAGATGACCACCACAGCAGTAGTCGAGATGTAGCTCATTTAGATAAGGTATTGTTTGCGGATAAAGTCTGACAATCTCTGCCAGTGTCATTTTCTCAGTAATCATAAATTCCCCCTTTACATTGCTATCCTTTATTACTTTGCACGTCCTTTTGGCTCTTTTCTCTTTCCTGTCATATGTTCAACCTCTAACGCATACACCAATGTCCTCGGAACAGCGGCAGGGTTGAAATATGCATTTTTATCCTCATGATAGTGATTCATGAGCTGCCTCAGGGCGTGCATCTTCTCATCTTCCGAGAGGATTCGAATCCTGCCTCTTCCGATTACACTCTCATACGCCATCGTGCAGTAGCCTTTGTCTTCGAAATACTCAAGCTCATGCTTGCAGTCCATCTCGAAGGTAGCACGATTATCCTTCTCGAACAGTCCAACCTTGTAACCTTCGAGCGCACTGTGAAAATACAGCGTCAACTTACCGTCATTCACCTCCGTTCCGAAGTTGAGCGGAAGTATGTACGGATATCCATCGTCGTTTAGAGCCAGCCTGCATATGTCGCAGCGATTTATTATCTCCAGCAGTTCGTCTAATTCTGTTATCTCTCTGTCCTGTCTTCTCATGTATATCCCCCCCATTATTAGGACTTAATCATCGCTAGCTGATAGTCCTTTTTTAATTTGATTATTGCTAGCTACTATTTCCACATCTGTTTAATGATTATCAGATATGAGGTGCCTTTGATTTTTATAATTATTTATATCTAATGTGCTTATTTCCCTCGTATACTGCTACTATACCTGATACCAGATATGCGGTCGAACAGCCAGCGTCTGTTAAACAGTATGCTGAAAGCCGTAATGATGAAATGCAGTAGAGCGCGTGATCATCTCTTATCGTTAATAGCAGTCCCAGCTATAGAGGCTCTCGGCGAAGTCCAAGTTACGAAGCTGCTCTTTTGTCGCAAAGAAATTTCCTACACCAGAGTCACCCCACAGGATGTAATAATCGTCAGTTCCGAACTCTGAATCAAGCTGGAACAGGAGCTCGGTATAATCCTCAAAGTCATCGTACATACGTGGATCTTCCTGCGTGAAATGACCATAGCCTCCTATCTGCGTGTGATTAGGGATGTCGAGCTCTTCTATGATATCGTATGACTCTTCTTCGCCTATATCATATGACTCAAAGCCTTCTTCTGCCTTCGTCTCCTCGATATGCTCATTGAGTTTCTCGTTGAAAATCGCATCAAACCTAAAGTCGTTCGGCAGAGGCCACTGGCTAGTTTTCTCAAAAGACATGGCAAATGGCGCACCGTCATTGATCGGCGTGATTAGTTCGCCCTCCTTCTTATCCTCCTCTGGTTTATACATCTCAGCAAGTTCCGCTTCAGTGAAATACTCTACTATCTCCGGGTAGTAAATAACACGTTTCTTGCTATCTGAGGTAGGCTTCGTGTAGTCGTTACCTAGATTGTAGTCTCCTCCAAATATCCAAAACTGCATGATGCCCTTAGACGGATAGATGCTATTCTTAGGTAACTCCTCGCAGTTTATCTGCGCCAAATACATCAGCTGCTCGCCCTTAGAGGTGGTAGGAATTGTGCTAGTCTTAGGCAAGTAGAACCAGCCTGCGACATTGCTGCTCGTCAGGGGAGTCTTGGTTTCGGGGATTAAATTGGTCTTAATGGTTTCTCGGTTCTCGAGCTTCTTGAATTCTTCGATGAATTTTTTGATTTTTTCTGTCATGCGGGGCCTTTCTGTGAATCAAATTTTATAGCTTTCTATATATAGTTATTATTGGGTAGCACGCTAATTCCTAAAAAATAAGTGCATTAATTCTTATTAATCTTTTGTCAATAAATTTTTCTATACGAAGCTGCTCTTCTTTAATACACTTCGCAGATCACTTCTCTATTAGCCTCAAATTCCTCGTCAAAGCTAACTAGCAGATAAAGCTCTCCAGCGGGCGATTCGCCCACAAAATATCCTATCGCAAAGGCATCGTAGCATCCGCTCTTATCGAACATTACGTCAGTAAGCGAGATACCTTCGATGTCTTCATCAGGGAAATTTTCATTTATAAAGCGAAGTGCCTTCTGGTCTAGCTCGATGATTTCGGTAGCTAACCTCTTCATCAATGGATCTGGGATGGATTTTACATCCTTCTCACTGTATCCAGAGAAACTAAAGTGTAGATCCTTACCGAACCTAAGGCTTACAAAGTATATTCCAGCTGGTGAGCTATCCCATGATTTGCCCTGCCAGAGGGCGAGGAGCTGTTGTTTGGTCATGTGAGTGGTCCTTTGTGTTTATTACAATTTGTGTTTACGTTAATCAATACTTTCAGCTTGCATGCCATTATTATGTTTAGTCAAACTATCCTAAATCATCATGCTTTGCAAGTACTATCATATCTTCTCTCAAATCCTTAATTTCTTTTTTATTTCTTATGCATGTACCAGTGCATTGTTCATTTAAGATGCAGGTGTCACAAACTATATCATCAATTGACTGAATCAGTAACTCATCATCAGAAGGAAGTTTGTAATTATTGATTTGCTTTATATTCGATAAATAGCGTAGCCCAAAATCAATTCGTTTACCATTCCCTGTCTTAATGTATCGATACGGTTCAGCAAAGAACTCTAGGCAGTCTCCTACGCTATATTGTTCGAGACCTTTTTTATCAATCCAAACGTGATCTTCCTTACCATCGAAGAAAGTGCCGTCAGAATACATACCAGAAACATAGATACGCTTAAAACAAACCGATTTCTTTGTAATCCTTTCAATTTGCCCCTTAAATTCTGCAGGGCTATTATAATAGCATTGTGCAAATTTCCAGCGAACTTTTTCTTTGTTCTCGCAAGCTATCATCTGTAGATCAAGGTATTCATCGTATGATAGTCGCTCCCCACCTACTAAATCTGTTTGCTTATCTGGATTAAAATCAATGCAACCTCCATAGATCTGTAACACAGTATTCGATCCATAATAACTTCTTTTTGTTTTCTCCCATTCCGCCCAGTTTCTCCAATTTTCACTTTTGTCTAAATTATACATTTTTCTCTCCTTATATAAAAAGTACTGTCTTCTGACAGTCTGACATTTTATAGAAATTAAACTTAGACTTTTGTTTATGAAACAATTTTATCCATAAATAATAATTCTATCTCGCGCAAACTCTTCAAAGGTATTATCAACATCATCAAACACCTTTTGCATATCTTCATATATTCTTCCTGCAACATATGCGTCTCTCATATCAGGTTTATTCATAACCACCCATTTCAGTTGAGAATATGAGTATTTTGCAAATGCAATCCATTGAGGGTAATTTATTGACATAGGATTTTTAGTAACTGCAACCTTCCCCATATTTGACATTGTAGCGACTGAATGACCTAAAAACAGCATTGTATATAGTTTCGGGTGTGTTTCTCTATTTAAAGAAAATGGAATTGAATCCTTTACGGAATATCCCTCACTGATTCTCTTGAACGCATATCCAACTCGAACAATTACTTCTATTAACATTGTCGGAATAGATAATGAACAAAAATGTATAAAGTCATATCCCTCGTAATACATCCCCTGAACAATCTCTGCGATAGTTTGTTCTTCTTCTCCAATGTTTCCAAATTGAAGAAGATTAAATAGACTCATGAACGGCACTGGTAATCCCATTGATGTTGTAACATCTGATTTAAAGTGAACAACTTGTTTTGCTAATGCCTTAAATATTTCTGTTTCTTTTCTATCAGCATAATTCTCTATCACTTGACTTGCTAACTTTCCTTCTTTGTCTAGAGTCGTCATTCTACCGCTTATGATGTCAAAAACTCCAATAACAAACCCTAATATCGGATCATGACCGAGCTGTAATAATCTGTGGTAGTATGCAGACAGCCCTGCCACATGAATTGTTGTATTGCGATTATCTTGAGCATCATATGGGACCTTGCTAATTTTTGAATTAGCAAGTCTATTCATTTCTTCTTCAGGAAATATCCTGTCAAAATAATCTCTTATATAGTTTGACAACGGTCCTGCTTTTAAGCCTTCTGACGTTTTCTGTGGAATCCCAACCATAAGTAAGTCAACGGTTGCTCCCACTAATCCTGCAAGTGCACCAATTGATATATCAACTTTGTCAAGGTTATACAAATTTTTAAATTCTTTGTTCAGCATGTGCACAGCTTCACTGTTTTGTGCCAATTCATCCTCTGTAAATATTGACTCAATATTACATTCACCAGATACATATCTATCAGCTTCATCACTAATTTCTTCCCAAGGTCGGATAATAACTGCTTTGGACTTTTCTGATTGATCTAAGATTTCGTTTTTCTGTGGTAACACACATCCTCTCTTTTTCAATATTTTTTCTGATTTCGAAAAATCAAAGCTTGATACAATTTTTCTTTGATCTTGTATTTCTTTCAATAGCATGTCATGATGCAAAATGACTTTATTGATTTCTTTTTCCATATTATTTTTCTTGTTCTTCATTGTTTGACTCGTCACCATCACTTTCCTTGGCAAGTTCCTTACACAAGGATTCATTTATTTCCTTCAAATATCTATTTTCATATGCCAAATCCCTGCATTCTCGAATTTGAGCATCTTGCTTTTGTATTGCGTCTTTCTGGTAAGATTCAACTTTTTCGTGACGTTTTTGCTCTTTTTTTCCTCTATACCATTGGAATATATTACCAAACAGAAACCCTAAAATAATAAATATTGCTCCTAGTGGATGCTCTTTTACTATTTTTACTAAGTTTCCAAAAGTACCAATTGAGTTATCTTGTATTTCAGATGTTTTTATCTCCTGACTCATTTACATGCCTCCATTAAGAAATATCAAGATCATTTTGCAAATCCGTTATTGCTTTTTGAAGTAAAATATTTAAACTCTGCAAATACTCCAATCTCTCTTTGTCTGTATCAGCCTCTTCTTTTAATGTTTTAATAATTGCATCATGCTTGCTTAAAGCTTCTTTATATAGTCTTTCTTTTTCTTGGTGTAATTGCTTATTTTTACGGTATGCAGCAACACCTACACCCGTACCACCAAGAATAACTGCTGGCATAGAAAGTACAAAAACACCCGCCAACATTCCTCCACCAATAATCCCCCCAGCTGTTGCAAGCCCCGAAGTTAATCCTGCCGCTGACAGACCCACAACAGAACCTAATCCATGCAGTGCTGCAAATGAACTAATTCCTCCAATTCCTGCACCAAGTGCCCCAGCTAAAACCTCCGGAATTGCACTCTCTCTTATTGTCCTCTTTTTATCATTGATTGCGATTGCAGCTTCATTTAACACATTAACTACAGATTGGAGGGATTCTATGTTCTGAAAATTCATATTTTTCTTTTTTTTATTATAACTTTTCTGAAAGTTGCTCATTTTCTATCCTCTTTATCATTTACCTATCCATATATAGTTTCTTTAAAAGCAAATATCCTTCTGGCCTGCTGTCAGACACACCAATAATATCGCCAAGCCATTCTCCGGGTTCCGTAACTCTTCCATATCCCATCAGTATTGGTAGTGGGTCTGAAAAATCATTCTCTGTGTTGTCTTGAAAAAGGATTTTCGTTTCATCGAGCGAGTAATACACTTTTTTGGTGTGATTGATAGTGTACTTATATCTACGTCCCGTTTTTAGGAATAGTCCCTCATAAGGATGTTCCAAGTCGATTCCATATTCATTATAGTGTTCCAGTCTTCCGAGCTCCAAATATTCTTCAATATAGTAGCCTATTTCTTCACGAACATCTTCCTCGGCTTCCTTGAACAAGCAAGATACATTTCGATATGTCTCTAAAATCATGTTGTATGCATCGCCTGGATATCCAAATTCTACTGATTGTGCATAAAGGATTCGAATAGCCTCATTCGGAAAATGCTCTGTTACCCGCATCTCATCGCCAAACCATAGAACGCGACCACCCATCCACTCATTAGCTAGGAGTACATGAAGAGCATGTAAGGGAGCACTATCCTTATTCATTGACTCCCAGAACTTGTTCCCATAGTCAAAATCACGGGGAGAAATATACTCCTTCTTATCTATATTGACCCATTTGTAATATTCGCCCATAATTCACTCCTTTAGAATTTTTAATGCCGTTCAGCAGATTAAACCCAGCTCAGCTTCTTAACATCCTTTAATACCATAGTTTCCCCAGTGAAGTCGTTTTTTAATTCGACTTCATTTTCTTTGACTTTCACATTATTATACCAATCACCGAGGCTGGCACTTTCGCCAGTATGTATGTTGATAAGCCTGCTAGTTATAGGATCCCAAGTGTGTTCCTCCACCGTTTCTGCAAGCAGATAGTAAGCATCTAAAAATATTAGGTTTCTCCCGTACATCCAAAACGGAAGTTTAATATCTAGGAGTGGCAATTTTGCAGAAAAAATTTCATCGCCATGCGGAGGCACTGTCTCGTAGTGAAATTCTATTTCACTACCATAGTATGCAATAGTCGCCCCTTCACAACCGATATTTTGAGGAACCCCCTCTTTAGCTACTATAAACTCCATAGCATCTCTCCTTATATTTCGTTTAGTACACGCCCACCAGTTCTTTCCAAAAAGCGAGACTACTGTCAGAAGCCTCGCGTTCCATCAATTCCACAAACTCTTCTTCAGATTGCTTCCATACTGCATATTGAGCAGTTCCCATCGCTCTTACAAATTCTTCAAAATCGGAAGCAACAGGTACTATCTCCTCATAAGTCATGTCGCTTGTGAATGCATATATCTCGCCGGACTTACAATCTAGCAGAATAGTGTATGGGGCGCCGTTTGCAATAATTATTAAGTTCTTTTTGCGAAGAACCGGATAATCCTCATATTCCAGATTGCGGTTAATTAGCCAGTTGAGGCTCATTTCATCCCCATATCCAAACTGGTAGCTGAGAAAGCCGAAATTCCCCCAATTGTAACTTAAAATATTTTCTGTAAATACCGAATCTAAATACTCTATTTCAAGTTCAGATTTTAATTTCTTAATTTCAGACAGAGAAATTTCTTCTTTGCGGAGAATAATTCCTTCGGTTATTTCAGCATCAAGTCCATCAGTTTCTTTCATTATTGAAGATATTATTTCGTCGATTGTTAGTAATTGCATCTACAGTTCCTTCCTCTGCTTTATGACTTTATATCGCTATTTAGCCATTAACCTTGACAGCAACAATACCGTCTTGAAGGTATTCAAATTGCCAAGAAGTTTCTTCAAATGTCTCCACTCTATATGTCTCACAATTTTATAGTTCTAGTTTTATGCCTTTTTTTCGCAAGTTTTCTATACATTCCACTAGATATTCATTATCATGTTCTTTGTAAATAGGGGTATCTATGTTTCTTTCTTCAAGATCATTATATTGTTCCGCCTTCTTTCCCCTGTAATTCTTATCTCTCCATTCTGCAGAAACCTTGTACCCTCTTTTTTCCATTTCATCCATAACTAATGAGTGATAACTAAATAAGTAATATGGAGAATATAAAAACACATAGTCTACTATCTTATGCTTTTTACCCCATCCATTGCCCCTAAGTGCACAACATTCTCTGTGTTGACCAAGAAGCTGGTTTTTAGGTAACAATTGAATAATTTGTTCATGCCACAGTCTCATCATGTTCTCCTGTTAATAAAGTAGATTCCTGTAAATACTTGTTTGGGTATTTCTTGAGTAAAATTTTGATATATTCAATTACTGATTTCTGATTGCTTTTCCCGTCCATATATTCTTCCAGTATGTTAAATAATCCTTGTTTTTCCATCTCAGTTGCCTGTTTTTTGAAGTATCCCCATAAGTGAAGGATGGCATTACTAAAATCTTTTTTACTCTCTTTCATGCACCTTACTTTTTGTATTCTTTCATTAATACATTCAATATCAACTTCTTTTTCTTTCAAATACTCTCTTATTTCTAAGTATTCTTTATGCGATTTGCTCAGCACATAATATTTGTTTTTTGCCCATATCATTTCGCATTCTTTTTTTATATTCTTGTTGCTCACTTTAACTCTTCCTTCAAGACATTCAAATCATCTATCTATGCAGCATGTTATATATTGCTCTTGTGCAGTATCTTGGGTAGTAGACTCAACTGTAGCTGTTGCCACCTCATAAATAGTAATAATCATAGAACCATCTGTCTCTATAAAGACAGGCTCTCATCCGTAGTACATCTTCGTGTATTTATAGTAGTTTCGAATAACGTTTCCAAGCTAGTCAGCAAGGCAAATCTCGCGGAATGCTTTTTCAATCGGCATGTTTTTTCACATTGGTTCAGATCGACATATTTTAATTTACTTAAATGAAGTCCACTCTGCTTTTGATAGGGAGGTTATGTGCGCTGTGCGAACCCCCCCCCCTTCCAAAGCACATGGAACATTTTCTTTTGTATGATGATAACGGAAGCCACATTTTTCCTGCACCCTTTTTGACTTTGTATTACCGTCAAAATAACCGGCCCATATTTTATTCAGTTTCAGGTCATCAAATCCATGGTTCAAAATCTCACGAACTGCTTCCGGTATAAGACCCTGCCCCCAATATGGAACTCCTATCCAGTAACCAATCTCTCCTTCAGTATCGGGAATATCTATATTACTTGCAGAGCCTATCATCAATCCTATGCTGCCCACTGGTTGCATTGTTTCCTTTAAAACCACGGCGTATGTCTCAGGCGAAGAAAGAACACTTTTTATAATCCCCTTACTGTTTTCAATACTGGTATGTACAGGCCAACCTGCAATCGGACCAATCTCTGGGCTGTTGGCATATTGAAATAAATCTTCCGCATCACTTTCTTCCCATGGGCGAAGAATAAGCCTTTCCGTTTCTAAAATCATTTTCTCCTCCACAAATTCAAATTTGTCTTTCTGACATATATTTTTGTATTTCGACGAAAGTTAATTTTCTAATCTGCGTATTTGGATACTCCTTATATTCTTCCACTCGGAAAACAGGAAACATCGTTTCCCAGGTTTTATCTTTATTCTTTTTTAGATATGCTCGCAAGTCTTCACTATCTGCAAAGATTTTGTATGATAACCTGCCATTCTCGCTCTTAATCTCATAGATTCCACAAGATTTTTTCATTGTATAATCAGCAGTTCTCAA
>ERZ772926.1108-NODE-1108-length-13477-cov-5.382208_pt1 | contig 13477 bp, 11 predicted proteins | sample MGYA00511136_ERZ772926 | MGnify/ENA primary metagenome ERZ772926 (study PRJEB29015, sample SAMEA2737917) | human oral metagenome | biome: human oral; feature: human-associated habitat; material: dental | place: China | collected 2153 ... | reverse complement strand
GTTTGAAAACACCGGCTTCTGTGTTTTTTGCACAAAATTGAGGCTGCTGCACGTTGGTTTCGTGCAACAGCCCCTTTTTTATGAATCTTTGTGGTGCTAAACAGACAGCCGCTCACGCAATGCGGACTGGAGAATCTGTGAAAAATTGAGCCGCTGTTTTTCGGCAAGCTCGTTGAGATACCATGGGATCGTGAGAGTCTTTTTCACGGGACGATTATTCATCTCAGCGCGTATTGCAAACATATTAGCGTCGAGTGTACCAATATGGATTTCTCCATCGCGGGCGAGACATCGTCGCTTTCACGATACCCTGAGATCGTGACTCGTCTGGGCTTGGTCGGGTGCTTGAATTGACGGTGAGATCCTTTCTGTGCGGCGAGCTTCCAGCCGTCTGCTTTGATGATACGTAAGAGGTCACGTACTTTTCGGGGCATATCGTTTCCTCCTATATGATACTACACGTAGTATGTACGTGTAAATATCTCTTTTGACATCCAAGGTTTTCACAGATTGACTGACAGAAACTTTTCCAGTATATCAAGGCGCGTATGATTTTGTGAATAAAATATTCGGTAAATATAGAAACAAATGTGCGACTGAAAAGAAAAGTATGCTATAATATAAATAAGTGAGGTGGAAAATATGTCATCGAAGAGTATGCTGAATAGCAGTGCTTTTTTATCAGGATGCTTCCCTATAGCTTTAATAGAGGTCGTTCGCCTTCTTTTTTCTGATAGCAATAATATTATATTGTGTGGGTTGTCTTTGGTGTTTTTAGTGACGACCATTGCGGCAACCATTTATGTATGGAGATCTTTTTCCAGGATGTTTAGCAAAGCTGATATACCGTGCCGTATTTCGAACTTGAAAAGAAAGGATATGTTCAGTAGTGGCGCATTGAGTTTTTACATTCTTCCATTCGTTTCTTTTATTGGGGATAATATACAGAGCATATTTACACTGTTTGTGGTGACTATAGTTTTACTTGTGATTTTTAATAACAACATGATGTTTATGTATACCCCGCTGCTGGACTTTTTAGGCTATAAGGTCTTAGAAGGGGATATATCGAGCTTAGGTGGGGACGATGCACAAACTGCTGTAATTGTTGTAAGATCTGGGAAAGGGCTGTTCTTCTCTGGAAGCAATCGTGGACTCGTAAATTGTGTGAGTGAGAATGTGTATTTTTTTGTCAAGAACGAGGGATAAACGGGGCAGTACATCCAACCACACAGTTGTTGAAATCAAGGCATCGCTTTCGTGTGATGGTATCGATGAAATCTTTCAGTTTTTCATCACTGCTGACATCGACATGAATATCTCCTTCTGAGGTAGTTATGACAGGCAGCCTATATTTTTGAGAAATACTATCTTTGTTTTCATTTGTAATAGACTCCAAATCTCTTAAAATATCCTCGTCTGTATGGGCAAAGCATTTTGCTTTGCCAGATTTTTTCATGTAAGCCTCAATGGTATTTTGATCCTTTTCAGACAAAATGTTCCGCACAAAGAGTTCTTCTTTTATTTCATTACTCTTTTTCACAAGATCTTGTTCCAGACCAAGTAGAGATTTTCCATCTTCCGTAACAATATAGCAGTTGTCATCCACAATGAATGTATCAAAATGTTTTGTTAGATTTACAATTTTATCTGAAAGACGTTGAAAAGTTTCTTTTTTTACTTGATACATAAATTTTTTTTTGAAAGAGACGAAGACATTCTTTTTAGTGATGAAAAAATATCTGCGATCTCCGACATAAAGTAAAATAAAATAGGCATTGTAATATTTTAAATCAGAATTATTCAGTTCTGGGGTTAGAGGCATCTTTTCTATAGCTTCTATAAAGTTGTTGATCCGAGCATCAGAACGGAGCAGTCTTTCAATATAATCTTTTGGAGAAGCAACAGGGAAATCACCGAGTTGATTTTTGGTATACTTTTTCTCACAGAGATAGTCTATTGCATCTATCATAAATTCAGATAACTGCTTGTTTGACAATTCTACTTTTGTTCCGACGATAGGATGTTTTTTTGTGTTTATGGCATAGCAACAGAAATCCGATGCCGATTTTACAATATCTTTTAGCTTGGTAATTAAATCATCCATGACAAAACTCCTCCAACGCTTAAAAGGTTATCATCTCTTGTCTAGTCCACGTCTTAGTATATATCAAAATGAAAAGAGAAGCGACGCCGTCAATTATATACCGTTTTGTTACACCTTCGCAATGATAAATATATCACGCCTATTCGATTCTAGGCGTACATATCGCCTACGCCGCCGCCTGCTTTGCATTCGCGTTGATGCGCTTGAGGATGTGGGCGATTGCAGCGAGGGTCTTGTTGTCATGAAACACCTTGAAAATGCTCACGCCGCCGAAGTTCTGGTCGTTCCCAAGTTCCTTCTCATTCATCGTGCCGTTCTTCATGACCCACTCCATAATCTGACGCACGAAGGCGATCTGCTCCTCGGTGTAGAGTGCGGTGTCGAGGAAATCGGAGAAGGCGGCGCGGGCGGCATCCTCGGACAGCCCCGTAAGGGAGCGGACGAATGTGCCGAGGTGGTCCTCCTCCTGCACGCCGCCGGGGACGAACACGCGGAACTCTGCCGCACTGCCGACCTCCTCCCAGAAGATGCGTTGCAGCTCTGCCCAGTCCTCTGCCGCGAGCGGGACGTTGTTCCGCAGTTTTTGCAGGGCGGGGACATTTTCGTTCTCTCTGACGTAGCGGTTCGCGCGCTCATAGTAGCCCTCGAGTGCCGTATTCTTTGTGAGCCGCACGCCGACTTCGGTGCTGAGTACCTCGTCCGTGATATTGATGACCTTCGTGTGAATCTCGGTTCTTAGATACAGCATGAGCGCGCGCAGCTCCGCGCGGATGCGCTCGATGGCGGGGAGGTCGGCGTGCGTCCAGAACGCCGCCGTGCGGATCTCCTTGAGCATATCTGCCGCCGCGTGCACGGCGGGGATTCCGCTCTTTTCCATGAGACGCGCCGCAATCTTCATCACCGTCTTTGCCGCGCCGTCATAGCTTGCCGTCTCATGCGCGGCGCGCGCGAGCATCATACGGTAGAGGATGACATCGAGCCGCCGCGCGCCCTCGTCGCCCTCTGTGGGCGGGATGAGCGGCGCGAGCCGCGCGATGATCTCCTCGGCAGCGGTGATGTCCAGAGCGTTCAGCGCGGCTGGAGCACCGTATTTCTGTACCGCTGCCAGCTGCTGACGCACAGCGAACAGATTCGGGTTCAGCGCGCCGATGGCGGCAGATACCTCCCCCGCGAGCGCAGCGCGGAAGGCTTGCAGTTCCTCTGTCTGATATTCCGCCTTTTGCAGCTCCTCTATGATGCGGATCTTCAGCCCGAATGCCCGCTCTGCGAGAGATTTGCCTGCCGCCGCGTCGATGGTCTTCGGATTCTGCGCGAAGAATGCAAAATTCCCCATATAGTCGAAGATATAGAAGACCGTCTTATCCTTGCCCGCACCGAACAGGTCTTTACACAGGCGCGTCCCGCGTCCGAACATCTGCCAGAACTTCGCCTTTGAGAAGACAGACTTGTAGAAGACGAGATTCAGAATCTCGTGGATGTCGATGCCCGTGTCGAGCATATCCACCGATATGGCGATCTGCGGCAGCTTCGCGGGATCGCGGAAATCATCGAGCAGTTTCTGATGCCCCTTGACCGCATGGTCAATCACACGTGCGAATTCTCCGTGATAAGCGGGATAGAACGCGTCAAATACTGTGGCGATATGCTCGGCATGATCGTGACTGCGCGCAAAGATAATCGTTTTGCCAAGCTTGTCTCCGCCCTCGATCTTCAGACCCTTTTCCATCAGATCCGCGATGATGCGGCGCGTCGTATTCACGTTGAAATAGATGCGGTTGATCTCCGACGGTGCAATCATCTCGGGCGGCTCCTCACCCTCCTCGAACGCATCCTCATAGCGCGCCCGCTCCTCGGCGGACAGTTCCGCATAGGTCACGCCATTCGTCGGGATGCTGAAGGTCTTCGCGATACAGTGATAGTCCGCGAGATAGCCCTCACGCAGCGCCGTTTCGTACTCATAGGCATAAGTCGGCATATCGTCTTCCATGTCGAAGAAGTCATAGGTATTGTGATCGACATCCGTCTTCGGCGTCGCCGTCAGCCCAACGATGAGCGCGTCGAAATAGCGGAAGATGGCGCGGTATTTCTTGAAAATGCTGCGGTGCGCCTCGTCGATGATGATAAGGTCGAAATGCCCGGGCGTAAAGAGTCGCGCTCCGTCCGCCGTCCGCATCTCGTCGATGGCGTTCATCATCGTCGGATAGGTCGAGAAAATGGCACGTGCGGCGGGATTGCCGTTCACGTGGTCGAGGAGGCTGCAGGTGGACAGGTTCGGCAGATGCTCCGTGAACGCCTGCTTTGCCTGACGTATCAACTCCGTGCGGTCGGCGAGAAAGAGGACATTCGTCACCCAGCCTGCCGAGAGCAGCACGTCCACGAGCGAGATGACCGTGCGCGTCTTGCCCGTGCCCGTCGCCATCACGAGGAGCGCCTTGCGGTGTCGCGCACGGTACGCCGCGCAGACGCTGTGAATCGCCTCCTTTTGATAGGCGCGGTCGGTAATGTGCGGATTGATTGTTATGCGCTCGAACGTCTGCGCCTGTGTGCGGCGGCTCATGATGCGCTCCAAATCGCCGCGCGCAAAGACGGAGTACACCTGACGCGGCGGATAGGCGAGATCATCCCAGAAATAGGTGTCGTAGCCGTTCGTGTAGAAAATCAGCGGGCGCTGTCCCGTCATCTGCTCAAGCGCGTCCGCATAGCACCGCGCCTGTTCGCGCCCGACCTCGGGATCGACGCTCGTGCGCTTTGCCTCGACGACGGCGAGTGGCTTGTGGTTCGCGCCGTAGAGCACATAGTCAACGTACCCCTTGCCCGAGTCCGTCGGCAGACCGATCACGGGGACTTCACGTATACAGTCCGCGTCGAATGTCCACCCCATCGCACGCAGATCGATGTCGATGATCGTGCGGCGCGTCTCCGCCTCCGTCTCGGGCGGCGGGGGCGGGACAGTCCGTGCCGCCGCATGGGTTGCGCGCAGCCGTGCCAGCTCGTCCCGCATGGATGCCAGCTCGCCCATGAGGGCGGCGCGCTCGTCGCTGCGTGCGTCCAGCTCCGCGCGCAGACGCGTCATCTCCTGTTTTGAGATGTTCTGCTTCGTATCGTCCGCGAGGAGACTCTCGTCAAAGTCGCGCTCTGCGTAGTTCGCACCATAGCAGTAGTCGATGAAGAGAATGAAGGCAAAGAGATTTTTGAGCGAGAGCACTGCCTCGCGGTAGCTGACTTTTTTATTCGTGTGTGCGGAGAAATTGCCCAGCTTGATGATATAGCGCAGACTGGTCATGATGCTGTCATCGACCGAGGCGGTGAAGGACGGGTTATAGATGAGCGCAGAGAAATTGTCCTTGTACGGGAGGCGGAGCGCGCTGTCCACCGAGTAGAGCCACTTTACCGCGAGTTCGGCACTCTTGCGCACGCCGAGCGCGCAGAGGGCGGGGCTGGCGGCGATGGACTTCTCCGCCTCGATGCACGCATCCGAAAAAGCCGCAAATTGCTGCTCGTCCTTCAGAAAGTCGAAATTCGTCATGTTGCTGCTCCCTTCCGTGCGGTGCGTGCTTACGGATATTTGATAACATTATGATATTTTTTGAGGAAAATAGCAAGAATCCGCGTGATGAATTCCGATTTGTCGGCTTGTTCGACAAAGGCGGCAAATTCGTTTTGTAGGTCGAGGGGAGGGAGTAAGATATCAAATGTCCCAAGCTGGACAATCGAGAGATATGCAACCGTTGAACCAGCTACCATCTTATCAATTTGGCGTTTGATTCCCTGCGAATCAAAAAGATATGATACATAGACTGGATTGATTTCAGCCTCGCTTGTATGTACCCAGCTAATCATTCCGTCTTGAAAGTAGAATTTGTCATCTGGCTTTATGATATAGCAAAGTCCCAATGTTCCCCTCGCTGTAACTAATATATCTCTGGTTTTTGGGACTAAACCCTGCTCTTCAAATTCGCCAAATTGTTTCTCTGAGATGTATAGATTGCAGTTTTCTTCCTGCAAGGTTATTTTCGACACTAAATCAGAGATGCGCAAGAAGGGGATACCTTGCGAGGTTTGTTCACGTTGATACACACGTTTGCTTGATCCTATAGCACATATATCTTTCAGTTTCTGACTTGTCCATCCCTTTGGATTCGTCACAGGATCCCCAAACAACTCGACAAATTGTGATTTGACCTCATGCAATGTATTTTTGATGGGAGCGTTTGACGTTGCTCTGATCGACCATCGCATATGCCATTGTTGTCTCAATCTTGCTGTGACCGAGGAGCTGCTGCACTTGCTCGATGGGCATACCCTTGTCAATCGCGCGCGTCGCGAGTGTCCGACGGAACTTGTGCGGATGTACCCGCGCGATGCCGAGCCGCCACCCAATCTTGCGGAGGCGGATCTCCACGCCGCTGATCTGTAGGCGTTTGTGCGGGCGTTGGAGCGAGACGAAGAGCGCGGGATTCTCGTCCGTGCGGCTGTCCAGATAGCTCCGCAGATGAATCTTCGTGCGCGCGTCGAAGTAGACGGGGCGCTCCTTGCTCCCCTTGCCGAAGACAATGCACTCGCGCCGCTCAAAGTCGATGTCGCTACGGTTCAGTCGCACGAGTTCGCCGACACGCATCCCCGTCGAGGCAAGGAGGTCAATCATGGCGAGGTCGCGGATGTGCGTGCTGTGGTCGCGCATCTGCTCTAGTGCCTCGTCCGTATAGGTCTCCTTGATGACCTTCGCCGTCTTGATCTTGTGGATGCGCCGCACGGGACTCTTTAGGATGTAGTTCTCATCCTCCAGCCATGCAAAGAAGCTCGATAGAATCCGACGGATGTTGTCGATGTTCGTGCGGCTGCACGTGCTCCGCTCCTGATAGTCGGACAGGTAGCCGCGCAGGTCGTCGGTCGTGAGGTGGGTGATGTGGCGCGCGGAGGCAGCAAGCAGGTGTCGGAGCGTACTCTCATAGTAGCGGATGGTCTTACTACTGCACCCCTCGACCTTCTTCGCGGCGAGGAACATCGTGAGGAGTTCGCTGCTCGTGATGGCGGTCGCAATCTCCTCGGCGGGGTTGTGCGCCGTGACCTCATGCGCGGCAAGGCAGCGCGTGAGCGTGGACTGCAGCTGTATCATCTGCGCGTTGTCCAGATGGGGCAGCATCTCCTGCAGGATCTCGGTGATAAGGAGGTCTTTCATGGCGGCGTTTCCTTTCCACCGACCTCTGACACCACCAAACAATCAGGAAAAATACTCCTGCATAAGGGCTTTTTTCAATGTCTGCTGTTTTTCGAGGAGCTGACGAAGCAAGAATTCCGATTTGTCGGCTTGTTCGACAAAGGCGGCAAATTCGTTTTGTAGGGTGAGGGGTGGTTTTATGATGGGCAAGACTTCTATTTTTTCTTTGCTAAGTGCTTGCCGTGTTGCACCTGCCTCGGCGATATTCCACAGTTTTGCTTGATGTTGCTCGCTGATAAACACCGCATTTAAGAACATTGGTATGATTTGTGCTTGATCACATCTGAGAATACAGACGTGTTGATTTACTCTTGCGGGTAAAATATCATTAGGAACAATACAACAGCGAGCGACAGATGCGCCCGTAATATTGAGTAGAACATCATTGGATTCAAGGATCACATTATCTAACAGAGATGCTTGTTTTTCGTCAATGTGGGCAAGACCTTCATAATCAAAGTAGCCGTTATAAACATTCATACTCCGAATCAAGCTAATCCCTTGCTCTTTATAACTGGCATTTCCTCCTTTCGGAGTAGCTCCTGAGCCAATTTTTGACGTGAGTTCTTTTAATGGGAAGATTTCCCACCCCATCGGATTCGTCACGGGATCCCCGAACATCTCTACAAATTGTGATTTGACGAGCTTGTCAAAAAGAGAAAGCTGACACTGAATATTTTCTTCTACAGCACTCATTTTATCCAAGTGTTCAGCAATTTTTCTCTGTATTTGGATGGAGGGGAGTTCAATCACTTTTTCAGACAGACTACTTTTGTTCAGGGTAATTCCTTTTACGGCTTTGTTCGTTCCTATCGTCCAGTCGATTGCTTGAAAATAGTGGTACATAAAGTGAATATCTACATCATGCACCTTTTTATCAATGAACGCCATGATGGCTTCATTGGTGTAAATGTCCGTAGCAGTAATAGCGACTTTGCCCAAAGATAATTTGAAACTCATCAATAAGGTATCTTTCGGGACTTTTTTTATGTTTGTGCGAGAAACAGCTTCGTCGGTGATACATTCCTTTGTCTGAGAGATGTATTTGCTATTTTGTGTTAAATCGGATATGGATACCCACGCATTTGTCCCATTCCAAAACTCGGGCATATTTCTTGCGGGGGTTTTGCCCATTTGAAGCTCATATATATCGCTTAGTCGTAGCTTCATTACATCACCCCCTATATTTTCTGCTCCAAATCCGCAAGCAGCCCGTCCAGTTCCCGATAGAGTCCGCGTATGTCCGCGAGGATTTCCTGCGGGGGCGGATACTCCTGCGGCACATACTCGATTTCCTTATACTTGTTGATGGAGAGATCGTAGCCGCTGGCGCGAATCTCGTCCACGGGCACGAGGAAGCTCTGCGCGGTGCGTGGGCGCTCCGTCTCCTCCTCCATATGCGTGAACCGCTGTACGATGTCCTCGATGTCGCCGCCATCTGCAAGCGGCTCGCGCTTATCGTCGAGTGAGTAACCGTCAGACTTCATGTCATAGAACCAGACGCGCTCTGTGCCGCCCGTGCCCGTCTTCGTGAATATGAGGATGGCGGTGGAGACACCCGCATAGGGCTTGAACACGCCCGAGGGCATGGAGATGACCGCCTGCAGCAGGTTGTGATCGACGAGTTCCTTGCGCAGATCCTTGTGCGCGCGCGACGCGCCAAAGAGCACGCCATCGGGAACGATACACGCACAGCGCCCGCCCGCATCGAGGACGCGCAAAAAGAGCGCGACAAAGAGCAGCTCGGTCTTCGTCGTCCTGACCTTTGCCGTGAGATTGCCCGCGACGTTCTGCCCGTCGAGCGAGCCTTTGAACGGCGGGTTTGCGAGGACGAGGGTGTATCTGTCCGCGTCCGTATTGTTCTTCGAGAGGGCGTCGTTGAATCGGATGTCTGCGCCGTCCATGCCGTGCAGGATGCTGTTCATCGCCGTGATACGGAGCATGGTCTGGTCGGTGTCGTAGCCCGTGAACATCTCGTTCTGGAAATGCGCCCGCAGTCTGAGATCTGTCCGCAGCTCCCTGTCGTAGTGTTCGCGCACGAAGCTGCCCGCGCCGATGAGGAAGCCGCCCGTGCCGCAGGCGGGATCGATGATGCGGTCGCGCAGGGTCGGCTGCATGAGCCGCACCATCATACGGATGATGTGGCGCGGCGTGCGGAACTGCCCGACGCGGCCGGCAGTCTGGAGCTTTGAGATCATATACTCGTAGAGGTCGCCCTTGAGATCTCGGTCACTCAGCGGGAGCGCGGTGATGGCGGTGACAACCTTCTCCGTGATGAGCGGGTCGGGCAGGGAGAAGACGGCGTTTTCCATATACCGCGCGTAGGAACTCGTATCTCCGCGCAGTTGCTTGATGAAGGGGAATACCCTGTCACGCAGGATGGCGTGGATGTCCTCCGCCTTTTTGTGCTGAAATACGCTCCAACGCATTTCCTGCCCCGCACTGTCTGCGGGAAAGATACGCTCGTACGCCGTGCCGAAGACCGCCGCCGCCTTCTCGTTCTCCGTCTCCATATCGTCGAGCGACTTGATGAAGAACAGATAGGTGAGCTGCTCGATGACGACCAAGGGGTTCGACATACCGTAGGAATACATGTCGTTCCAGATTTGGTCGATTTTGCTTTTTAGTTCGCCGGTAATCATGTGTGCTCCTATCTTCTTTTGTGTGCTTCGATCCAAGTCAGCAGATTTTCCTGCGATCTTTTCCCTGCGGCAACATCTAGGATGATGGTGTAGAGTTCTTCCTGTGTGTATTGCAGACGGATGCCGTTTAATGCAAGGAAGACGAGCATGGCATGTGCGCCGATGCGTTTGTTCCCGTCGATCATGGCGTGGTTTTTGATGAGACCATGGCCGAGGCGTGCGGCTTTTTGTTCAAGCGACGGATAGAGATCCATGCCGCCAAAGGACATAAACGGTGCTGCCAAGGCGGTGTCGAGAAGTGCTTCGTCGCGGATACCGCTGCTGCCGCCGGTTGCGGCAATCAGTTCTGCGTGCATCTGAAGCACCTGCCCTTTTGTCAGGCGGATCATCGTGCCAGCACCTCATAAGCTGCTCTATTTTGTTCCATCAGCTGTCGAGAGACGGCAAGCACGTCTGCATCCGGCAAGGTTTCGCTATGTCCGAGTTGCCGGATGTCGATAACGAGGTAGCGCGGCGTATTGTCCTTTAGAATGACCGCAGTTCCTTTTTCATCGACAAGCTGTACGACCTTGGAAAAATTTTGGTTTGCTTCGGTCATGGAAATCATTGTGTCTGTGTGGATGTTCATGGAGTGACCTCCTTTTTCGTGGTTGATGGCTCTGACCGCCTACTCCCTCACCCGATACGCGACGGCATACATGACGGGCAGGACGAGCAGGGTGAGGACGGTTGCGACGATGAGTCCGCCGGCGATGGCGACCGCCATGGGGCCCCAGAAGATGCTGCGCATGAGCGGGAGCATGCCGAGGATGGCGGCGGCGGCGGTGAGCATGATGGGGCGGAAGCGCAGGACGGCCGAGTCGATGATGGCGTCCAAGGGTTGCTCGCCTGCTTCCTCATGTTTTTTGATCTGGTCGATGAGGATGACGGAGTTGCGGATAATCATGCCGAAGAGGGCGAGCACGCCGAGGTAGGCGACGAAGCCGAGCGCGGAATCGGTGAGGAGCATGGCAAACGCAACGCCGATGAGCCCCATCGGTGCGGTGAGGAGGGTGAGCGTCATCTTGCCCATGCTGCCGAGCTGGAGCATGAGCAGGGTCATGATGATGAAGATCATGGCGGGCAGCGGCTGCATGAGGTAGTGCATGGAGTCGGCGGAGTCCGCGAGCGCGCCCGCCGTCTCGATGGTCGTGCCGGCGGAGAGGCTGCGGCGCAGCTCCTCCGTCGCTTTGTAGATGCGCAGCGCGGCATCGTTGCCCTCGCCTTCTCTGACCTCCGCCTGTACCATGATGCTTGGGCGCAGGTTGTGCCGCTTGATAAAGCCGTCCTCTGCGCCATAGGAAAGGTGGGCGATCTGTGCGAGCGGAATGCTGCCGCCCGCTGTGGCAATCGGCAGCTCGCCGAGGCGTTCGATGTTCGTGCGGTCGCGCCCCACAAGGCGCAGGACGATGCCGATGGTACGGTCGCCCGTGTAGAACTCTGCCGCCTGTGCGCCCGTCAGCTCGGTGTAGAGCATCTGCTTGACTGCCTTTGCACTGATCCCGTAGAGTTTCAGCTTGTCCTTGTCGAAGTCGATGCGGACGGTCTTGGATTTCTCCGTCCAGTCGAGATGGACGTTCGTCGCGGCGGGATCGGCGGCGGTGATGGCGGCGACCTCCTCGGCGACGCGGCGCACTTCGTCCGTCGTGGGCGCGGAGACGCGCAGCATGATGGGGAAGTCGGCGGGCGGTCCCGTCTGGATGTACTGCGTGGTGACGCGCACGCCCGAGAGCTCGTCGCTGCGTGCGGCGGCAATCATGGCGGCAAGCTCCTCACGCGCGGCGGTATCGTTCGCGGTGATGACAAACTGGGCGCTGTTCGCTGCGTCTGCCTTCGGATCGACGGTGAGGACGAAGCGGGGTGTGGAGCGTCCGATGTAGGCGGCGTAGTTTTGGATTTTGTCGCTGTGCGCCGCAAGGAGGTCAGCGAGACGATTCGCCTCCGCCGCTGTCGCCTGCATGGAGGCACCCTGCGGCAGGGTCAGACGCACGAGCAGCTCGGGGCGCAGCGAGGGCGGGAAAAAGGTCTGTTTGATGTGCGGGAATGCCGCAAGGCTCACGGCAAAGAGGAGGACGGTGCCGACGAGGACGGCGGCGCGGTGCGCGAGAAATGCTGTGAGCACGCGGCGAAAGAGCCGATAGAAGGGGCTCGTGTACGGATCGTGCACGCCCCCCTCCATTTTTTTGACGCGAATCAAATAATAGCCGAAGAGCGGCGCGACCATAACGGAGACTACCCAACTTAATACGAGGGCGATGCCGATGACGGGGAAGAGTGCGGCGCAGAACTCGCTCGCCATGCCCTTGGAGAATGCGACGGGGATGAAGCCCGCGCAGGTAATGAGCGTGCCTGTGAGCATGGGTTTCGCCGTCTGGGTAAAGGCGTAGCATGCCGCGTCAAAGCGTCCCATGCCGCGCTCGAGCTGGACGCTCATCATCTCGACGGCGATGATTGCATCGTCGACCAAGAGGCCAAGTGAGATAATCAGTGCGCCGAGGGAGACCTTGTGCAGATCGATGCCGAGCATATACATGGCGACGAATGTGCCCGCGAGGACGAGCGGGATGCAGCCCGCGACGACGAGCCCCGTGCGCAGTCCGAGCGAGAGGAAGCTGACGGCGAGGACGATGAGGATCGCGAGTGCGAGCGTCTCGACAAAGTCGTGAATGGAGTGCTGCACGACGGCGGGCTGGTTCGACACCTCGTGCAGCTGGGCACCGAGCGGGAGATCCTGCTGTATCGCAGCGGTCAGTTCTTTGAGGTTTTTGCCGAGGGCGAGGATGTTGCCGCCCGCCTCCATCGAGACGGCGATGCCGACGGCGGGCGCACCGTTGTACAGCATCTGCGGCTCGGGCGGATCGACTGACTTGCGCTCGACGCTTGCGATGTCGCCGAGGCGGAACACCTTTCCGTTTGCCGCAATCGGGAGCGCACGGATGTCCTCGATGTTTTCAAACACGCCCGAGGCACGCAGCTGTACGGTGTCGCTCTCCGTCTCGATGCTGCCGCTCGTCGCCATCGCATCCTGCGCGGCGAGTGCGTCCGTGATGGCGGTCGGGGGGATGCCGAGCTGTGCGAGCCGTTCGAGGGCGATCTCAACGTAGACGCGCTCCTGCTGCACACCGATCAGCTCGACCTTTTGCACGCTGGGGACGGCGAGGATGCGGCGGCGTGCGTCCTCCGCCATGCTGCGCAGCTCCTCGTCGCTGTAGTCCGCGCCCGTGATGGCGTAGACCGAGCCGTACACGTCGTCGAAGCGGTCGTTGTAGAACGGCCCGTAGACTCCTGCGGGCAGGTCGCGCTTTACGTCCTCGCCGAAGTTCCGCACGTCGCGCCACGTCGGGCGAATCTCCGACGCATCCACGTCGTCGCGCAGCTGGACGTAGATTGTGGTCTGTCCTGCGCGTGTCTCACTGTGGATCTGTTTCAGCCCCGGGGTGTCCTGAAAACGCCGTTCGAGCTTGTCCGTGA
>ERZ772926.1105-NODE-1105-length-13486-cov-269.004095_pt1 | contig 13486 bp, 14 predicted proteins | sample MGYA00511136_ERZ772926 | MGnify/ENA primary metagenome ERZ772926 (study PRJEB29015, sample SAMEA2737917) | human oral metagenome | biome: human oral; feature: human-associated habitat; material: dental | place: China | collected 2153 ... | reverse complement strand
CAGCGCTGACTGCCAATCCATACACTAGCAAACTGTATATTTTTGGTTCGCGGGCCGTATTCGATGACGACCAATTTTCTGACATTGATCTTACAGCCATAACCAGCTGTCCGGTAGCCGCCGAAGATTATACGCGCAAAACTCTCGATAATCAATTTGGTATCATTGCAACCTACACTATTACTCAGAACGACCACGAAGTTGCACGCTCATTTTTTCTAAGCGGTATGAGCTTGTTTCATAAAATTGACATTGGTTTTTCCTTGCCTAATCAAACCAACTTATTCCCGAACTCAACCTTGCTGTTCAACAATAACCACGCCAAACAACCAGATGAAAATTCCGTCAAAATATGGACAGAATCAGACGAACAGCACAATTATCTGGATGTATTGATGGGTTCGCTGCGCTATGTTAAGCATCGGTATCGCCAGGAATATTGGTCGGCATATAAATGCTACCGCGGGTTTATCGAACAGCTAGCCCAGTCGCGAATAGCAAATCAATCGTCTGCGGATAGATATAAAGAGCTAGATAAGAGACATAACGATGAAATCTTAGGGCTATTTTTTTCTGGCGATCTTCACGCTAAAGAGCAGAAATATTATGAGTTTGTGAAAAAGTTGATTGACGAAAAGCAGCTTTTACCGAAATTCAGCGATGGGGTTTTGAAAGTTTGGAAAGAGTATTTGGATAAGTAGTTTACAGAAGAGTTATCATTTCAACTTCTTCGCCATCTCAACTTCATGTGCCGTAAGACCATATTTCTCATAGAACGCTATGGCGCGCTGGTTGCCGCTCAGCACTTTTAACCGCAAGGTATCGCAATTTTTACTCTGGAAATAACGCTTCATTTCGTCCAGCAAGGCTCGCCCAATACCGCTACCTCGCTGTTCTGGCTCGACATAAAGCAGTCCGATCCAGCCGTCTTTTCGCGGCGCATGCACTGCATCGAAAACGACGTCTTGACCAGGCTGATAATCAATAATCACGCCCTGAATAAAGCCGATCACCTGGCCATTCTCCTCGGCAACATACATCGCGCCGTCCATATCTTCGCTATCGTCAATCATCCGCTGCATGTAGCCGTGCGCGTCTCGCGGGCTAGCGAACGGCAGCGACTCCGCTGTGTCGTCAACTTGGGCAAAATACGCGTGCAGTTTAATCGCCAGCTTATCAATTGCGGCGCGGTCTTTGTGATGGAAGGGACGGATTGTCATAATTCTTACTTCTCCTTAGCGTTAAAAATTACTGTCAAAACCTAGAGGTAACATAAGCTGGTTATGCTACCTCTATAGCCAGGATACTACTTTGGAATATTAATAGCAAAACTCACACTTATTAAATCAGACCTTGCGAGAAACAATACTATTTTCAGTTTTCTCCATCTTATAACAAACAATACCGCTATATTCGTTAGACAAGAACGGATAAAATGATTCGCCGCCTTTTTCTGCTAATACAAAATCTCTAAGAGTTGGATCATGTTCGCCATACAATTTGCCATAGACATTGTAAAACTCAACGTTTTTATCGCCGCGAACTTCCTGGCCGCTCCGATTCGCCTCTATAAATCGACGCACCGCAGCGTATGTTAGGTCAAACGCTTTTTTAGTACCCTTTGGTCCGCATTCAAATTCTATAGCCGGCACAGGCATGTGCTGAGCTAACGGTCCAGCAATTTTTGACTTTTCCGAATACCACACAACATTACGGCTCAATCCCGCCGATTTTGCTAATCTAATATTTTCTTCTGTAGGGTAAGGTATGATTGTAACAATACCGCTGTCTGTTTTTGTCCCGTGAAGATCAATGACGACATCGAAATTTTTGCCGTATTCAATTAGCTCTGCTGCGCGGCGGACTTCATATATGGAGCTATTGATATCGCCTGGAGCGCTGCGATTAAGATCTTGTTCGGTGAAACGCGTGTTAGCTGAAAAAGCTTTTTCGTTTCCTATAATACAATCATAGCCGTATTTTTCTTTAGGTAATTCTTTCTCAAGCTGCCGCATCACCTTGACGCCGTCTCGTTCATTACCATGAGTAGCAGCGATAAATAGAATCTTACGCATATCGCCTCCTGTACTCAGCAGCTGCCGCAAAGGCTTTTTTGACCGCTTCTTCTGGCGAAACTGCACCGATTGTCAATATTCGATTACGAGTGTCGAGATATCTATCGGCGAGTTTATCGGCCCAGCCCCCGTAACCAGTTAGCGCTACCATCGGGATATCGGCTTGGTAGGCCACAGCCAATTCGGTGAGTGTCCCCGAGCCGCCGCTTATCGCAATCACCGCATCGCAACCAGTTACCAGTACGGTTTCTCGACCGCCACCGCGTTCCAATCCGCAGGGAATGATAATGTCAGCATCTTTTTCCCAAACGTCTTTTCCTTTGCCATATGTGATGCCGACCGTTAATCCGCCAGCATCTTTTGCGCCGCGGCATGCCGCCGTCGACAGAGAATCGCTATCTTTTTCGGCTCCAAAAAACAAGATCCCGTCTTCTTCGGCTATTAACCTGCCGACCTCGTACGCTGCTCTTTCAACTTCTTTGCTATATTTTAGATCGGCCGCCGAACCCATTACACCGATTTGAAATTTTCTTGCCATATTTTCTTATCTCATTTACTTTATTAACTTATTATCGTTATCGTGACGTTCTTGAAGGCACCACTCTATATCGGTAATCTTAATATCTTTGGCAACCAACAAAACTAGGAGGTGATAAACCAAATCGGCAACCTCGCCAATAAATTCATCGTTCTCATCATTCTTTGCAGCAATCACAACTTCAACTGATTCTTCGCCAACTTTTTGGATAATCCTATCTAAGCCTCTGTCAAATAATTGTCTTGTGTAGGACGTGCTTTCATCGCTATTGCGTCTGCTCTCTATGATTTCGTATAATTCTCTAATTGTCATATATCCTCCTTATGCTATGATTTTTTCAATCGGCGACACGAGAATCCCGCGCGCGCCAAGATTTTTCAATTTGTTAGCTACCTTCCAAAACTCATCTTCATCCATGACGGCGTGTACGGCTAGCCAGCCAGGCTTTGTTAATTCCACTACAGTTGGAGCGTCAAGTCCAGGGGCGATATTTTTAATTTTATCGATGTTCTCTTTGGGCGCGTTCATCATAATATACTTCAAATTCTTTGCAGCAAGTGCCGACTCAAGACGTACTAGCATCTGAGCAATTAGATCTTCCTTGTCTTTTGAAAGCGTCTTTTCGTTTCTAATAAGAACGGCTTCGGTTTCTAGAATTGTTTCTATAGGGCGTAGGTCATTTAATAAAAGAGTGCTACCGCTAGCCATTATATCAACAATCACATCCGCCACCCCAAGTGCAGGTGTAATTTCAACCGATCCAGCTATCACAGTAGTTTTAATGTCAATACCGCGTTTCGCAAAATATTTTCTAGTCGTGTTTGGGAAAGTCGTAGCAATTGTTTTTTCTTGCAAATCTTTAATCGTAGTAATATTTGATTCTTTAGGAACAGCGACAACAAGCTTACAATAGCCAAATCCCGGACGCAGAACTTCACGCGTAGCAGTAACTCCAGCTTCACGTAAAACGTTTTGGCCAACAATGCCAATGTCTACAACGCCGCGCTCTATATAGCCAGGTATATCATCGTCGCGGCAAAACAAGATTTCAACTGGATAATTGCGGCATGCAGCAAAAAGTCTACGGCCATACACCTCGAACTCAAGACCCATCATCCGCAGTGTTCTCAGAGAGTCTTCGGTAAGCCGTCCATCTTTTTGAATAGCAATTTTTAAGTTTTCTTTGTTTAATTTCTTATCCACGGTAAAGACCTCCTCAGGCACAATAAATTTATATTATTTACCCAAGGAACGAGAGATCAAAAAAGAGACCTCCCGCGGTCCCATCCTTGTTCTATAGTTCATTACTGAATTATAGCGCTCTGTACCGGCTCTACGATGGATCGCGATTTCGGTTGTGTGACTTTACGGCTTCACTCCCGTGGTGTATTTTGACACCCAGCTCGTTCCGGCGTGACTGGAACTCGGACGCTTTATAGTACATTATGAATGGTAGCAGAGTAGCTAAAATAAGTCAATAATCTTGTCTCGGCTGATCCTATTGTGCAGTGAGTTTAATAGACACTTAAATGGAGATGTCAGCTTACGCTCAAATCCTTTTTCTAGTTATGTCACGGGGCGTTAGACCAGACTTAAGTAGACAAATTACTTTGGTAAGGTATAATTGTAATTAACTAATTATCGCGTTGGCAGCTTGACTAACCACAGAATTACCAAGTACTGTTATCCGAATATCGAGCGCAAGCCAATTCAAAACATAGGAGGATAGCATCCAAGATTAACCGAAATGGGTAACGCAATAAAATCACGAATCCTTCTAGTAGAAGACGAACCAGCGGTGCGCATTGGCACCGAGCAGTTCCTCCGCCAGCGCGGCTTTACGGTGGTGACGGCGACCAGCGGCGAGGAGGCGCTAAAGAAATTTACTGAGGCGGATGTGATTGTCTTTGACATCATGCTACCAGGGATGAGCGGCATTGAAGTATTGCACCAAATTCGTCGGACTAGCGACGTGCCGGTGCTGATGCTGACGGCACTGCACGATGAGCCGACGCAAATTGCCAGTTTTGACGAGCTGGCGGATGATTATATGAGTAAGCCGTTCTCACTGGTGATTTTGGAGAAGCGAATCAGGGCGTTACTTCGCCGCCAACAGTCTGTCAAAAAAACCTTGTGGCAGCGCGGCCTGGCCTCGGTGGATTTTATGGCCTATCAGGGATTTTATGATGATGCTGACGCACATCTCAAGCCCAAGGAAGTGCAGCTGCTCAAGCTGCTCGTGGATAATCCAAACATGGTCTGGAGTCGGCAGGCTATCATTGACAAGTTGTGGCGTGATGACGAGGTTCCGTTCGACCGGGTGATCGATGTCTATATCAAAAACCTGCGCAAGAAATTGCACCTCGACTGCATCATCACGGTGAAGGGAGTGGGCTATCGCTATGAAGCGGCTTAAATTATTTCCCAAAACATTTTTGGTGTCGATCGGTCTGTTTGCGGCGTTGATCATCCTGGTGCATGCGCTGGTCTACACCCTGATGCCGCAATTTTATCTGCAGCAAAAAGAGCGCGAGGCGGCGGACAATCTCACGGCACTCGTGGTTGAACTACGCGGTAAATCGACTGAGGAAATGCGCCGGATCAGCCAGGAGTTCGCTCAAGTAAAAAATGTTAATATCACGCTGACAATTGATGGGCGTGATCAGTATTTTCAAGGGTTTCAGTCAATCAACATAGTGACGGATAGCGGTAAATCAGTTGATACTAGCGTGGTAAAAATTGCTGATGGGCAAACGGTTGATCCGCGCTCGGTGATTTTGCGGCAGGGGAGTGTGACGGATAAACAGGGGCGAGCGATTGCAGTCAAGCTGCTGGCCGACGTGGCGCCCGTTACTCAGGCCAAACTCGCTACCTTGCAGGTATTGCCATATACCATGCTCGGCTCGCTGTTGGTGGCGCTCGTATTTTCGTACATCTATAGCCGTTTTGTGACGCGACCGATTCGCCAGATGGCAGCGGTGACGACGACCATGCAGCGGCTGGAAAAGGGTGCACATTACCCGGTGAATAGTAGTGATGAAATCGGCGTGCTGGGGCGAAATATTAATGAGCTCTATCAAAATCTGTGGCAAACGATTCGCTCGCTGGAGCATGAAAATAAACGGATCACCCAGTTAGAAAAGGAGAAAATTGCATTTCTTCGCGCGGCCTCACATGAGTTAAAAACGCCATTGGCAGCCCTCCGAATCATGCTTGAGAACATGCAACTAAACATCGGTGAATATAAAAATCGCGATCAGTACCTGGCGGAATCGGTGGCGCAGGTTGATCGCTTAGCGGCAATGGTGAATGATGTCTTGCGTTCTGGCAGTATCGCTGAACAGGCTCTGCGCCAAGAAAAGCGACTGAGGATCGATAAGCTAATCACTGAAGTGGTTGATGATTATACACTACTGGCAAAAACGCGTAGCATGACTTTCACGGTTGACGCGCAGCCCGCGACCATTCGTGCCAACCGCGACATGATGCGCCACGTCATCTCGAACCTGGCGTCAAACGCAGTGCGCCACGGTGACGCGGGGAGTGTGATAACAATTACCTGCGACCAGCATGAGCTGGCCATCGAAAACGCCTGCAAACCACTCACTAAACAACAGCTCCAGCACGTCTTCGACCCGTTTTATCGCAGCTCTGACGGCGCGAAGCAGCACACTGACAGCAGCGGCATCGGCCTCTACACTGTGAAAATACTACTCGACACCAAGGGGCTAGACTATGACTTCACGCCGCATGGGCGGGGCATGCGGTTTGTGGTGAGGTTTGAGTAGGAGGATGTGATGGATAGAGAACTAGAGAAAATGAGTTTGGAAGAATTGTGGCAACTATTCCCTATATTTCTTGTAGAACACAATCGAGAATGGGTGCACTGGTATGATGAGGGGGTAAAATCCATCTCCTTATTGATACCAGAAAAATACATAGCACGAATATCCCATATTGGGAGCACAGCTATCCCAAATATACAGGCAAAGAATATAGTAGATATATTGCTTGAAGTCCCGTCGGAAAAAGAATTAGAGCCTGTAAAAAATATTCTTGTTGAAAATAATTGGCTGTGCATGAGTCAGAAAGCAAAACGAATCTCATTGAATAAGGGCTACACCAAACAGGGCTTTGCGGATAAGGTATTTCATCTCCACATTAGGGTTATGGGGGATAATGATGAGATCTACTTTAGGGATTATCTAATTGAGAATGGAGACATTGCCAAACAGTACGAGAAATTGAAACTACAACTTTGGAAGGAATTTGAGCATGACAGAGATGGATATACTGATGCAAAAAGCGATTTTATCAGAAAGTATACTAAAATAGCTAGAGAAAAATACGAGCCCAAGAATAGGTCTTCCTAAATTGTGCATATTAAAGTCGTCAAACAGACTCTCAACTCCTGCTTTACATAAAGATTCCGCCATCAGCATATCATACTGAAGCACTAGCGATCTGTACTAAAATTAAACCATGGACGGATTCATTTTAGTAGCAATAAAATTATTGATTGGCTTTTTCGCGCTGACAATAATCATCAACGTTTCCGGAAAAGGTAATTTATCGCCGTCATCTGCCAGCGATCAGGTTCAGAACTACGTGCTGGGTGGCATCATTGGAGGCGTTATTTATAACAATAGTATTCAGATTTTGGATTACATCGGTATTTTGTGTATATGGTGTGCGCTGGTGCTGACATTGAAATGGATAAAACAGTATAACGTGAAAGCAAAACAATTGATCGACGGCAGGGCGTTGATAATCATTGACAATGGAAAAATCAACATTGAAAATTGCAAGAAAGTTGGTTTGAGCGCTCATGATGTATCGTTCAAACTGCGAACTCATCATATCTATTCAACGAGAAAAGTGAAAAGAGCCGTGGTGGAACAAGACGGCGAATTGATCATCACTCACGAAGGAGAAGAAAACCCAAAATTCCCATTGATAACTGATGGACAACTGCAACTGATATCTTGCAGGTAATTGGCAAGGACGAGAAATGGCTGCTGAAAGAAATGAAAAAGCAGGGGTTGAAAGCGTATAGCGATGTATTTTTGGGAGAGTATGTGGACGGTAAGTTAAACTTGACGGCTTATTGATAATAATATTTACGCTATCAATTGCTGAGTGGGAGTATGCCACGGCATAGTAGACACAATCCCCATCCCGCCTATTCGTGCTACAATTAAATCATGAAGATTGTTGATGACTCGACCCAACAGTGCGCCAGCAAATTATCGATATCATCGCCGGAGTCGTCCGTGAGTGAACATGTTTTTGACCGAGAGAAGTGGCAGAGCTTAACGATATTCGAGCAAATGGGTAACATCGGCTCGGAGGTCGGGCGAGCGTTTGCCGCCCGGCGCCGCGGCGATACGGCTGCGATGACTGGCGCTTGGCAGCGCGGCTTGGACCTATTAGACGCCACCGCCGAGCAGCTTGCCCGCCAAAAATCACCAAAACTTCGCGAAGTCCTGCGCGCTCGCGAACTATTCGCTGGTATGGAGGACGAATCGTTGGAGAGCTACTTTATGTGGTTTGCGGTGGCGGCGAGAAGGGGTAAATAAGACAGCTTGATTATTATGCCAGAGTTTATTGAGAAATGAATTTTGGGAGTGGTATAATAACATAGAAGGTAGAAACCGTAAATAAACCTAAAGATATAAAAGCTGTATAGATGTGTATAGGCAGGAGTAGTCCTTTGGACGGTGTTTTTATAGATAACTTTGGTGATTGTAAGGTTATTGAGATTCGACATCTTTCTGATGAAATGAAGGATAAGATAAAAAACGAATTACAGATTATTTGCTACGGCGAATATGCACTTTCTTCTTGTTCAAAGTATTACTCCCTAAATGAGACCATAAGAGAATTTAATATACGTATTCCTGATGATGAAAATAAAAAGACTGGAATTATTGGAGAGTTGTTACTGAATATAGTAATTAGGACCATCGGAGACATGAATATTGTCTCGCCACTATTTAACCTAGAAGAGAGAAGCTTTAAAAAGGGCTTCGATATTATCGCAATGAGAAGATTTAAAAAAGGCTTTGATGTTACCGCATTGGACGATAATAACCTATGGTTTATTGAATCTAAAGCTGGGCGCGTTAATGGATCACAAGACGCAACACAGAAAATCAGCGAGAGAGTAGGTGAAGCCAAAAGATGCCTAGAAAGACGATTAAACGAAGATAGTTCTCAGCTATGGACTAACGCCACAAACTCTGTTTCAAGATATTTGGACTATAGAGATGAAAAACAAACTGTTGTTAATATAGTAGAGGGAGCGTCAAATAGCGGTACCAGTCTAGATAAAAATGTCGTACTTGGCGGAACGGCATTTTGTCCATTTTCCTCAAAAATTAACAGGCAAAAAATCCTAGATATTCACAATACTATAAAGAATTCTGGAATATTTTCAAAGTTACAAATTATTACAATTCAAAAACAGACAATGGAAGCTGTGATAGATTTCTTAAGAGACCTGGAGAATGGTGATGAATAAGCTAACACTAAAAAGGCTGTATAATACTGGATTTAAAGATTTATACTGGAAATTATTATCTAGCCCCTCAGAAATGACAAAGACAGACCTAGTAAAGATTCTAGAGTTAGGGTCCTATTTCGTGACCCGTGATAATGCAGATATACAAAAACTAGGATATCGACTATTCCTTTTATATAGTAAACTCACTGGAGACTATAAACCTCTGTACGAGATTAGTATCAACAAAGGTCTAATTCCAATTTCTCAGTTCATATATGAACAGATGGAATATTCAGATCAATATGGCAACCTACAAACAATGATAAACAGCATTGTCAACCAAGAATTTAAGGTTAATAATTTATACAAAACCGCCTGGCAGTCCAAGCTTGATGATAGCGCAAAAGAGTTCATGGATAAATCCCAAATTATCGTAGCTCCTACCTCTTATGGTAAAACAGAGCTAATATTATCATTTATCGACCACTTTAGGGGAAACAAAAATATTTGTATCATAACCCCCACCAAATCGTTATTAGCTCAAACAAAAAAGCGAATACTAAATCATATCGGTAATCAAAAGATTATTACACAACCAGAAATGTATCTTGAAAGCGACAGAAGAAGTATAGCGGTTTTAACTCAAGAGAGGCTACTTAGATTGTTACAGATTCAACCTGATCTTAAATTTGATGTTCTCATTATTGACGAGGCGCACAACCTACTTGAAAAATTCTCTAAAGACAGCGCAAGAAGCGTGCTTCTTGCGTCTACCATAGTTCTATGTCATAAGAGAAATAGCGATATTATTTACAAATATTTAACACCTTTTCTCAAGTCAAAAGACAGTATTTCTTTAAAATTTATCCATAATCCAACAGAATGGTTTGCTATTGACGAGTCAGTAAAGTCTGAGACCTTTTATTTTTACGACATAGAAAATAATAAAAAGGAAATATTAGATCAGTTCTCTGCTGACAGGCAAAAATTAATATCCGTACAGACAGAAAATATGTCTAATGATGCAGATATCGTTATTGCTAATGCAGATAAGAAGAATATAATTTATCTCAATTCTCCAAGAAAGCTTGAAGATTTTGCGAAGGAACTGGCAGAAAGAATAGACAATATAAATAATGATAGGATATCAAAAGCCACCAGGGACTTAAAAGAGTTTGTTCATGAAGACTATAAATTAGCTGAATATATCAAAAAGGGGGTTATATACCATCACGGTTCTATTCCAGAAACGATAAGATATTACATAGAGGAATTATATTCTGAAGTACCTGAATTGAATATGTTGGTTGCAAATTCTACATTATTAGAAGGAGTTAATATTCCAGCGACGCGAATGTTTATTCTTAACGCAAAGAAAGGAAGAGGTTATCTAACGCCGTCTGCTTTTAAGAACCTTATTGGTAGGGTTTGTAGGTTTAAAGAAATTTTTGACCCTCATGAGGGAAATTTGGACTATTTGGTTCCTGAGATTCATATCATTAAAGGTAATTACTGTGAGGATTCGTTTGACGCTCTACGTTTTGCAAAAAATACAAAAATATTAATTCAAGACGAGAACAATATCCAAGATACGATTAAAAACCCCTTACTAAAAAATAATTCAGAAGACGATATTTCAAAGGTTAGTTATGCAGAGGAAATATTAGAAAATTTATCTGGAAATGAAAACATAACTAATAGTCAGACAAGAAAAGCTCATACGCTAGTAGGCAAATTATGCTTTCAGAACAATGTCGGAATTTTTGATATTTTTGACTGGGAAGATACTATAAGTTCTGAGCTAGAAGCTATAAGAAGAGCTTCGACGCTCGAGAGTGTATTTACAATTATGAAAATCTTATTCTTCTCTAAAATATCAGACAGCGATAATAGTAACGAAAACATGAGACGCTTAAAGCAAGAATCGGCACAAAGATTTTATAGAATGTTGATAGACTGGCGCATACATGGGTTTAAGACCAAAGATATGATTAAGCTTGTGGTTGACTATTGGAATTCTCTAGACGGAGAGCAGGCTAAGTATGTGTACGTAGGAAAATGGGGAGACAGAACTCGAGGTGATAATAGCTATAAGAAATATTGGGTTGATATTACGGCAAAAAGCCCTGCTGAACGGGTCAATCTAGCGATTGTTAGATTGAAAGAAGAATACGACTTCATCGATAATGAAATAGTAAAATATGTTGAAATTTTAAACTCACTAGATCTTATAGAAGAAAGTCTATACCTAAAAATTAAATATGGAACTAGCGACCATGAGAAGATCATACTTCTTAACTGCGGAATGAGCAATTCTTTATCAAATCTTTTGTCAGAAAATTACAGTACATTATACAGCGTAGACACAAATCATATGACAGTATCCTTTGGCGAAGGATTAGTCGATGCAATGCAGCATAATAATGAAAATGGCATTTTAATATCGGAAGTAAAGCTAAACTTGAAAGAAACGACTCATATCTAATAGTCTAGAGTACTCAACTAGTTAACCAGTGCCGTTCATATATTCAAGAAGGTGTATAATAAGACCAGCAACAGCTATAAACAAAGGAATATATGAATATCAAACCTCTAGACATCGTATCTATGATAGGTATTATTATCGTAGTATCAAGTAGCGCTATCTCTACGTATATTGCCGTAAAAGCAAGCAAGAAGCAAAAAGCTCAGCAAGAAAAAGACGCTAAAACTAGAAAGGTAGAACCAAACAGCCCCGCAGCAAGCACCAGCGAACTCCGCGCCGAACTGGATGATTTGAAGAAGCGAGTCGCAGCGCTTGAGAAGAAATAGGTAATCACAACCTAAAAATGTCATCATCCATTAAGACATTTTGTCCTAAAGTATAATGACAGAATAAATATTTCTAAAGTGTTAAATATACATTTTTGTCCTCATCTCTTGATTAGTGAAAAATAATCTGATATGATATTCGTATGATAAATCCTCGTTTTGATTCTCCTATCACTAATACTATTTTTGAGATTGAGAATATGCGCAATCGTTATATACAAGGCTCGACGCCGCCTTGGGTATTTTACGATATTAAAAATATTATATACCTTATGGAAAGTGTTGCTTCCGCGCGGATTGAGGGGAATAATACTACCCTTGTTTCTGCTGCGATTAGCTCGATAGAAAATAGCGAGAAAGAAGAAGTTGATGAAGTAAAGCAGTTTCTGAATATCCGTAGAGGTCTAAATTTTATAGACGAAACGATAAAAGCTGGCGATGATATCACATTGGCAATGATTCGCGAGCTACATAAGATTGTAGTGAAGGATTTACCTCTTGATAAAGATGGCGCGGAACATCCTGGACAATTTAAGACCAGAGATAATATCATTAATGGCAGCTCAGCAAAAACGACAAGTCATCTGAAGGTTAAGGAAGAGCTTGAGGACTTGCTGAACACAGTAAATATACGCGAAGCACCTCAGTTTGATATCATCAATATAGCTCTTGCTCATCATAGATTTACGCTGATTCATCCTTTTGAGAACGGAAACGGCCGTGTAGCTAGGCTCTTTACCTACGCTATGCTGGTTCAAAAAGGGTTTATTCACGATGCGTCTGTATTGAATCCGTCTTCTATTTTTTGCGTTGATCGCCGACGATATTATGAAATGCTAGGTGTGGCCGACAAAGGAATAGAAACAGGAGATGATTCACTGCTTGAAAAGTGGTGTCTTTATGTTGCGGAAGGGATAAAGGAAGAAATCAAGCGAACCATGCAGCTCCTCAATAAAAAGGAAGTTGTTGAAAAAGTAATTCTACCAACCCTGAAGCGAGCAGCCGAAATAAAAGCTTTATCTGACGAAGAGAGGCAAATTTTAGAAGTTGCTGTTAAAAAAGATGTGATTCAGGCTCGAGATGTTTCTATGATTTTCGGCGGTAATTCTTCGGCTAACGATAGGCGGCGGTCAAGGAAACTAAGAGAACTAACAGACAGAGGACTGTTGCGTTACAGCAAAAAGAAGTATGCTCTGACTTTATCGAGGAATAAGGAGCTGCTGCCAATACTACTGACCGAAATGTCAAATAGCGGTTTAATCGTTATGGAGTAGATAATCCCCGCCCATTTCACATTCCCTTCACACACCTCTGCTACACTGACATAGAATCAAGAAAGGAGATCTCCATGTCTAATTGTGATATTGATAAGCAAGCATGCCAAGCAATATCATCGCTGAGAGTTGATTAATGTTTTTTGGGACAGGGATATAGCGGCAATCTTTACATCTTGCGTGATAGGTTAGATAGCATAAACGAATAAATATTATAAGTTGTTTATGTAATACTCTAAAATTCTAACATCTCTTAGGACCATAAAACGTGTTCGATAAACCG
>ERZ772926.1103-NODE-1103-length-13511-cov-4.071344_pt1 | contig 13511 bp, 9 predicted proteins | sample MGYA00511136_ERZ772926 | MGnify/ENA primary metagenome ERZ772926 (study PRJEB29015, sample SAMEA2737917) | human oral metagenome | biome: human oral; feature: human-associated habitat; material: dental | place: China | collected 2153 ... | reverse complement strand
GTTTAGCAGGCTGCGCACATATGGTGCGGAGCATCAGCACCAATGGTGCTTACGAACAACACCACATGTGCTAAGCAGCTATGCTTAGAAAAAAGACAACCTACTGAAGACTTTATAATTAGAAAAAGGAACCTTCCTACCAGAATATTCTCATCCCCCTTCGCACAAAATCAACATATTCATTAGTACCTCTATACTATCTACCTTCGAAAATCACAATTTTTAGGTATTGTAGTACTATTTTTAAAGAAGTATCTTTGCGCCACAAAAATCGGCTACACCTTATATAATGTAGTCATTACTTAATATTACTCCTTAGGAGGATAACAACAAAAAACATTTCATGATACAAAACATTAAGAGAGGTATTACCATGCTATCGGTAGCCTCTGCCATCAATTTAAGTGCGCAAACAACCTACAAGGCACGAGTTATTAACCAAGATACAGGGGAGCCTATTATTGGTGCTGTGGTCAAAGGAAATAAAGGTGTAGAGGCAGTAACCAACGAAGACGGTTACTTCTCACTGAACACAAACGATGACCAGACACTACATATCAGCTATATTGGTTTCAAGGAACAGAACATAAAGGCACAAGCACTAAAAGGACAGCCTACTATCAGTCTTATTCCTGGTATCGACCTTCAGGAGGTACAGGTTACAGCCAGTATCTCCAGTGCACGTAGTCAGAAAGCACTTGGAAGTAAGGTTGACCATATCGACATTGCCAACCTAAGTAAGAATGCCCATACCAATTCACTCAGCGATATGCTTGATGGCAAGATTGGTGGTGTACAGATGTACCAAAGCAATGGTAAAGTTGGTATGCCAATCCGTTTTAACATGCGTAGCGGTGCTACAATGAGTATGGAGCGTGACCCAATCATCTATGTTGATGGTGTGAAATACAATAGCTCACATATCTCTGACATCAATAGTTCACAAGATGCACTCAGTGCACTCAATGACTTGACCATTGATGACATTGCAACTATCGATGTCATAAAAGGTCCTTCTGCCGCAGCCAGCTATGGAGCAGAGGCTGCCAATGGCGTTATTGTTATCACAACCAAAAGAGGTAAAAATAACAATCCAGAAAACAGAAAGGCTGACATACAAGTGAAGATGTCGTTAGGAGCAGCTACATTGGCAAGAAAATATGATCAGTTCGTAAATAATGATCCTATCAATAACTTCTTCCAAACTGGCTGGCAGAAAACTATCTACACCTCTGTTTCAAAAGCCTTCAAAGGGAATCAGAACCTCTTCTTCTCTTACAATATGAATGACATTGCAGGTATCGTACCTGGCAATAAGGACAAACGACATAGTGCGAAGATGGCTTATGACCTTCGCTCTGGTCGCTTCTCACTCGGTGCTACTGCTTCCTACATACATGGTAACATCAGTCTTCCACAGACTGCAATGGGTAGATATGATGCGATATGGAACTTAATGATAAACCAGACGCCATGGCCATATGTCGACGAGAGTACGTGGCGAGCACAGAGTTGGACCTATGGCAACGACCGTTTCATCGGTAACCTTCGTCTTAGCTATATGCTTCCAGCAGACGTAAAGATTGAAACTATCATTGGCGCAGACGTAAACCATACAGAAGGAATCTATCGCCTACCTTTCGGCTATAAGTTAGGAAATAATGCTGAGGGTGCAAAAAATATAAGCAACCGTAGAAACTCTAACTTCAACTGGGACATAAAAGCTACTCGTAAGTTTCATCTTGCTGACAAATGGGACCTTACAGCAACCCTTCTCTCACAGATTGCACGCCAGTACGAAACACTGAATAGTATTTCTGCATCTCGCTTTAGAAGTGATATCGACAATATCTCAGCAGCAACGGAACGTACAGTAACAGAGTCAAGTTTCGAACAACGCACATGGGGTCTCTATGGTGAGGCTTTCCTCAACTATGATAACCGTTTCTTTGTCAATGCAGGACTCAGACGTGATGCCTCTAACCTTATCGGTAGCAATGTGGCAAGCATCTATTATCCCTCTTTGAGTGCATCATACAACCTCAAAAATCAGAAGTTCCGCATTGCCTATGGTGAGAGTGGACGCCTTCCCTACCCTACAGATGCCCGCACATCTTATGTCATGGACGGCATCAGCGCTTATGGTCCAATTGTTAAACCTCAATACAAAGGTAACCCTGATATCAAACCTGAGCGTATGCGAGAGATTGAATTAGGAACAGACTGGACTATTCGTAACAGACATACATTAGCACTTACTCTATATGCACAATACACCTCTGACGCCATCATCTACGATGACCTTCTTTCAAGTGATGGATGGATAGGTAGCGTTCCACGTAACGTAGGACGCATCAAGGGTCATGGTATTGAGTTCAGTTATAATGGTAACCTCTGGAAACAGGCTAACCGTCATTCTCTTGACGTGTATGCAAACCTTAATTATCAGGCAAACAAAGTGACTGATACTGGCGGAAAGGATATCAATAACTATCCTAACGTCGTAAAAGAGGGACAACCTGTCTATGCTTTCTATTATCACACCGTTGAGAAGCCAGCCTTCAACGCTGACGGCACATACAACCAGAAAATAGGTGCCATAGAGAGTAATGACTACCAGTATCTTGGTAAGCCATTCCCATCTGTCAATGGTTCATTTGGTTTCGACCTAAAACTCTTCAGCCACTTCACCTTCGGAACAAAGTGGAATTATGCTTTGGGTGCATCTGTCTATAATCAAAGCTTCTACAATGTATCTGGTTTGGGCGACAACTTGAAGAAACGTAACGATCAGCTGCAGGCGCTTGCTAATGCCACCGTTGGTACTGCTGAATATAATCAAATTGCTGAGGAACTCGCTCACAGCGCACGATTCAGAGCTAACTACATCGAGAAAGCAAACTTCTTGCGCTTGTCAACGCTCTACTTAGGTTATGATTTATCATCACTCTCTCGCAAATGGACACGTAACGTGGTGAATGGAATGCGTTTCTCTTTCGCTATACAAAATGTATTTGTCCTTACTAACTACTCTGGTGCTGACCCACAAGTAGAAGGCAACGGTGGTAATCGTAAGCAAAGAGGTATTGGAAGTTTGTCACGTGACATTACCAATACTCCACATCCACGCACTTACACAGCAACATTAAGTTTCACATTATAAAAAGAAGACGATAAAATGAAAAAATCAATATATGCCATTCTCGCCCTCTCTGTACTATTCGCGAGTTGCGATTCATGGGTAGAAAATGCGGAGACACCAAGTAACACACTTACAAGAGACCAACTGAATAAATCAGCAATGGTTGCTAATATTCAAAGCAATAATATTACTGATGGTCCGTTGGTAGCCTACGTAAAGACGCTTCAAGGCGATGCCTCTGCTGCAGCCTTCCTCGCTTTGGGTACAACTGTTGACGAATTGACCGAAGGAACGATTCCTAATGCGCTCCTTTATCGCCAGATTGCGACAAATAACCTCACACCATCTTCAGGTACTCAGAATGATTTATGGAATAAAATCCATAACTATTACGCTCGAAGCATTGAACTAACAGAGATAGCTGGACAGATAACAGGAACGAATGCTGAGCAGACTGAGATCGTAAAAGCATATGGTAACTACGTTGGACATCTCCATGCTGGCTATGCTCTACAATTGCTTGCAGAGTCATTCTCTACAACTCCGGCAGCAGAAGGTGGGTCTGTCATCCTGAATAAGGCTGTTATCCCGCACGAGACACTACTAAACCAAGCTAAGGAGCAATACGAAGCTGCTGAGAAAGCTGCAAAGTCTGATGCACTAAAGTCCTTCAAAGGCTTTGACCAAGACGCTGCTATCCGACAGATAAAAACCTACGAACTCAAATTAGCTATGCATCGTGGACAATACGCAGACGCTAAGACTCTCGTAGAAGGCGCATTGAAGAATGGTGAGACAGTGGAGGTAATCTACAACAACGATGGTGGTGACAACCCACTTTACAGCGCTATCGGTCCAAACAGCCGTGATGTACAAGTAAGCGCTTCTCTTGAAGCTGCAAGAACAACAGATGCTGAAAAGAAAGCCTTACCACTGGCTCATGCGAGTGTAGATAAGAAAAATCCTAATCGCTATAATATTTATGCATCAGCGTTGACGAGAAAGGGCTCAATGACAATCTCTAATGAAGATGATATCCACCTTATAAAGGCAGAACTCATCGTAAGAGGCGTTATGACTGGTGATGCACTGACGGAAGTTAATAAAGTCATCAGCAAATATGACACAGCAAGTCAACTATCAACTCCCCCTACCCTTGCACAAATAGCCGAGTTACGTCGTATCTTCCTTGCTTTCCGTGGTGAACGCACAGCAGATATCCGTCGTGGATTGGAGCAAGGTTCTGCTGCAACAACTTGGGCAAGCCGTAAAATAAAATGGTTACCAATGCCTGAGAAAGAATTACAAAGCCAAGGACTATAAAGCATTTCATTAAAATATATTGTCTATAACGGACGCACTATTTGTGTGTCCGTTATTATTTCCATAACTTCATAATGGGATTACCGACAAGGCTGCACAATAGGCACCTAACAATAAAAGAATAGTAAATACTATAATACTCATTGAGATTTAATTTTGAATGCAAAAGTAAGCAAATACTTCGAAAGTAGATAGCCTCTTTTTTAAATTAAGCTAAACCTTATCTAAAAACAAAGAAACACCATTGACAAATAGAAGCACATTTATCATTCTAAGGATCAAACATTCTCAAACATGCGAGCGCAATTACTGCCTTAAATATGTCTGGACCTCATCTATATTTATTAACTTTGCCGAAAAATAAGCAAACGATGGACAAAAGAACAAATGTAATTACCAAGAATCCTATTAATTTCATTGGAACACGATTTTTAAAACTGTATCTACTCATTGGATTCATCCTAAGAATTATCTTAATGTGGAATGTCCCCGAAGATTCTTCTTTCTCATTCTGGGAGATAATCAGATTTTTAAGTGTTGGCTTCGTAACAGACATTTGTATGGCAATTTTGCTTGCCTTACCATTGCAAATTATAAACCTTGGGCTAAATGAAGCTAAATATCATCGCGTCACAGGATGGATCATTGAACTTCTACTAACTATCGCCTTTGCCTACGTATTATTCTTCCATACCATCTTCCACGAATACGGAGGCGGCGCACCAAAGATTGCACGAATATTCCTCGGATGGAAACTATTCAGTTTCTCCATACGCTTTTTCATTCCAAGAACAAGAGAAACATGGCGTAAGGTTTCCCTCTATACAACCTGGGCTGTATATGTTTTCTTATTACTTTGCGTCACAGCAGGAGAATATATCTTCTGGGGAGAGTTTGGCGTAAGATATAATTTCATTGCAGTAGACTATCTCGTCTACACTCACGAAGTTATTGGGAACATCATGGAATCCTATTCTATAGTTCCGTTGATTGGCATTACATTACTCTTAACAGCTGCAATTATCTTCCTTCAATCGCGACATTACAAGCTAAAGGTTACTGATCTTTACAATGCGAAGAAGTATCTTATACACCTTTCTGTATATATGGTCTTAGCAATAAGCTCATATTTTATCTTACAAGGCACCCATGCTCTACAAAGTAACAATCAATACGTTACCCAACTTGAACAAAACGGAGTCTGCGACTTTGTCATTGCTTTCCAAAGTAACAAGTTAGAGTATGATAAGTTCTATACCATGTTACCCAAACAACAATGTGTGTCTCAGTATCGTCAACAAAGTGGACTTAATAAGGAGGGAAAGAAGACGATTGGAGAGTCTCTTGCGCCACAACGCCCTAACATCGTCTTAATTACAGTTGAAAGCCTAAGTGCTGATTTCCTTACGCGATATGGAAATAAAGAGAACCTTACCCCACAACTTGACAAGCTCATGCAAGGGAGTATTGTCTTTGACAGTCTATACGCAGCAGGAAACAGAACTGTTAGAGGATTAGAAGCATTATCTCTTTGCATTCCACCGAGTGCAGGAGAAAGCATCATCAAGCGAAAGGCTAACCGAATGGGGAACTTATCAATAGGTCGTATCCTTTCTCACTTGGGGTACAAATCGCAATTCATCTATGGCGGAGATAGTTATTTCGATAACATGGGCGACTTCTTCAGTCATAATGGCTACGAGGTAATAGACCGAAAGGACATACCGAACAATCAAGTAACATTCGCAAACATTTGGGGTGTCTGTGATGAAGATATCTTCAACAAGAGCTTACAAGTATTCGATAAGAACTATCAGTCGAAGCATCCTTTCTTCGCACAGATTATGACCACGAGCAACCATCGCCCTTACACCTATCCCAGTGGCAGAATTAAAGTAGACGGTGACCCTAACACAAGAGAAGCCGCAGTGAAATATACAGACTATGCAATCGGTAAATTCATTAATGATGCCCGAAAGAAAGCATGGTTCCAGAATACCGTATTCGTAGTTATTGCTGATCACTGTGCATCCAGTGCCGGAAAAACATCACTTCCTATAGACCGCTACCATATTCCATGCCTCATCTATGCGCCAGCTATTCTCCAACCAAGAAAGATTGAAACTATATGCTCGCAGATTGATGTCATGCCTACCCTACTTTCTCTCCTCAAGTTACGTTGCACTGTAAGTTTCACAGGACAAGACATCCTCGCACCAACCTATCATCCCCGTGCATTCATGGCAACTTACCAAGACCTTGGGTATCTTGAAGGTAACCGACTAACAGTTTTATCGCCAGTCCGCAATATACGACAATACATCGTTCGTCCATTACACGATGGTACATTTGAAGAGCAACCTACAAAGCAGATGAATCAAGAACTCGTCCGCAAAGCGCAGGCTTACTACCAATACACAAACTTATACATAAAAGCGCAATAGCTTAACCAAAGTAGTGACCTTGTAACATGCTTACAAGCCCCTCTGAAACAGAAAGTCGCCCCCAATATGGAGGCGACTTTCAAGTATTTTAATCTTAAAGGGACTACTAACAGAACTTTCTTTAGGTGCTTCCATTAAAGTCAAATCAACCAATAGAGCCTCATGACATTTTGTTTTATTATTGATATCTTTCCGTTTTCTGCGAGGCTACTTATTCCCATATCAACTAATACTTGTAAACTATTTTCATACAACTCAGAGCCAACACATGCTCTTTTGGCTTCTAAAAGACGCCTAATTGACTTACAAAAGATGCCCTTTAGAGGTCTTACTAACGCCCTTTTGAAGTCCAATTAAGCACCTTTTCTTACACAGGATCATAACTAACTGATTTACTATTGGTTACAAACTTATCTTTTACATATATTTTTGCCGTTATTTGTAGATGTTTTATTCGAGATTATGTAATAATTTTTCAAAATCATTATCTGCATCGCTTTGTTTTTACAGCATTTTTATTTATCTTTATCTTTCAAAAGCAATTCTTATTATGTGGATATTTATAGAGTTCATTATTACACTTGTACTTATGCCCTTTGTCATAAAGTGGAGAGATTGGGGCTGGCTATCGTGCTTCACACTTATAGGACTAAGCCTTACTTTCACACCTCTTGTTGGCATCTTTATTTATAAATTTGCCTTTCGAGGTTAAATTCTTTATGCTCAAATAGTAGACGAACATATTTCCTACCATTGTTTGAAGCGCAAGTAATTTGATAACTGCACATTCTATATCAACCGAGATTATCAAAAACAACAAAGCCGCCCGATTACTCGAACGGCTTTATTATTTATCAGTAAGAAGTCTACTTATGCATCAACCTTACCAGAACCGAATGGAGAGATTGTGCGTGGTTCCTGATTTGGCTCATGACGGTCAATCTTACCAAACTCTTTCTCGTAGCGTACTACATTGTCCTGCAAAGCTGCAAGGAGACGCAATGCGTGCTCAGGAGCAATAATAACACGACTTGTTACGGTTGCTTTTGGTACGCCTGGTAGAAGTGTAGCAAAATCAAGTACAAACTCTGAACTTGAATGAGAGATTATCTGGAAGTTTGTATAAACACCTTTAGCGACTTCTGGTGAGAGATCAATCTGCAACTGCTGTCCCTCTTGATTCTGATTGTTATTGTCCATTTTGTTAATATGATTTAGATAATACTTTGTTTCTCTTATGCAAAGATAATACATTAAAGTCATTTGCCCAAATCTAACTACAAAAGTTTTACTCAAAACCTATTAGATTTCCACCTCAAAATAACACTACTAACAGAACTTTCTTTAGGTTCTTCTATTAAAGTCAAATCAATCAATAGAGCCTCATCACACTTTGTTTTATTATTAATATCTTTCCGTATTCTATAGGCTACTTATTCCCGTATCAGCTAATACTTGTAAATTATTTTCGTGAAACTCAAAGCCAATACATGCTCTTTTGGCTTTGAAAAGATGCCCAATTGGCTTGCAATAGATGCCCTTTAGAGGTCTTACTAACGCCCTTTTGAAGTCCAACTAAGCACCTTTTCTTGCGCGGACTTATAACCAACTGATTTACTGTTGGTTATGAAACTACTTTCTGTATATACTCTTGTCGTTAGTTATAGATGTTTTATTTGAAATTATGTAATGATTTTTTTAATTCTTGTCTATAGACAACGAATTTAATATTAGAATCGTTAATCCTACCCGTACTATGACAAAACTTGAGTTGTCCTGTCTTGTCAGATATTGCACTCTTATCGACCGCTGCCTTTGTAAACACTAAGGTAAGAGTAGCCTGTTCAAACTGCTTTTCAGTAACAGGAGTCAAACGAAGAAATGCGCCACTAACATAGGCAAAATAAGCAAATACCCCTGCCTGTAATCAGCAGGGATAATACAGCTAATAGTGTTTTCTTTTTCATAAGTTATTACTTTAATTTATATAAGGATAAAAAATATCGTACTTAAAAGCATTACTACAAGTAATATTTTTGATTTTATTTTCTCGGTGAAAAGACACATCAAAAGAATAAAGATTAACAAGAAAATCCATAAAAAACCATACTGATATTTCACGTAAGATACTAAGTTTAAGTAATAAACTGAACTTTTCTCTCGCTGACCAGAATAAACAAAGGGAGTGTATATCTCTTTCTTTTTTTTAAAATCAGGCTCCAAATAGCATTGCAAGGTTTTTGGGTGGGATTCTATTATACTATCAAAAGAACGTTGTGGATAAGGAAGGGACATATAATAGTGAGCCTTGAAGTGCTTATCAGGAAACTTGTTTGATTCTAAGTGAATTGTGCGGCTTCCTCTGTCTTTCGTAATTGTAATCCCATATTCTTTTCCTGCAATGTCTCCCTTTGTGTATTTTACAGGAATATCAACAAAAATCAACTCTTTATCAGCTTTATAGGTTAGATAAACAAAGCAGCCTATATAGCCGAAGAATGCAAATAATTGAAGAAAAATTATCAGTATCTTATATCTTGTTTTCATACACGTTATTTCTATCCTCAGTTTTCTTTTTCCCGCAGATTTTATCGTGTCTATCTCGCTTGCCTGTTATTATACTCTTTCTTTATTCAGTTCGGCAATAGGTAAGGTATTCCTTTACACTATATTTATAATCGTCTTCAGGAACTTGATTAAACTTACTATCTGGACTTGTGTACCACAATAATGCTGGAACAGGCTTTTCCTTGCTTCCTAATTTTGGATTATGCAAATTACCCTTATTAACAACAAGATAAATCTTAGGACTCTTTCGTAAGATATCCGTATTTATTGGTATTGAATATGGGGCTCCGTAAACCTCTAAAACGAAATACTTCTTACTGTCTGGAGAATAAAGTTTTGCTATATCTTTATATAATGAACTATTGTTGCGCCTCAAAGGTTGTCTTGCATACCTTACCATATTTTCCTCATCGTAAAAGGTAATATTCGTCAGTTCCACAACTTCCGAGTTCTGAATATATGCGTTGACCTCTTCCTCGGTTGCTGGTGTACGATGAAAAATAAGATAGACTATCCCGTTTACCAACAATAAGCCTATGGCTGCACCTATTCCTTGTGCATTAATTTTGAAAGTCTTCATCTTTTATTATTTAATGGTTGTAATATTATTATCTAACTAAAATTATTTAACAAACGTTATATTAATAACAAACTTACAACAAAGTTAAGCTTTTTGACGTTCTTATAAAATACCCATTTTAATTTAACTATATTTTCTTAGCAATAATATTATTATCTGATCTTATTTGATACTTAATATTTTGTTCTATCTCTTTATTTTTCTCTATTACATTTTTTTCTTCCTCATCAATCATATTGTTTAATATTAATTGTGGGATGCCGACGGCTGAACCTTTTATAAGCCCCTTGCCTACATCTTTAATAAGCGAAGTAGGGCTAATTAATTGAAGGGTTAATCTTGGGCTTTTTTTTAAGACAGCCCAAAATTCTGCAGTAAATATGCTACTTGCGATCTCTTTCGATATAGCACGCTCAGCAGGTGCAGCTTTTAATTTAATATAGTAGTAGTTGCATCTTTGCCTAATCCAACTCCAAGCCATGTTTCTCCACTTACGATATTATTTTCTCCAAGGTATTCTCCAGCCAATTCAAATGCAACATCTACTGCTGTGAGAGAAAAGCCCATACGACCATCAATATATCCATTTGCGAGATGTTGTCCGATATTTATTACATTTGCATACCAGTTATTCAGAGCCATCTGATTAGAAATACTATTTGCTTCATCGAATGTCTCACTCGCAATGAGAAGTCCTCCATTACTGCATTGTAACCGAGAATAATTGTATAATATGACATCTTGTCCACCTAATTTTACCTTATCATATGAAGAACTCCACTCTGTACCTTCTAAACACCCATTACAAGCGTGAGAAGTTACAGATTGTATGGTAATCGCAACGGCAGCTACAGCACATGCTCCCAAAGCTATCCAACCCACAGGACCAGATAAAGCAATTGCAATACCTACAGCAAGTGCAGCCAAACCCGTCCAGAATTTAACAGGAGAATTACATACAAATTGTTTATCAATTGCTGTGTCTATTTTTGTTAATAAGATTTTACCATTATGCCGTTTAACCTGAGCATCACGCCGTGCTACTAACTGTCTGGGAGTCCCGAAACTATCCATCGTGCAAGAAACCCAGCCTCCCTCTTCTATATAACCTTTCATGACTCTATACGCTTTAAATCAAAACTAATATCACAAATTAGATTATTTTTAATTTTTTCTGTAAGACTTAGAGTTAGGTTCTCTAACAATCCGTCCTCTTTGTTTAATTTCATGGTTGCTCTATATTTATAATCATATTCTGTAAAGTCATATTTAATTTTTGGTTTATATAATTTATTGTATTGTTTTACCATCTCTATCTCATCAAGCTTATTACGGTCAAGTTCGCTTTCTTTCACTATAAATATAAATTTCTCGTCCTCTTTCAACTTTGAATATGTGAAATTTGCTTCTATAACAATATCTTTAAAAAAGTTAGACATTGTTTGTAGTTTCTCAAATTCAAAATTCTCTGGTGATTTCATTAAGTATTGTCCAAATAGCTCTCTAAAAAAAAGATTCGTTCTATAATTGCGTATAAATAAGCTCATATCCTGAAACTCCGTATCTCCAGCTTGAATAATCTTTTTATACTGTTCTTTATCCAAAGAGTTCATAAACTCATTGTTAGGAAGAAGTTCTTTCTTAGCATTTTCCCAACTTTCCTTCAACTCCCCCTCATTCAAAATACGTAGAGGTTCTCCATTTTTATCTATACGCCAATATACCTCTTTTCTAATTTGATCAGAAAGGCTCAGAAAATCGCCAATTTTGTTTTGTTGTGGTGTAAAAGTATAATAACTTTCTTCACATTTAGTATGGACATTATGATTTGCACGTTCAAAAAGATATTGAGCGCGTATTGTAGAATTACTTATAGGAATATCTTCATAACGGATAACATTAATCTGTTTAAAACGATAGTGTGCTGAACTATCCAAGGACTCTATATGATTCTCAGATAAAAGATCCAATGCATTCTTCTTCTCTAAAGTGGAATGATGATCTTTGACCTCCCATTTATTATGTAAACCAGTCATTTTCTTACTAAATTATTATTAGTTAATTTCTACAGTACCACCATTTATATCTACTTTTGTACTATCAATATTTACGGCTGCTGTTGGTAAAAAGTAAGCTTTACCATCATCTGGTGCTTTTGGTTGTACAGGCTTTAAATTAATAGTCGTACTTGTTATATTTGTTGTTCCACCTTGCATATTTATTGAAGGACTATTTACTGTCGCAGATGTAGTACCATTCACCTCTATTTCTGGACTTTCAAGAGTAATCTTATCCTTGGTTATAATTATCTTACTACCCTCTATCGTTAATGTTATTTTCGTGTTAGCTTTCAATTCTATGTTACCATCCTTGTCCATTTGTAAAAGGCTGGCGTCTTTACCAACAGTTGTAGTTGCAGATGCTTTGGTGGCTAAAGTTTGATTTCCTGCACCATCAAAATTCATTTTTACACCGCCTTTATCATGCAATGTTACGCTACCTGCAGAATCATCAAGCTTGAGGGAACTACCGCTTCGTGTGGTGAGGCTCTTGCAGTTGTTGCCCTGGGCACCGCCACCACCAGTAGTCCCGTTAAAGAGGCTACCCATAACGTATGGTCTTGCTGGGTCACCATGACGGAATCCGAGGAGAACTTGGTCGCCTACCTCTGGGATAAATACAAATCCACGGTTGCTCTTTACGTCACTACTGCTACCGCCATCTGGTGTCATCACACGTACCCAACCGGTCTGCATACCATCCGTCTGCCAGTTCATACGTACACGAACACGGCCCTTGCCCTGTGGGTCAGCATTACTAAGCACGGTTGCCATCTGTGTCTCAGCTAATGGCATACGCACCTTTGGACTTGGCAGTGCCTTTATTGTTGCAGGGATAGCCTTGAAGCGGTTTTTGTAGTAGCTTCCTTGACTCACCTCATGTGTTATTTCGATAATGATAAAGTTACCCAAACTCTCTTTTGATAGGTCTCCTACACGCTTTAAGAATGAGCTGTAGAGACTTATGACAGAACCGACACGCAGGGTTGGCACCTGACTCTCAGCCGTAATGTAATGTGTCTCTGCCGTCTCAGCCGCCTGCTTACGCCCCATGTAATTAATAAGTTCCGACTCATCGCTGATACGTGGCAGTGCATGCTGTCGTGCAGGTTTTGAGAACATACCTAATGATGCACGAAAAGCATCGCCCGCAAGTTTGTCATGACCATATGCCAAGTCTGGTGTCATACGCTGCATCTCATGGTCAGCACCAGAGTGATAAGAGAATACCTGCTCTGAACGTGCCAGTGTCTGTAACCCAATGTCAAGCGACGACAGCGTCGTTCCATATTCCAATATTATAGGGTCAGCCAATTTCCTTGGTTTACCAAAGATTAGCTTTGTTCCATCGAAATACATCCACTCTTGATACTGATGAGCAAGACGACGGATAA